>Ga0163216_101008_pt1 | contig 23958 bp, 7 predicted proteins | sample SynspAceP_FD_167610 | JGI IMG/M metagenome (GOLD analysis project Ga0163216, IMG submission 167610) | Saline lake microbial communities from Ace Lake in Antarctica - Synechococcus sp. Ace-P (Illumina Assembly) | ecosystem: Environmental > Aquatic > Non-marine Saline and Alkaline > Saline ...
GGCAGCGTAAGCGTAGCCCCTGGTACCGAGGATGGTACCTATACCATAGACTATACGATCTGTGAAGCGGCCAATACGGACAATTGTGATTCGGGCACGGTAACCATTCAGGTAGGTCCGGATATGGGCAATATATTGGATGCGGTGGATGATACATATACTGTAGAAACTGGTGTTAGTGGAGTGATTCCTGACAGCAACGTACTTGACAACGATACCCTTAACGGAGAACCGGTATTGCCTACTGATGTAGTGCTTACCTCGACCCCTACAGAGGAACTTACGATAAACGAGGATGGCAGCGTAAGCGTAGCCCCTGGTACCGCCGATGGTACCTATACCATAGACTATACGATCTGTGAAGCGGCCAATACGGACAATTGTGATTCGGGCACCGTAACCATTCAAGTAGGTCCGGATATGGACAATGTATTGGATGCGGTGGATGATACATATACTGTAGAAACTGGTGTTAGTGGAGTGATCCCTGACAGCAACGTACTTGACAACGATACCCTTAACGGAGATCCGGTATTGCCTACTGATGTAGTGCTTACCTCGACCCCAACGGACGAACTGACAATAAACGAAGATGGCAGCGTAAGCGTAGCCCCTGGTACCGCCGATGGCACCTATACCATAGACTATACGATCTGTGAAGCGGCCAATACGGACAATTGTGATTCGGGCACTGTAACCATTCAGGTAGGTCCGGATATGGACAATATATTGGATGCGGTGGATGATACATATACCACAGATACCGATAACAGTGGAGTAATCCCTAACAGCAACGTACTTGACAACGATACCCTGAACGGAGATCCGGTATTGCCTACTGTTGTAGTGCTTACCTCGACCCCTACAGAGGAACTTACGATAAACGAGGATGGCAGCGTAAGCGTAGCCCCTGGTACCGAGGATGGCACCTATACCATAGACTATACGATCTGTGAAGTGGCCAATGCTGAAAATTGCGATGCTGGCACGGTAACAGTGATTGTAGAATTGGGAGATGAAGATGAAAAAATTGAAGTTAATCAACTGGTGACTCCAAATTCAGATGGGAAAAATGACTTCCTTTTTATAAGGGGTGTTAAAAATGCTCACAACAATACCATTAAAATTTTTAATCGTTGGGGAGCTCCAGTTTATGAAGGAAAAGGATATAATAACCAAAACAATGTCTTTGACGGCAGGTCAAAGACAAGATCCACCGTAACAGGAAATAGTTATTTGCCAGCCGGTGTTTATTATTATATTTTCCAGTACGAAAATAAACAGAAGAATATTACAGATAGTGGTTATATTTATGTCAGTAAATAATATATTTTATAGTAGATGATATATAAAAAGAGTCTCTTCGTTACCGTTTTAATGTTGTTTTCCCTTTTTGCGGGACTGTACGCCCAGCAAGACGCCCAATTTACCCAGTATATGTACAATACTATGAGCGTAAACCCGGCATACGCGGGTTCTAGGGGACAATTAAGTATTGCTGGATTATACCGATCTCAATGGGTTGGTTTGGAAGGCGCTCCTAAAACGCAGACATTAAACTTACATTCGCCTATAAGGAATAGTAGATTAGGGTATGGAATTTCTATTATCAATGACAATATTGGAGACGGTGTGGTTCAGGAAACTCAGTTCGATGCGGTATTGTCATATACTGTTGATGTTGCTTTGGACGCCAAATTATCGTTTGGATTGAAGGTCGGAGGCAATATGTTGAATTTGGATTTCAACGGATTGAACAATTTTGATTCGGAAAATATTCAAGGCGATAATATTGATAATAAATTTTCTCCCAATTTTGGGGTAGGGGTGTATTATCACACAGATAAATTTTATGCCGGACTTTCTGCACCTAACCTAGTGGAGACACAGTATTTTGACAATTCGCAAAGAGATCCTAATTCGGTACAATTCCTTTCCGCGGAACGGATGAATTTTTATCTGATTACAGGTTATGTGTTTGACTTAAACAATAATTTTAAGTTTAAGCCTGCGCTATTGACCAAGGTAGTTGGTGGTGCCCCCTTGCAAATAGATTTGTCCGCCAGTTTCCTGTTTAATGACAAATTTAGTTTTGGCGCAGCCTATAGGTTCGATGCGGCAATAAGTGGTATGGTAGGTTTTCAGTTGAGTGATCAGTTCATGATTGGGCTGGCATATGATAGAGAAACCACTGAGTTGGGAGGAACTCAATTTAATGATGGGTCTTTTGAAATATTTTTAAGATTTGAATTGGTAAAATCGTTCCAAAGAATGGTATCACCGCGTTTCTTTTAAAAAAAATAAAATGATAAAAAGAATTTTTTTGCTGACGGTATTATTTTCTGTCATTGGTAATGTTGTCATTGCCCAGGATAGATTGGTAAACAAGGCAGATGAAAAATATAGGGATTACTCTTTTAGTCCGGCAATTGATATATATAAGCGTGTATTGGACAAGGGCTATACGTCAGCAGATTTATTAATGAAACTTGGAAATTCTTATTATTTTAATGCAGAATACAAGGAGGCTTCCGAAATCTATAAAAGACTATTAAACGAATATAAAGAGGGTATAGGCCCAGAATACTATTTTAGATATGCCCAGACCCTAAGATCAATGGGGGATTATGATTTATCCAAAGATGTAATGGCTCAGTTTTCCCAAATGACGTCTGAGGATGTTAGGGCCAATCTTTATATGAAGGAAAGGGATTATTTGGCTGAAATAGAAGAAAATTCAGGTAGATATGAAATTGGTAAGTTCGAATTTAATTCAAGATATTCAGATTTTGCCCCCACCTTTTATAAGCAGGGGTTGATATTTTCTTCGGATAGGGATACAGGTAATTTGGCACGATATAGACATACATGGAATTCCAAAGATTTCTTGGATCTCTATAAGATAAATGTTGACAGTACCTCCGAGAATAAGGTGGTTAAATTTGGGGATGAAATCAATACCAGATTTCATGAATCCACCTCGGTTTTTACCAAAGATGGCAATACGCTTTTTTTTACTAGGAATAATCTTTTTGATGGCAAAACCGTAAAGGACAAAAAGGGGGTTGTACGTCTAAAAATATTTAAGGCGACTAAAGAAAATGGAGTATGGACCCAAATTGAAGAGCTTCCCTTTAACAGTGAATCCTATTCAATAGCACATCCTACACTTAGTCCAGATGAGAATCTATTGTATTTTGCATCAGATATGCCAGGTTCATATGGAGAGTCGGATATCTTTAAAGTGGCTATAAATAGTGATGGTACTTATGGGACCCCTGTAAATTTGGGGGATATTATTAATACGGAAGCTCGCGAAACTTTCCCGTACGTTACAAGTGAGAATATATTATATTTTTCATCGGATGGTCATCCAGGCTTGGGTGGATTGGATATTTTTGCTACCAAAATCTCCAACAGCCAATACATCGGCTCAGTTTTAAACGTGGGAAAACCCGTGAATGGTGTATTGGATGATTTTACGTTCATTATGAACGAGGAAACCAGAAATGGATACTTTGCTTCAAACCGTGAGAATGGAGTGGGAGAGGATGATATATATAGTTTTGTAGAGACCAAAAAATTGGAATTCGATTGTATTAAACCAATTACAGGTACCGTTAGGGATAAAATATCCAATGAAGTGTTGGTGGGTGCTACAGTTAAGGTTATCGATGAAAACAATGAGGAATTGGCTTCTGTAATTACAGATTCTAATGGCAACTATAGCATTGCAATAGATTGTAATAAAGGTAATTTTGTAAGGGCAACTATGCAAGGATATGTGCCTTCTGAGGAGTATTTAAATTTATCGGACAGTAAACCAATAATTATCGATTTTTACCTTGAAAGAGATACTGTGACAGCAGGTTATGGGGATGATTTGGCGAAATTATTACAGTTAAGCACCATCTATTTCGATTTTGATAAATATAATGTAAGGCGCGACGCTGAAATTGAGATTCAAAAAGTAATTGCCGCCATGGAAAAGTATCCTAGTTTAAAACTTAAGGTTACTTCCCATACCGATAGTCAGGGGGATGATTCCTATAATTTGTGGCTTTCCCAAAAAAGAGCGGAATCTACAGTGGCCTATATGATTTCTAAAGGAATTGCGAAAGAGCGTCTTCAAGGTGAAGGTTTTGGTGAAACTCGTTTGGTAAATAAATGTATGAATGGCGTAAAATGTACTAAGGAAGAACACCAATTTAACCGTAGATCGGAATTCTTGATTTTGGAATAGTTGCCAAATTCTCAAATTATATCGAAATGCAGTTGCGGAAGCAACTGCATTTTTGTTTGTTAAATTATACCAGTCCTAGTATTATATAAGTGGAATAGTATTGGTTAACTTTTCTTCTCCTATGGTTAAATTTTCCTTTTAAGGGATTAATTTAAAAACATTATTCCTTAGATATTACATTCCCACTAAGAAAAATTATCGTTTTGTTGTACAAATTTTGAGGGTTTATAATGCTTAATACGCCTTATACCATGGTTTTTTTGGGTTTTACAACATTATGTTTTAAATGTTTCCACGATTTGATATTTTCACCCATTAATAAAGTCGTTTTTTATTTGAATGATAATGTGGAATTATCTAAAACGTTTTATTTCTATGAGTTTTTTATTGATTGAAAAAATTAAGAGTATATAACTGTTGTACCCGTGCGCTTGAATCATAAATTAAAACGTTTTATTCTAGTAGTGTTTTTTTTGGTAGTCGGTTTCCCTGCACTAGCACAGGTAACCGGTGATTATAGATCAAAGGCATCGGGCAATTGGAGCAGTTCAAGTACTTGGCAAATCTATAATGGAGTTGCATGGGTCAATGCCACATCATATCCTGGACAAAACAGTAATGTAGGCACGGTAACCATTGGTAGTGGCAATAATGTATCCTTGAATGTTAATATTACTTCTTATACGATAGACAAGCTTATTATTGGAAACCAATCTGGCGGAAGTGATACCTTATCATTGCCTAATAATGGGGATTTAACTGTTAATATAATGTTGGTCGCGGTTCAAAGTGATGGAATTCTTACATGGGACGGTAATGCAGATTTACATTTGCCCTCAGACGCTATAATTTACAACAATGGAGGACAGATCGACACCGATAAGAATTGTAATAATTCCCAAAGAATTTTTCTAGGGACTAGAGAGTTTTCGTCCTGTAAAGGTAACGGAAGTTATGAATACTCTTTTGATGATATAGAAGAGGCCTTGCCTCCCCCTACTAGTAATGGGGATATTACCGAATGTGCAGCCAATCCAATACAGACACTTACCGCCTCTGCAACCCCTCCTTCTGGTGCCTACGTGGTATGGTATACTGCTACTAGTGGAGGTTCTCCAGTGTCTCCAACCTTAAATACGGTAGGAAATGTTACTTATTACGGAGAAAGTGTGGACAATTCAGATTCCAGTCGCAGAAGCCTTTTTAGAACTGCCGTAAAACTAACCATTCGCCCAAGGCCAACGATTTCGGTCACCAGTTCTCCTAGCTGTGTTTTTAGGCTATTTTCGCCTACTACATACCAATTGCAGGTAACTGTTAGCTCGGGAACGGTAACAAGTACAGCAGGCACCGTCACTAATACCTCTGGTAATGTGTGGGCCATAACCAATGTGCCTTCAGGAACCAATATTGTGGTAGCGGTAACAGATGCCAATGGTTGTACCAATCAACTACCTGTGACCGCACCTAACTGCGCTTGTCCAGTGGTAAGTGCACCTACCAGCGGAGGTAATAAGTCTTATTGTACTGGAGATGCCGTGCCCAGCATAACTGCATCTGTAGGTGTGGGCCAGACAGTGGACTGGTACAATTCTGCCAGTGGAGGAACATTACTATTACTGGGCAATACAACTTACACCCCTGCCGGCCCTGGTACTTTTTATGCAGAGGCAAGGAATACGACAACCAATTGCCTTAGTGGGGCTAGAACAGCAATAATCGTCACCCAAGATACACCTTCAACAGCCCTTATAGGTCCAGATCAATTTGTTTTTACCGGAGGTAATGCTATTTTTACAGTAACTACAACTAATGCAGATACGTATCAATGGCAGGTAAGTACAGATGGGGGTACGGTTTTCAACAACATTTCAAACGGTGCGGAGTACGCAGGTACTCAGTCTACAGCCTTAACGGTTAAGTCGGCTGGAGCAAATAAAAATGGATATAGATATCGTGTTTTGGCTTCAAAATCGGGCTCTAGTTGTCCAGCTACATTTTCATCCTCAGCATTGTTGACGGTTAAGGTGAAAACCGTTATCACCAATAGGAGAATAACCTATAGGGTTGATTTGTAACAGTGTTTTTTGAGACTTTATAATAAAACCGTTTCTACCGTATTGGCATTTCTATTTTGAATATTTCAAAGCCTTGTTTCTAGGGGAGTTATCGTCCAAATACACTGAAAAATTAATCAATTTTCAAACCTTTTAATTATCTAAACAGCAGAATACATACTATTCATGGTGGCTTAGGTTCCTTACACAACAATTTTTAGGTATCCGGCATCTTCCTGTATATTTTTAAGCTCGATTTTACTTGTTTTACTAGAGTTGAAAAACTTGAAACACTAAAAAGTAATAGAAAAAGCCATTATTATCAAAGTTACAGACAAGCATAGAGACAGTTCAAAAACATTTGCGTGTAAACTTGCGAGCGTCAATGCCGTGGCTTTAATCCAAAAAATATTTGAAATGGATGGAGTTAGGCCCTTTAGATTCTTCAAGGGGTTAGTACCATCACTACATTTTAAAGGTATTTTCACCTTCTGTTTAATATCATTTCTATTTTTAGGGATATCCAATGGTTTTGGACAAACAACAGTAACTTCCCAGGTTTCCAATGACAATGATGATGCTGAGGAGCGCGTATCCAATGGAGATATGGATAGGGGTAGCTCGGATTTGGAACTTATAAGAGACGGGAGTAACGATCAGTTGGTTGGTATAAGATTCCGGAATATCAACGTTCCACAAGGAGCAACTATAGTTAGTGCTAATATTCAGTTTACTGCAGATGAAACAGATTCTGGTTCAACATCTCTTGTAATCCGTGGACAAGACACAAATAATGCAGGAAATTTTTCGAATAATGATGACGACATATCGGACAGAACATTGACCACTGCTTCTGTTGCTTGGAACAATATTCCAGCATGGAATTCCGTTGGTCAGGCTGGGCCTAACCAACAGACTCCTAACTTAGGTTCCGTTGTACAGGAAATTGTAGATAGAGGTGGTTGGAGTAGCGGAAATTCCATAGTTTTTGTAATTACTGGTTCGGGTCAACGTACTGCCGAATCGCGTGATGGTAGTTCTTCAGGCGCGCCGGTACTAACCATTGTTTATACCACAGCTCCTGTAATTATTGTAGACGATGTTACTGTTAACGAAGGAGACGGAACAGCTACCTTTACAGTAACCCATACCGGTGCCAATACAGTTGGTGTTTTTACTGTTGATTATGCAACCGTAAATGGCTCGGCCACTTCGGGCAGTGATTATACAGCAACAACTGGCACCTTAATTTTTACGGGTACTTCGGGGGTTACAAGATCGATAGTTGTAAATATTCTCGAAGATACGACGGTTGAAAATTTGGAAAATTTTTCCATTCAATTCACGGCTAGATCTAACCCATCCGTTATTATTACGGATACGGGTACTGGGTCTATAATTGATAATGATGCCAAAATAATCACCAATGGGCTAACTGAAAATAGTTGTAGTGGTGCTTTTTTCGACTCTGGAGGAACTGGAAATTATTCAAATAATGAAAACCGGACCTATACGCTTTGTCCAGATACCATTAATACGGATTTGAGATTGGATTTTAGCAGTTTTGATGTTGAATCAGGGTATGATTTTCTATATATTTATGATGGGACGTCAACATCTGCCACTTTAATAGGTCAATATCACAATGGCAATCCGCCCCCTACATCAATAATAGCAACTAACGCCTCGGGGTGTTTGACTTTTAGATTTACGTCTGACTACAGTGTAAATGGAGCAGGCTGGGAAGCCTTAATTTCATGCCTTCCAAGAGGGCCACGAATGAATATTGAAGATGTTTCGGTAAACGAAGGAGCAGGTACTGCAACTTTTACCGTTACCCATAATGGTCCAAATGCATCCGGTCCCTTTACCGTCACTTATGGTACGGTGAATGGTAGCGCTACTTCTGGGGCTGACTATACAACATCTTCTGGAATTTTAAATTTTAATGGGACATCAGGTGATACTGAAACTTTTACCGTTGCCATACTTGATGATGGAATAATTGAAAGTCCTGAAACCTTTACTGTACAGTTAACGGGCTCATCCGATGGTAGTGTAAATCTTACAGATACCGCTACGGCAACAATTATTGATAATGACGGTATAATAATGACAGATGGGGCCACTGTAAATACGTGTAGCGCCACATTCCTAGATCCAGGCGGGATAAATAATTATAGTAATAATCAGGATGTAGTGTATACCATATGTCCCGATATTGTTGACAATTATATTAGTTTGGATTTTACTGGTTTTGATGTTGCCAATGGAGACCTTTTATCTGTCTATGAAGGGACAACAACAGGTGGTACCTTAATAGGACAGTATAATAATAACAATGTGCCGGATATTATTGAATCTACCCATAGTTCTGGCTGTTTAACTTTTAGGTTTACTTCCAACGGTTCTAATACGGCAGAGGGTTGGGAAGCAGTTGTGAACTGTTATCCCGAGGGTCCAAAAATAGTCATAGATGACATTTCTTTTGATGAAGATGTGGGTAATGCGGTCTTTACGGTTAGACAGACACGTGCACGTCATGGTTATAGCGTCTTGTTTGGGTTTGTACATGTGCCTTTCACCGTAAATTTTGAAACCGTAAATGGTTCTGCCTTGGCAGGTAGTGATTATACTGCCACAACAGGGACATTGACCTTTAATGGTCAGTTAGGTAATGTCCAAACTATTTCTGTCCCAATAGCTAATGACGGTATCCCGGAAAATGCTGAAGAGTTTACCATTAGATTTACCGGTGCAACTGCATCATATGGGACGATAAATTATGCCGATACCGGAACAGGTACCATTAATACCCAGATACTTGCCAATGACCCATTGACATTGTTTCAGGAGTTTGACGGATATTTCGATTACTCCACTACTGGAGGTACCTTAAGAACGGAAAGTAATGGTGGCAACGCCTGTGCTATAACTAACTCTTCTTCCAATACACTGGTTTCACCCATCCCGGCCACGGCAACAGTGGAAAGGGCTTATTTGTATTGGGCACATTCTAATACGGTGCGGGATCCGGATGTAACATTTGAAGGCCAGAACGTTTCGGCGAACTATTTATATCAGACCACACTTACCAATAGAAATTTTTATGGCTATGTCAGTGATGTAACGAGTATTGTACAAGGGATTGCCAATCCTTCAACCAACACTTACGATTTTAGTGATTTGGATATTGACAATACAGGTAATTATTGTTCAACCGCTACCGTGCTAGGAGGATGGACATTAATCGTGTTTTATGAAGACCCCTCGTTACCTGCTGTGAATATTAACTTATATCAAGGTTTTGATGGTTTGAGTAATTCGGGTACCTCTTTTACCTTGGATTCGTTCTTTGCCATAGCGGGTTCAGGAGCAAAGGCCTCATTTTTATCATGGGAGGGAGATTCAACATTGGACGGAAACAGTTCAGGTTCCACTAACCCGGAAGAACTTTCCATAACCAATCAATCAGGAACCACTTATGTGCTTTCGGGCGACGGAGGCCAAACTGGGAACAACGTCTACAATTCCACAATATATGACAATACGGTTGGGCCTGTGTATAATACTTCAAATTCTTATGGTGTAGATTTGGATACCTATGACATATCAACTTATATTTTACCATCGGACACTCAGGTTACAGCCAATGTAGATGTGGGTCAGGATTTTGTAATCTCCGCGGCAGTGGTTATTAAGGTCCCATCCAATTTAATTGCAGGTCGGGTATATGAAGATGTGAATTATCCTGGCGGACCCGGTCGAGACAGGTTGTCTTCGGGTGGCTTGGGGGTCTCAGGTGCTGTGGTGGAGCTTTTTGATTCCTCCGGTAACTTTGTTCAAAGAAAGACTACCGATATCACCGGGTACTATTCTTTTGGTGGAATGGCCGACGGCGATTATCGTATAAAAGCCGTTAATTCTACTGTGCGTTCCAATAGGGGAGGCCTCAATTGCTCTACCTGTTATCCGGTACAAACTTTTAGGAAGTATCGCGGCCCTTCTTCCTTGATAGATGTAACGGACGAAGTTGGAGGGGCGTATCCCACTGCACAGCAAGATGTGGCCTTGGGTGTTCTAAATAATGCCCAAAGTGTATCAACCGTCTCCGTTGCTGGTGATGGGGTAGTAGGCATAGATTTTGGTTTCAATTTTAATGCCATTGTAAATACCAACGAATTTGGACAGGGTTCCTTGGAACAATTTATTGTCAATTCAAATAATTTAAATGAAACAGGTCTGGACATAGAGGCCAATTCCATATTTAACCCGGCAGCAGGGGAAGATACCTCAATATTTATGATACCTCCAACGGTAGATGCATTGGGTAGAACGGCAGATACTAACTTTGCCAGTGGTTATTTTGATATTTTCATTACAGATGCGTACCAACTTTCTACAATAACTGGCACCAATACGATTATTGACGGTAGGACGCAAACCGCTTATTCCGGGGATAGTAATTCCGGAACTATAGGAGATGGTGGAAGTAATGTGGGAATTTCTGCAACTTCCCTGCCTATTTATGAATTACCGGAGATTCAAGTTCGAGGCGATTCCAAAGAATTATTCAGGTTGGAAGGAAATAGTGCGACACTACGAAATTTGGCGGTATACACGGATGATAATTCGGCTGTTGAAGTAAATTTAGGGACGGCATTTCTATATGAAAATGTGTTAGGGGTAAATGCACTTGGCATAAAATCCGGTAATTTGGAATATGCCGTGGAAATTAATGACGGGGCAACCAATGTTGGACGTAATTATTTAAGCGGGTCCAATCTTGCAGCCGTCCATCTCAATGGCGGAAGCACAACTGTGATGGAATATAATCACTTTTACAGAAATGGGGCAAACGATACTTGTTCAGATAATATTTTAATAGAAGATGGAAGTGGGATTACAATTAGATACAATCTAATCAATGAGGCCGCAGGAATAGGGATTGAAGGGGTTGACTATGCAGCTGGACTTATGGTTACAGAAAATACCATTACCAATAACGGTATAAATAATACGGCCTGTGGCGGGGGTATATATGATGATTCCGGAATCCGTTTAAAGGCAGCCGATGCTACTGTTTATAGGAATGTAATCCACAGTAACCAAGGGGAAGGCATGGTGGTAGCGGACAATGTTTCGGGAATATTTATTTCCCAGAATTCTATGTATAACAACGGGCAGAGAACTCCATCTTTAGGAATAGACTTGGATCAAACGGCAAACAATGGTGATGGGATTACCCTAAACGATAATGGAGATGGGGATATTGGCCCCAACGATTTATTGAATTTTCCCATTATTTCAGCGGCCTTTGCTACGGGAACAAATTTAGTTGTCGAAGGTTGGTCTAGGCCAGGGGCAAGCATAGAATTGTTTTTATCGGATATAAATGAGGGAAGTGCCATAGCAGGCGATAATCAATTGGGTATGACTACAGATTATGGGGAGGGTCAGACCTATTTGGCCACTCTGGTAGAAGGTAGTGGGGCCGATACGGCTATAGGTGCCTCTTCTTATACGGATTTGGATGGAAATATGGACAATACAAATAGATTTAAATTTACTATTCCGCTTCCGCCAGGGGTGGTAAAAGGCAATTTTATAACATCTACCGCCACCTTGTCCAACTCTACTTCTGAGTTTTCTCCGCAAAGTATTATAAAGACTTACAATGTTATCACCAATAGAAGAATAACATATAGGGTAAAAAAGGATTAAATTTATCATGCCATTCAATAAGGTCATGTATCGGTTTCAATGTAATGTGCTGTTGAATAAGGTTAAAAATTGATACTTTTATTATTTGAGATATTGTTATTTTAATTGTTGACCATTATATTATTGAAGTACACAACATTTCCAAAATTTATATTTTATCTTGGAATACATTTGTTACGTTAATCTCCTAGGATTAGCGCTACATAATGAAAACAAGAATTTTCATTCGAAAAAGGATACTTATTCTTTTTATGGTGTTCTTCAGTTGCTACCAAATGATTGGGCAGCAAACCTATTTGGATAATTTTAATACCGTTTCTTATTCCAACAACAATGGGACCAACAATTTTTCTTCTAATTGGACCGAAACCAATGATGACAATGATCCAGATAAGGGCAATATTAGAATCAACAGTAATGTATTACGCTTTAGGAGATTGTCTGATGAGACAATTCAGAGGAATTTAAATTTATCGGGGGCATCCATTGTTACGCTTACCTTTAATTATGATGGTTCTAGTAGAGGTGGGGAAACCTTATTGGTACAATTGTGGAATGGATCCTCTTGGCAAACGGTCTCAACCTTAAATAGCAATGGTACAGGTACTATTTCATATTCTCTAACTGCAAGTCAAATATCGGCATCTTCCTCCATTCGCTTTATTACTGGAAGCGGGGATTGGGACAAGGATGATTACTATTACATAGATAATGTTCAGTTCACTGCCACTTTTGGGCCTATTATGACCATTAACAATGTAACTGTCAATGAAAATGCCGGAACAGCAACCTTCACGGTAACGCACACCGGTTCTAATGCAGCAGGAGCCTTTACGATAAACTACGCCACTGCTAACGGCAGTGCCACCTCTGGGAGCGATTATACGGCCAAAACAGGTACTTTAAGTTTTACAGGGGCCTCCGGCGTTACAAGAACAATAGTGATAAATATATTAGATGACGTCATTGTAGAGGATTTGGAAACATATACCATCAATTTCACGGCTAAATCCAACGCCACAGTGGATATTACGGCAATTGGCACAGGGACCATATTGGATAATGACGCCTTAATTATAACCAATGGCGCAACCACCAATACCTGTAATGCTGTTTTCTTTGATTCGGGAAGTTTTGGTGGCAGTTATGGTAATAATGAAAATAGGGTTCATACTATTTGCCCTGATATTACAAATAATTATATTAGTGTAGATTTTACGAGTTTTGATGTAGCCATTGGTGATGTTCTTTATGTTTATGCAGGCGCTACGGCAACAGGGACACCCATTGGTGTCTATGATAACAATAATATTCCTACCTCAATCGATTCACCTTATGGTGCCGCTGGCTGTTTAACCTTTAAATTTACTTCCAATAGTAGTGGAACAGGAACTGGGTGGCAGGCTGCTGTAAGATGTATGGTTGAAGGGCCTAAAATAGTAATAAATGATATTTCTTTTGATGAAACAGTAGGTAATGCCGTTTTTACGGTCACGCAAACACGTGTTCGCCATGGATATACATTTTTGTTCAGCTTTATTCATGCGCCGTTTACTGTTAATTTTGAAACGGTAAATGGTTCAGCTTTGGCTGGGAGCGATTATACGGCAACCTCGGGGACTTTGACCTTTAATGGTCAGTTGGGCAATGTACAGACTATTTCAGTGCCCATAGCCAACGACGGTATACCTGAGAATGCCGAAGAGTTTACGATCAGGTTTACTGGGGCATCAGCGGCATACGGGACTATCAATTATTCGGACACTGGAACCGGGACAATCAATACCCAGATTTTGGCCAATGACCCTTTGACACTTTTTCAGGAGTTTGATGGCTATTATGATTATTCTTCTACAGGTGGTACCTTAAGAACTCAAAGCAACAGTGGTAACGCATGTGCTATAACTACTTCATCGTCCAATACTCTAGTTTCTCCAATACCCGCTACGGCTACAATAGAAAGAGCCTATTTGTACTGGGCGCATTCAAATAGTGTTCGTGACCAAAATGTAACTTTTGAAGGCCAAAATGTTTCTGCAAATTATTTGTATCAGACCACGCTAACCAATAGAAACTTTTATGGCTATGTCAGCGATGTAACTAATATTGTTAAAGGTATTCCCAACCCATCAACCAATACCTATGATTTTAGTGACCTGAATATAGATAATACCGGAAACTACTGTTCCACGGCAACTGTACTTGGGGGCTGGACCTTGATCGTATTTTATGAAGATGCCTCATTGCCTGCAGTAAACATTAACTTATACCAAGGTTTTGATGGTCTAAGCAATGCCGGTACCTCATTTACTTTGGATTCTTTCTATGCCATTGCAGGTTCTGGGGCCAAAGCCACATTTTTGTCTTGGGAGGGAGACCCTAACCTGGACGGTTCAAGTTCTGGTTCTACCAATCCGGAGCGACTTTCGGTAACAAATCAATCTGGGACTACTTATATACTTTCAGGGGACGGAGGTCAAACCGGGAACAATGCTTACAATTCCACTATTTATGACAATACCGTATCGCCTATTTATAATACTTCAAATTCTCATGGTGTTGATTTGGATACCTATGATATTTCAAGTTATATTCTGTCGTCGGACAGCCAAGTTACGGCAAATGTCAATGTGGGACAGGATTTTGTGATTTCCGCTGCTGTGGTGCTTAAGGTGCCGTCCAATTTAATAGCAGGGACAGTTTTTGAGGATATGAATTATCCTGGTGGACCAGGTCGGAATAAACTAACTGCCGGTAGTCTGGGAGTTTCGGGTGCCATAGTGGAACTTTTTAATTCTTCAGGAACCTTTATACAGCGTAAAACTACCGATATTAATGGCTACTATTCCTTTGGGGGAATGGCCGATGGGGCGTATCGTATAAAAGCCGTCAATTCAACAGTAAAATCCAATAGGGGCGGACTCAATTGCTCCACCTGTTATCCAGTGCAAACTTTCAGAAAGTATCGCGGTCCATCTTCATTGATAGAGGTAACTGGAGAAGTAGGAGGCGCCAATCCCAGTGCACAACAAGATGTATCTCTGGGCGTAATAATTAGCGCCCAGAGTGTGTCCACGGTCTCCGTGGCAGGTGACGGGGTAGTAGGCATAGATTTTGGCTTCAACTTTAATACGATTGTCAATACCAACCCAATTGGACAAGGCTCCCTGGGACAATTCATTGTCAATTCCAATAACTTAAATGAAACAGGTTTGGATATTGAAGCAAACTCAATTTTTGACCCAGCGGCTGGGGACGACACTTCGATATTTATGATTCCCCCAACCTCAGATCCATTGGGTAGAACGGCCGATGCTAATTTTGTTGGTGGTTATTTTAATATAGCAATATCAGATGTATATACGCTATCCGCAATAACAGGTGCCAATACAAATATAGATGGACGCACACAAACCGCATATTCCGGAAATACCAATAATGGGACAGTTGGATCTGGAGGTTCTGCAGTAGGTGCCAATGCCGTAGTACTTCCTAATTATGACCTACCTGAGATTCAAATTCAACGCAATGCTGGAGATGTTTTTCGATTACAGGGCATTAATGATTTTATCCGAAATGTTGCAGTTTATGCAAATTCTAATGCAGGAATAAGAGTTGAAAGTGGGTCTGCAACGATAATGTCCAATCTGTTGGGTGTTAATGCGGTAGGAATAGCTTCAGGCAACATTAATACTGGAGTTAGAGTTAATGGGGGTACCGCACAAATTGATGCGAATTACATAAGTAGTAGTACCAACGAGGGTATTTTGATCAATGGTGGATCATCTACATTGATTCAGAACAACCATATTACCGAGAATGGTAATGCCGCCTGTTCTGATAACATAAGGATTCAAAGTGGATCAGGTATAATTATAAGAAGAAATTTAATAGATAGAGCGGCATCCTTAGGCATTGATGGTCAGGGTATTGCAGGTTCTATTGCAATTTCAGAGAATACTATTCGCAATTCAGGTTTAAACGGTGGAAATTGCAGTGGACGCATTGAAAATGTTGGAATAAAGCTCGACGGAAGTAATTCTACAGTGTCCAAAAATATTATTTATAATAATGGCGGGGCGGGTCTTGTTTTGTCAGGGGGTGCCACCACTGGAAACTTAGTTTCGCGTAATTCCTTCTATGCCAATGGTACCGCAAGTCCAGCTTTAGGTATTGATATTGATCTTTCAAATGCCATGGGAGATGGTGTAACATTGAATGATAATGGAGATTCTGATAATGGGCCTAATGAAGCTATTAATTTTCCAATTTTACTCGGCGCTTATGCATCAGGGGCCAATTTAACAATTGAAGGATGGTCGCGACCAGGGGCAATAATAGAACTGTTTTTAACGGATATAAGCCAAGGAAGCGCAGCTGTTGGGGACAATCAATTGGGTAAAACCACTGACTATGGTGAGGGACAAACCTATTTAGCCACTTTTATCGAAGGAAGTGTTATGGATTCTGACGCAGGTTCTTTGGCCTATACAGATTTAGATGGAAATACGGATAATACGACTAGGTTTAAATTTACAATTCCAAAACCTCCCGGATTAGTTCTTGGAAATTTTATAACATCAACGGCTACCGTTGCAAATTCTACCTCAGAGTTTTCGCCACAAAGTGTCATAAAGGCTTATACCGTGATTACCAATAGAAGAATTACTTATCGAGTTAATAAAAACTAGAAAGAATTCATCATAAATATCCTTTAGGCAAAGGATTTTCTTACAATTTAATTTTGTCAAGCATTGCTGTTATTAGGATGATCGACAAGTGAAATGATCCGAAAATTGACTTCTGAATAAACCAATACCTCATATATTCATGTATAGACCGTGCAATTATGGGGTTACACAACATTTATTTCTTACAGCCATCCCTACGGTTAATTTTGTATGGTGTTATAGATCCGTTTAATTAATAAATAGGACTAACATTAAATATTAAGATTATTAAGACTAGTAAATCCTACTTATGAAAATTTTGAATAGTTACATTTTTCATCATGGTTAAAACACCACAAGGGGAATTGAAATTAACTCTAACCCAATATTTAGGATTTACCCAGATTATAAATAATCCAATAGGATTAAGCAGTCTAGAATTTATTAAGGCCAATTGAACAAAGACCAACTTAAGTAAAGTATATATCATGAAGAAGGGGATTTTATTAATCATATTTCTAATTTCTGGATTTGCCATGGCGCAAACCACAGTGAATTTGGAAGACCAGTGTAATTGCGAGGTGCTGAGCGGCACACTTGTTACTGCGCCTGGGACATCAACGCCAACTGGCGCCGATGTTGGAGATATATATGTAAATACTAATACAGGGACTATCTTTTTTTGGGATGGGGATTCTTGGGAGTTAACATCTACTGATAGTCAACAACTTCAGGTTTTTAGCTTTAATCCAAGCAATAATCAATTAACCCTTACCCTTGAAAATGGCGGAACCTTTAATGCTGATTTAAGTAGTCTTAGCGGTGATGGTAATATAACTTCCAGCACAATAGATGTAAGTGGGGATGTAAATGCTTTGTTGGGTGATGTAATTTTGGAAATAGGTGACGATTCGGTGACCAATGCTAAATTGGCCGATAATGCAGTTCAGACTGAGAATATATTAAGTGGAGGTAACGACAAGGTTTTGGTTACCGATGGAACAGGTTTGGTTGCTTGGGTTGATAAGTCGGGCTTTGCAACAATATCCGATCAAATAACAATTACCGGAGCGGGCACCACCGCCGATCCTTTCAAAGTGGAAGACTTGTCTATTGTAACTGCAAAATTGGGTGACGATGCAGTGACCAACGCCAAACTGGCGGATGACGCAGTTCAGACAGAAAACATATTGAACGGTACTATTTTGACAGAGGATATGGCCTCCGGAGGAACAGACAAGGTAATGGTTACGGATGCGGTCGGTACAGTGGCCTGGGTGGACAAGTCCAGCTTTGCCGCCATTGCGGACCAGATAACGATTACGGGGGTAGGGACCGCTGCAGATCCTTTCAAGGTAGAGGACCTATCTATCGTTACGGCTAAATTGGGTGACGATGCGGTGACCAATGCAAAATTGGCGGATGACGCGGTCCAGACAGAAAATATATTGAACGGTACCATTTTAACAGAGGATATTTCCTCTGGTGGAAACGATAAGGTAATTGTTACGGATGCAGTCGGTACAGTGGCCTGGGTTGACAAATCCAGCTTCGATGCCATTGCCGATCAGATAACGATTACGGGAGTTGGCTCTACAGCCGATCCATTTAAGGTTCAGGACCTATCCATAGTAACGGCAAAACTTGCAGATGGAGCGGTAACCACTGTGAAATTGGGTGATGATGCAGTGACCAACGCCAAACTGGGCGATGATGCGGTACAGACAGAAAACATATTGAACGGGACCATCCTTACAGAGGATTTGGCTTCCGGTGGAAATGACAAGGTTATGGTTACGGATGCTGTTGGTACTGTGGCCTGGGTTGATAAATCCAGCTTTGATGCTATATCGGACCAAGTAACGATTACAGGAGTGGGCACGGTTGCGGATCCTTTCAAGGTAGAAGACCTTTCCATCGTAACGGCAAAACTTGCCGATGGAGCGGTGACTACTGTAAAATTGGGTGCTGATGCAGTGACCAACGCCAAACTGGCGGATGACGCAGTTCAGACAGAAAATATATTGAACGGGACCATCCTTACAGAGGATTTGGCTTCCGGTGGAAATGACAAGGTTTTAGTGACCGATGCTGTCGGTACGGTGGCCTGGGTTGATAAATCCAGCTTTGATGCTATATCGGACCAAGTAACGATTACAGGAGTGGGCACAGTTGCCGACCCTTTTAAGGTTGAGGACCTATCCATTGTAACGGCCAAATTAGGCCCGGATGCGGTTACAAACGCTAAATTGGCGGACGACGCAGTTCAGACAGAAAACATATTGAACGGTACCATTCTAACAGAGGATATTTCCTCTGGTGGCAATGACAAGGTTTTGGTAACCGATGCGGTTGGTACAGTAGCTTGGGTTGACAAGTCCAGCTTCGATGCCATTTCCGATCAGGTAACGATTACGGGAGTAGGTACAACAGCCGATCCTTTCAAAGTGGAGGACCTATCCATCGTAACGGCCAAATTAGGCCCTGATGCGGTTACGAACGCTAAATTGGCGGACGACGCAGTTCAGACAGAAAACATATTAAGTGGTGGTACCGACAAGGTTTTAGTAACGGATGCAGTTGGTACAGTGGCCTGGGTCGACAAGTCGAGCTTCGATGCCATATCCGATCAGGTAACGATTACGGGAGTAGGTACAACAGCCGATCCTTTCAAAGTGGAGGACCTATCCATCGTAACGGCCAAATTAGGCCCTGATGCGGTTACGAACGCTAAATTGGCTGACGACTCTGTCCAGACAGAAAACATATTGAACGGTACCATTCTAACAGAGGATATTTCCTCTGGAGGCAATGATAAGGTTTTAGTGACCGATGCAGTTGGTACAGTGGCCTGGGTCGACAAGTCGAGCTTCGATGCCATTTCGGATCAGGTAACGATTACGGGAGTTGGGACAACAGCAGATCCTTTCAAAGTGGAGGACCTATCCATCGTAACGGCCAAATTAGGCCCTGATGCTGTTACGAACGCTAAATTGGCTGACGACGCGGTCCAGACAGAAAACATATTAAGCGGAGGTACCGACAAGGTTTTAGTAACGGATGCAGTTGGTACAGTGGCCTGGGTCGACAAGTCGAGCTTCGATGCCATTTCCGATCAGGTAACGATTACGGGAGTTGGGACAACAGCAGATCCTTTCAAAGTGGAGGACCTATCCATCGTAACTGCCAAGCTGGCGGATGGAGCGGTGACGACTATAAAATTGGGCGATGATGCGGTTACGAACGCAAAATTGGCTGACAACGCGGTCCAGACAGAAAACATATTGAACGGTACCATTCTAACAGAGGATATTTCCTCTGGTGGCAATGACAAGGTTTTAGTGACCGATGCAGCTGGTACGGTAGCCTGGGTGGACAAGTCGAGTTTCGATGCCATATCCGATCAGGTAACGATTACCGGAGTAGGAACAACAGCTGATCCTTTCAAAGTGGAGGACCTATCCATCGTAACGGCCAAACTTGGCCCTGATGCGGTTACCAATGCACAATTGGCTGACAATGCGGTTCAGACAGAAAACATATTGAACGGTAGCATTCTAACAGAGGATATTTCCTCTGGAGGCAATGACAAGGTTTTAGTAACTGATGCAGCTGGTACAGTGGCCTGGGTCGACAAGTCGAGCTTCGATGCCATTTCGGATCAGGTAACGATTACGGGAGTAGGGACAACAGCAGATCCCTTCAAGGTTCAGGACCTATCCATCGTAACGGCCAAATTAGGCCCTGATGCGGTTACGAACGCTAAATTGGCTGACGACGCGGTCCAGACAGAAAACATATTAAGCGGAGGTAACGACAAGGTTTTAGTAACCGATGCAGTTGGTACAGTGGCCTGGGTTGACAAGTCGAGCTTCGATGCCATTTCCGATCAGGTAACGATTACGGGAGTTGGGACAACAGCAGACCCCTTCAAAGTGGAGGACCTATCCATCGTAACTGCCAAGCTGGCGGATGGAGCGGTGACGACTATAAAATTGGGCGATGATGCTGTTACGAACGCTAAATTGGCTGACGACGCGGTCCAGACAGAAAACATATTGGACGACGGAGTGACCGCGGCCAAAATCAATTCCAATGTTGCTGGAAGCGGTCTTGTACAGAACGTGACCACGGGTGCATTGGAGGTAGACGGTACGGCCTTTAACGGGGACGGGGATATTACATCCTCAGATCTTACGGTAGGTGGTGATGCAAATGCTCTATTAGGGGATGTTACCCTAGAAATAGCTGCCGGGGCAGTTGGAACTACGGAATTGGGGGCTGATGCCGTTACGAACGCTAAATTGGCGGACGACGCGGTACAACTTGAAAATATAGCTGATGGATTAACATCCGGGCAGGTAATGCAATGGGACGGAAGCGAATGGATTCTAATTGATTTAGGTTCTGTAACAGTTACCGAAGTCGATGGAGTAATCGGAAACGAGATTTTAAATGCAACTGATGCGACTTTGGTACGCGCTGGATCAGGTACCAATGCCGATCCTTATACACTAGATGTATCAGCGGATGGTATTACCAATGCAGAATTGGCGGACAACGCCGTTCAGACAGAAAACATATTAAGTGGAGGTAGCGATAAGGTATTGGTTACCGATGCAGTTGGTACTGTGGCATGGGTTGATAAGTCGAGCTTCGCAGCCATTGCCGACCAGGTAACGATTACAGGAGTTGGAACCGCTGGGGATCCCTTCAAAGTGGAGGACCTTTCCATTGTTACTGCCAAGCTTGGAGCAGATGCGGTGACCAATGCAAAATTGGCGGACAATGCGGTTCAGACGGAAAACATATTAAGCGGAGGTAACGATAAGGTTTTGGTTACCGATGCAGTTGGAACAGTAGTTTGGGTTGACAAGTCCAGCTTCGCTGTTTTGGCGGACCAGGTAACGATTACAGGAGTTGGAACCGCTGGGGATCCATTCAAGGTTGAGGACCTTTCCATAGTAAATTCCAAACTAGGCCCTGACGCGGTGACCAATGCAAAATTGGCTGATGATGCGGTACAATTGGAAAACATAGCTGATGGTACGGTCTCTGGGCAGGTGATGCAATGGGATGGGACCGACTGGATTCTTGTAGATTTAGGTTCCGTGACTGTAACAGAAGTAGATGGTGTAATAGGAAACGAGGTAACAAATGGAACAGATGGCACTTTGGTGCGTTCGGGAGCAGGAACAACGGTTAACCCTTATACATTGGATGTGGCCACCGGAGGAATTACAGCCAATGAATTGGCGGATGACGCTGTTACGGCAGCCAAGATCAATTCGAATGTGGCGGGTAGCGGTCTTGTACAGAACGTATCTACTGGGGCATTGGAAGTTGATGGAACGGCGATTACTGGAGATGGGAACATCACTTCCTCAGATTTAACTGTAGGGGGCGATATTAACGCATTGCTTGGTGATGTTACTTTGGAAATAGCGGCCGGAGCAGTAGGAACTACTGAATTGGCGGCAGATGCAGTTACGAATGCAAAATTGGCGGACAATGCGGTCCAGACAGAAAATATATTGAACGGTACCATTTTAACGGAGGATATTTCCTCAGGTGGAAACGATAAGGTATTGGTTACCGATGCAGTTGGTACAGTGGCGTGGATCGATAAGTCGAGCTTCGCAGCCATTGCCGACCAGGTAACGATTACAGGAGTGGGAACCGCTGGGGATCCCTTCAAAGTGGAGGACCTTTCCATTGTTACTGCCAAACTTGGAGCAGATGCGGTGACCAATGCAAAATTGGCGGACAATGCGGTTCAGACAGAAAACATATTAAGTGGAGGTAGCGATAAGGTATTGGTTACCGATGCAGTTGGTACTGTGGCATGGGTTGATAAGTCGAGCTTTGCAGCCATTGCCGACCAGGTAACGATTACAGGGGTTGGAACCGCTGGGGATCCCTTCAAGGTGGAGGACCTTTCCATTGTTACTGCCAAGCTTGGTGCCGATGCGGTGACCAATGCAAAATTGGCGGACAATGCGGTTCAGACAGAAAATATATTGAACGGTACCATTTTAACGGAGGATATTTCCTCAGGTGGAAACGATAAGGTATTGGTTACCGATGCAGTTGGTACAGTGGCGTGGATCGATAAGTCGAGCTTTGCAGCCATTGCCGACCAGGTAACGATTACAGGAGTTGGAACCGCTGGGGATCCCTTCAAAGTGGAGGACCTTTCCATTGTTACTGCCAAGCTTGGAGCAGATGCGGTGACCAATGCAAAATTGGCGGACAATGCGGTTCAGACGGAAAACATATTAAGCGGAGGTAACGATAAAGTATTGGTTACGGATGCAGTTGGTACAGTGGAATGGGTTGATAAATCGTTGTTAAATACTGATAATCAAGGTGTAAGTAGTTCGGTTGTAAGCGCAAATGAATCAGTTAATATTGCCTTGGAAAGAGGAGGTAGTACAACTATTGACATTCGTGATGCGGATGATGACCCCACTAATGAAATCGAATTACCTGGTGGAGGAACAGGCGGACAAGTACTTTCTACCGATGGGTCCGGAATATATTCTTGGGTTGACCCTGATACAGGTCCACAAGGACCAGCTGGCCCGCAAGGTCCTCCGGGAAACGATGGAGCAACCGGCGCCAAAGGGGATACTGGTGACACGGGAGCCACAGGAGCCCAAGGGCCAACTGGTGCCCAAGGTCCAACAGGAGCTAAGGGAGATACAGGTGACACAGGAGCAACCGGCGCCAAAGGGGATACTGGTGACACGGGAGCCACAGGAGCCCAAGGGCCAACTGGTGCCCAAGGTCCAACAGGAGCTAAGGGAGATACAGGTGACACAGGGGCTACAGGAGCAACCGGAGCCAAAGGGGATACTGGTGACACGGGAGCCACAGGAGCCCAAGGGCCAACTGGTGCCCAAGGTCCAACAGGAGCTAAGGGAGATACAGGTGACACAGGAGCAACCGGCGCCAAAGGGGATACAGGTGACACGGGAGCCACAGGAGCAACCGGCGCTAAAGGAGATACAGGTGACACAGGGGCTACAGGAGCAACCGGCGCTAAGGGAGATACAGGTGATACGGGAGCTACAGGAGTAACCGGAGCCAAAGGGGATACAGGTGATACGGGAGCCACAGGAGCCCAGGGACCAACTTGGACTTACTATATTTGACTGGACACAAGGGTAAGAGCGTATTTGCCATTTAAATTAACTTTGTAAAATGTCAAGAGTAAAAAGGAATTACACCGTAGAGTTTAAGCAAAAAGCAGTGGAACTAA
>Ga0163216_101012_pt1 | contig 23789 bp, 15 predicted proteins | sample SynspAceP_FD_167610 | JGI IMG/M metagenome (GOLD analysis project Ga0163216, IMG submission 167610) | Saline lake microbial communities from Ace Lake in Antarctica - Synechococcus sp. Ace-P (Illumina Assembly) | ecosystem: Environmental > Aquatic > Non-marine Saline and Alkaline > Saline ...
CCATGCTCATGGGCTAGTTTGCTTATGCCAGCCACATCCAAAACATAACCATGTGGGTTACAAGGAGACTCAAGATACACATGCAAGGACTTACCTTCGGCTAATCTATCAACATGTTTCCCTCGGCTTGCAGCCAAAAATTCAGCAAACTCATCAGCGCTATAACCATCAAACCATTCTAGTTGCAGGTTTAAACGATTCTCTCGAGCAAAATAATCATGCAACAGCTGATAAACACCACCATAAACATTACGCGATACAATTAGTATATCGCCACGGGCTAATACGTTAGACAGCAATGCATCAATGGCCGCCATGCCTGAATTAAAATTCCAAGCTAAATAGTCAGCTGAATATGGACCCGCTTCTAAATCAACAATGGCATTAGCTAAAGATATGTTGGTGGGATTAAGTAAACGCGAATAAATCTGATGAGTTGACTCTTTCCCTTGAAAGGCATCATCAACCCATTCTGTACAGGCATAAATATAAGTCGCGGTGCGCACCACAACTGGGGTGGCAGAAAATAACGCAGTGACGTTGTCAAACAAAGGATAGTGACTTTTACTGACCTGCGAGCCGTTTTGCTTAGTTAAACTTTGATATGTGGCTCGAAACGGATTTTGTAAGGTATCTAATATTTTTGCAATTTGGAAAGAGAGAAACTTTTTAGCATTAAAATAGGCGACTTTATCTTGCTTACTCAAGCCAGCTAGGGTCTCGCTGGTGACTTTCCATAATTGTTGTACATCAACTTGGGCATGATATAGATGCTGAGTCAGACTGCTAAGTGCCTGGCCATATTCGCTTTGCGGTTCGATACCAAAGTGGAGTAATTGTTCTTTGGATAGGGCCTCAACGGAGGTTGCCACAGAGGTATTACGTAAGGGAGAGAGCATCTTTGCATGAGCAAGCGTAGTAGGTGTTGACATAAATAAACCACATTAAAATTGTTTAACGTAGAATATACCGAATATAATTACTTAAAAAGACGAAGGAGACTAATTATATTTATAAAATAGTTAACAATTTGGCAACAAATGTTTGCAAAACACAGCTATCGTATTGGCATCCATTAGGAATAAACCCGATTATAAAAAATGGACTTAGACGGGAATCGTGGTAAACCAATAGAAATTAGTTTGGCGGTAAAAAGTCACATTGCTTTAAAAATGCGTTTAACTGAGGCCGATCAATACTGAATTGCTGTTGGGCTAGCCAATCAATCGCGAGCTCAAAGGAAGGGAAAAACTGATGGTCAATATTGGCTTGCAAATAGGCCGCAGATAATTGTTGTTTAATTGTATTGGCTACCTCAGATGCTAGTATAACAATGGCGAGGCAAACTAGGCCTTTTTGTTTCCGAATTTTGCTGTGGTGTACAAAGGCATTAAAAGTAGAAGGCGGCATTAAACTTTCACCCACTAGACAACTTAACTGTGCCCATGGTTTTGTATGGTCTAACAAGCTAATTTGCTGGCCCATTTTCTTGGCACCTACTAACATCGCTTCATCATTCCAAGGTCCTTGGCCAATAAATAGCAACACTTGTTGATTGACACCTACCACGTAATCACCGTGTTCAAACATGAGCGCTTCCCTCAAATATCATCTTAATCAATCACTCATTTAGGCTAAGTTTAGGTCGAAACGTCAGTATGTTAAACCCAAACGCTTAAGCGTCCTAGAAGTGTCTAGCTAAACATAAGGTTTCTTTAATACTATTGTGCTTGTTTAATTAATAAGCAGTTAGGCAAGTTTTATCCATTTTTTAGCTGACAATAAAAGACTAACGGGGATTTGTGCATTATTCTAGTTATTAGTCCTTCTCTTCAATAGGAAATACCATGACAGATTCTTCTACATCCACAATATTGGCCGATATCGCCCAATATTCCCCCGAGCAGCGTCTTGACTACTTAGTCAAAGAGATTATAAAAAACCAAAAAGTTTGGATCCTGACCGATGATGACGGCTGTGTGATGCTCAATACTGACGATGAAGATTGTGCCCCTGTATGGCCAAGTGAAGCCTTTGCACAAGCATGGGCAACCGGTGAATGGGCAGATTGCAAAGCCATTTCTATTGACCTGAAAACCTGGCGCACTCGCTGGACTGATGGCCTTGAAAGTGACAATGTCGCTATTGCTGTATTTCCAGGCGAAGATGAGCAAGGCTTAGTTATTTCAGCACAAGAATTTGATTACGAGTTGCAGCAGTTGATAAATAAAAAGAAGGTTAATTAAGCGCCTGCGTCGAGCTATGAGCTATGAGCTAAAGAAAAGCTTATCGCTTCACGACTGCAATACATTGGGTTTTTCGGGTGACATACGTCACCCGATCATACTTTTTACTTACAGCCCCAATAAGCAAGCCAAAAGTGCCGCTCTAGAGCATTACTCCTAATCCTACCCTCCTTGCTTAAAAAAGTTCGCGATGAGTAGAGAAGAAAAGCAAATTCTTCAAATTTCTGTCCGCAGCACCAATACAAATTAAGCACAGCGAACAAAAGCTCTAATTGAGACAGCCAACATAAACTGGCAAAAAGACAGTTTTGTACTACTCTTAAAAAAGTTCAAACAACCACGGATGGTCTGTCATGCCCCAATCTCGCCAAAGCCAAATCAGTCTTGTTGATACGCCTTATTACCATTGTGTTTCGCGCTGTGTTCGTCATTCTTTTTTGTGTGGCCGGGATACTGTTACAGGCCAAAGCTATGAGCACCGGCGCGGCTGGGTAGAGGCACGTTTATTGTTTTTAACTTCCCTGTTCGCTATTGATATTGCCGCTTATGCGGTGATGAGTAATCACACTCATGTGGTGGTGTGTGTGGATAAAGAGCGGGCAGAAAGCTGGTCAACGGAAGAAGTGGTTAGGCGCTGGCATGGTTTATACAAAGGTACACTACTAACGCAGAAATACGCTCGCCATGACGAATTAAGTGAAGGTGAGCAACTGAGCATGAATGAAACGGTTGGTATTTATCGCCAGCGTTTATACGACATCAGTTGGTTTATGCGTAGCTTAAATGAATACATCGCCCGTGAAGCGAATAAAGAAGATGCGTGTACTGGCAGATTCTGGGAAGGGCGGTTTAAATCACAAGCCCTGTTAGATGAAAGTGCGGTACTCGCCTGTATGGCCTATGTTGATTTAAATCCTATTCGCGCCAACATGGCAAGCACACCCGAAACCTCACATCACACCAGTATTCAACAGCGTATTGATGCCTTACTCAACGATGGGCAACCCAAAAGACTCATGCGTTTTATCGGTCATCATCGACGTGATATGCCCAAAGGCATTGCTTACAACATAATAGATTATTGCGAACTAGTGGATTGCACAGGACGGTGTATTCGAGAAGACAAAGCAGGGCATATTGACCACCACAACAGCCCTATATTACAGCGATTAGGGATTAACGATGAGCAATGGTTAAGCTTAAGCACGGAGTTTGAGCAACACTTCAGCAGGGCTGTGGGAAGTGAGCAGATGCTGCAACAATACAAACATAATACTCATCATCAACGCATACGGGGCATGAGTCAGGCCAAAGCTTTATTACAACGCGCCTAAGCTCAACAACATCCTACAAAAAATACAACAACACCCAGTTGTTCAACAAGGCTGCTCAGCGTTTAGACTTAAGCGCTAAATTTAGTCTTTTTAGCCATTTTTCACAGAACAACAGCCCTTTACAATGCGTAAATTGGTAAGTCTGGCTAATCAATTTTTGTTCTTAGCAAATCTTTCTCTGAACTGCTGGTGTGTTCTTTACAATGGCTGTCTTTATATTTCGATATGCCCAAAGGCATTGCCTACAACATAAAAGATTATTGCGAACTGGTAGATTGCACAGGACGTTGTATTCGAGAAGACAAAGCAGGCCATATTGAGCACCACAACAGCCCTATATTACAGCGATTAGGGATTAATGATGAGCAATGGTTAACCTTGACCACGGAGTTTGAGCAACACTTCAGCAGGGCTGTGGGAAGTGAGCAGATGCTGCAACAATACAAACATAATACACACCATCAACGCATACGGGGTATGAGTCAGGCTAAAGCCTTATTAAAACGCGCCTAAGCTCAACAACATCCTACAAAAAATACAACAACACCCAGTTGTTCAACAAGGCTGCTCAGCGTTTAGACTTAAGCGCTAAATTTAGTCTTTTTAGCCATTTTTCACAGAACAACAGCCCTTTACAATGCGTAAATTGGTAATTCTGGCTAATCAACTTTTGTTCTTAGCAAATTTTGCTCTGAACTGCTGGTGTGTTCTTTACAATGGCTGTCTTTATATTTCTTATATTTCTGTCTTGTTATTTTTGACGGCATGGCAAGCTGGCTGGAGTGTGACCCTTTTTATGAAATACGTCCCTGTATTTCATCGCCTCGGCGTCCGCCTTCGAACCATCTTGCGAATATTCAAATTCGTTCCAGTTGAATTTGTGCCTGCTTTTTGCGGTTGTTGGTAAAAAGCGAAGCGAGCCTCGGGTTGGGGTTTAAAAAACCGTCATGGATTACGTCAGTAAAGCGATATGTGTGCACCAAGCATTTTTCAGCGGGCAGCGCTAAATCAGCCTAACGTTATTGATTTTGACTGACAAAGGTTTCAAATTGATTGGGTAGGTAATCCACTAACTTTCCTGATGTTTTTACATAAGTGCGCAAGGTATCGGGCAATGATTGGTAGATTGTCGCTAAGTTTGTCTCTAACTGAGTGTTGCCTTTGCGGCTAGCTTGTTGCAAAGCAAAAGGAATGTCAGCAAAGGTACTGAACATGTTTAGGCAGTGCTTTAAGTCTTTTTGCAAGTCACTCACTTCCGAACTTTGTTTGGTCAGCATGGCTTGCCATGCTTTTTGCCAAATCTCATTTAAGTGGCTATGAGCCAATAATAATCCGCGCATCCAATGCGCTAAGGCGTGGTCGCTATAAGGAACTTGCGGCAGGATTAGGTTGTCGATTAGAGCAATGTTTCCATCGCGCATTTGCTTTAACTGCCACTGCAAACACAGCATTGCTAATTCACTGACTTTATCCACTTGCTGAGTCAGTCTACTATCAACTGGTCCTTTGAACATCCATGGTAGCCACGTGGTAGGCAAGGGAATTTCAGGCGCGGCGGCTACTGCAAAGATACAGCCCAAAATAGTCTCAGTCTCCAGACAAAAGTATCGATTTTTTTCGCTTTGAATGTACTCGTACAATGCTTGCTGGCAAGGTTGAGAAAAATGAGTCAAAGGTGATACCCGAATAGAGTCATTGATACTTCTCTTATAGTACTTTGGAACTAGTCAAAACCCACTTCATGAATGAGTCTTTCGACCTTAGCTAAGAGGTCGGCGGCAACGAAGGGTTTAACAATAAAATCTGAGGCGCCGAGGCGCATCGCATCAACGACCAATTTTTTGGTTGCGTTAGCGGTCACCATTAAAAAAGCACAATCCTTATGCTGCTGCCTTAACGCAGCTAAAATATCTAAACCACTCACATCTGGCATTAGCCAATCACATATGACCAGGGATACACCTTTGATGTTATCGCTTTTAACGTAGGCTAATGCCTCGTTACTATCAGAAAAACTGACTATCTCTCCTGAAATCATCTCTTCCAAAATAATTCCAATTAACTCTAGAATGATGCGATCATCATCTATTATTACAATATTGCAATCGTACACTGGCCCGTCCTTTACGTGTCTTAATATTACAATGGTGCTTGCGTTATATGCTATCCGTAACCGTTATTCAGGATACTAAAAACTGAGCTTATTGCACAACATAAAACTGCGAGATGACTAATATTTACGCTGAATTTACACTCAGCGATTCCCACAATGCACATTGATAACATTACGTTGACATCACAAAAGGCTAAGTAAGCTCAAGTAACAAAAAACATATCAAGCTGACTACTGGTTAGCTCGCTAAATGACAGGCCTATGAATGGTAAAATACCTTCGGCAATAGGTTTGATCTGTTTATCCACATAGTGCTCGTAATCAATGGATGAACTCAAAAATTCTAGGGGTTCGGGGCCATTGGTGGTCATTACATAGCTTATCCAGCCCTTATTTTGATAGCGAGCGGATTTACCTCGAGCAATATATTGTTCATCAGCCAAACGTGCTGCTTTGACATGGGGTGGTATATTTTTTACATAAAGATCTAAACGCCGCCTGATCCGCTTACGATAAACCAAGTCTTTGTCACTGCAACCTGCCCGCACATTTTCAATGGTTTGCTTAATAAACTGTCTAACATCTTGCTGGGCAAATACTAAGGTATACAAGGTGAGTTGAAAGCCCTTTGCTAGTTGAGTCCAATCAGATCTTACGGTTTCTAAACCTTTAAAAACCAGCTCGTCGCCTTGTGCACTGCGTTTTAACCCGGCATAACGTTTTTTGCTGCCTAATTCAGAACCGCGTATCGTGGGCATCAAAAATTGCACAAAGTGGGTTTCAAACTCGATTTCAAGATAGTTATCAAGTTGATAGTCCTTCGCAATGAGTTCAGTCCACTTTATATTGATGTCTTTGGTCAGTTGTTGCCCGATTATCTGTGCTTGTTCATCACTGGCAATGCCATGCAAATAAACAAAAGTAGAGTCGGTATCACCATAAATAACCTCATAACCTGCCTGTTCAATCCACCTAGCTGTCGTTTGCATGATGTCATGACCACGCAAGGTGATTGAACTGGCTAAACGGGTATCATAGAAAGGGCAGCCACCCGAACCCAGTACGCCATAAAAGGAATTCATCAGTATTTTAATCGCTTGGCTGCGGACCGAGTCTTTATCTTTTTTTGCTTGATCGCGCTGCTGCCACAAGGAGGTAATAATGTCAGGTAAAAAATGTTTTTCACGATCAAAAATTGCACCGCGGAAACCACTGATGGCATTTTCTGGGGCTTTTAAACCTTCCACCAAACCCAGTGGGTCAATTTTAAAAGTTCGAATAATCGAGGGGTACAAACTCTTAAAATCTAACAACAGAACATGTTGATATAAACCCGGTTTAGAGCTCATCACATAGCCGCCCGGGCTTGCCAAACCACCATCAACCGGACGATTGGGGGCCACATAGCCGGCGCGATGCAATTTAGGTAAGTATAAGTTACTAAATGCCGCCACTGAGCCTCCCATACGGTCGAGCTCCAATCCGGTTAATTGGCTGCGTAAGGTTAAAAAATCGAGGACTTTAGTGTGGGCAAATATTTTTAACACTAAGGCACAATCTTGCAGATTGTAATGAGCCAATTTAATTTTATCGAACTTAAAATCACGCTCTATTTGTGCCAGTCTATTGTCGACATCTTCACTTTCTTTGCCCTCACCTAACAATGCTTGAGCAACGGCTTCCAAACTAAAACTAGCAAATTGATAAGTGGCGGTTTTGAGTGCATCAATACCATCAATTACCACCCTACCCGGCATGGTTACGTAACCAAGATTCACTTCATTACGCGCATCACGCCAAGAGATCCCTTGACGACCTCGGCCCAAGCTTAGATTGACCTTATGCAGCGCCGCCCGCTTAATTAGCAGACGAAAGTCAAAATTAACCACATTCCAACCAATAATAATATCTGGGTCGTATTGATGAATATGTTCAACCAAAGCCAGTAGTAAAGCCTTTTCATCACTTAACCAGTGTATCCAAGGCTCACTCGGCTGAGCTTCACCTATCATCAATACATGTTTTTGCTGGTGTGACATCAAACCGATACAAAACAACTCGCCCTGCTCACTGCATTCAATATCTAGGGAAAGTAAGTTAAATTTTGGCTGATATTGACCTGCTTTGACTTTAACTTGGCGCATCTGCCGATAGCCGGAGTCACGATCAATTTTGTCAATTAGTCCAACAAATTGTCCACTACCATAAACAAAACGTTCCATTAAAAAACGCTCAGTGAGGCGCACATCATCTTCAAAACAACTGATATTTTGTTGCTTTAATTTATCCCTCGCTAAATAGCTTTGCACCGGCGTAGCAAAATATAGCGCGCCTACCGCTTCATGTTCAAAGGTAGACAAGGCCAAATCTTGAAATTGAAAACGAATATTGTGCTGAGCCAAAATAGACTGTGCTAATTTGGCCTGTTGTTGTTTGATAAAAAAAAGTAACTGCTGGGCTGGAGTAGTGGCTTTGACCACGCCCTTATCACTGAGGAACCAAAACTCTAGGTAGGTTTCACCTTGCTGCTCTATTGCGTGAATAGTTAATATAAAACCTGCGATTTCTTGCAACATATTACTGAACTGATTGAATAATGGTTGGTGATTGGCCGTCTTCAACTCTGTCTGCAATTACAACTTGGGCACGGCCACTATCTTTAGCGCGATATAATACGGTGTCAGCTAATGCCATGATACTTTCTACCGTATCATGGGGCTGTAAGGCCACTAAACCGGCTGAGATAGTCAAATCGATCTTAGGTTCTCCGACTGTCTGGCCAATATGACTTAAGTTGCTAGCAAGACTTGTAAGTACCGCGTAGGCATCATCACAGGAGGAATAGTTGAGAATAAGCAAAAACTCTTCTCCGCCGATACGACCAATCACATCAGAGCTACGCAAACCTTGACGAAAAACAAGAGCAAACTCTTTTAGCACTTTATCTCCGACTAAGTGACCAAAAGAATCGTTGATTTGTTTAAACCAATCCAAGTCCACCATGGCAATACATAGCCCTTCTTGATGTCTGCTTGCCAGCTTTATCTGTTGGTCTAACAAGGCTAAGGTGTGACGACGATTATACAAACCCGTTAGCTCATCTATGCTCACCAGCCTCTCAAGCTTTTGTTTGTAAGCTTTACTGCGATAAATAATCAACACTAACAATAAACAGGCAATTGAGATAAAAGCAGTGATTAACAACAATTGCACTTTTGCGCTCTTTTCGTTATTGATTTGCAATTGTTGTATTGCATTTTTTTGCGCTAGCGCTTCATTTTCTTGCTGGGTTAATTGCATTTCAAAACGCGAACGTAACTCATGTAATCGCTCGGTACTATTGGTGTTTTGATACTGTCGATACGTTGCAAAGGCTTTGGTTAATTCATCATAGGCACTCTGAAAATCCTGTTGTTGGTAGAGTAAACTCGCATGGATTTCGTCAAAACCTATACTATGTATGGGCATATTGAAGCGCTCGAGATAGGCTTTTGCTTGCTGTAAATAGGCTTGAGCTTTATCCATTTGTTTGGTCTCGAGCGACATATTCACCAGAGCGATACTGACGTTATAACTCATCTGATGATTTGCAGCTTGTTTGAAAATATCCCCGGCTTCAAGGAATTGATGCTCTGCTGGTAAGTAATTTTTTTCACTCACCTCGATGTCTGCTAGTTCCTTTAAAGCATAAGCAACGCCTTGAATATCTTCTACTTTTGCCGCTAAGACTTTTGATTCCAATAATTGCTGTTTTCCCAGTTCAAGCTGGCCAATACTGCGGTTAGCTCTGCCTAAGCCAAATAACGCAATGCTTAAGTCAAAGTCGGCGTTATTGAGTCGATGGGCTGCAACGGCCTCTTCAAAATAAGGAATAGACAGATTATCTTCATGGCGATATTCATATACCTGCGCCAACATAGCCGCAACATGGGCCTTACTTAAGCTATTTGGATCATCATTTGCCAATGAATAAGCATGCTGGAAGTCATCTAAGGCCCCAACATAATCGCCAAGATTAGTGGATATGATACCCCGTGAAAAAATTCCTTGCAGATAAAGCTCTTGATGATTGTGCTTTTTTGCCCACTGAATGGCCGTGTTTAAACCCGGCAGAGACTCTGCGGGACGACCGGCAATTTCTAGGCCATTGGATAATGTGATCAGGGCATTATGATAAAGCCAAGGTTGCTGCTCTTGTGAAGCATGTTGCACGGCGAGTTGTGCATGTTGCAAAGATTTTTGCGGATAGGTTAAATTGTAATAACATTGGCTAAGAAGGAGATGATATTGCACAAGGCTAATATGGTCTTGAGAATCAGCTAAGGGTAAGACTAATAGCTTGTCGAGTGTAGTTTGAGGAGCAGTGATAACTAATTTAGCATAGTCAGAAAAAGGCTCGCTTAGCTCTGTTAATGGACTTAACTGTGCTAAAGCAACAGCATGCCACAGGAGCAAAAAACATAACACTGCACGTTTAAGCAAAAATGCTCCCTTGCTCTTGAGTTAAATCGCCTAATGAAGACTAATCCTAACACCAATTCCCCTATAAACAAAAACGCTTCACAGTGTTGCGAAGCGTTTTGAATTAACTAGGTAAAACAAACTTACCCTCTACAACTTGCAACTCGCTTTGCCTTCGTTGGGCACCAATTTAACTTCTTTAAGTTGCAGCACAGTTCCTTGATTTGCACGCAAACCAAAGGGCACCGTAATTTGGCTGAGAGATTCCTTAGACAAAGCAAAACAACTGAGTTTGATTTGGGTTTGTTGCCATCCTTGACCGACTTGTTGTTGCAAGGTCTCACTGATGTCTATTTGCGCATTACAGCCCTCACAGTCCATGTATAATTGAGTTGCACCTTGGCCTATTTGCACGACCTTATAATCAATCTGTATAGCCATATCAGCGGTAGATTGGCGACTCAAGTCTACTGGTTTGCCTTGGATAAATAATTGAGCCTTATCCTTCCAACTCACTTCAACAGTGTCTTCTTGGGCCAGATAATCAGCCGCTTTTACACTAAGGCTTCCTGCTGCGCTAACTTGGGCATTGCCGGTCACCTGAGTTTCACCACCATTATCAGTTAATACTAAGCGCCAAGGCTGAACGGCATCACCTGCAAATAAAAAACGACTATTATTTTCCGTTGATAGAGTGGGATCAAGGGTTTCATTTAAGTTGGCAAGTTGCGTATTATCATGCACGCTTAAGCCAAACCCATAAGCAAACAAAGGATCATACTCAGCATTACCAACGTTCAATTCAACATCTAAAGGATTATTTGGCCATGAAAAAGATAAACGCCCGCTAAAGTCATAACGCACTTGGCCTTGGGCATCGCGAAATAGCAAATCAGCCACACCACCTCCTTCTGAGCCAGGTAACCACGCAGCTACAAAAGCATCAGAGGCATTAATTTCAGGGTTAACCCACATAGGTCGGCCTGATAAAAACACACTCACTGTTGGTATCCCTTGGGCTTGTAGTGACTTTAAAATAGCTAAGCTGTCTTGCGGCTTAAAATCTAAATCAGCCACATCACCTTGAAATTCAGCATAGGGTTGTTCACCAAAGACGACAATGGCCACATCAGGACGCGTGGTAAATTGCCCTTGCTCATTTAACTCAACTTGCCCCCCAGCGGATTTCACCACGCTGGCAATCCCTTGATAAATGGATTCGCCATTTGGAAAATCAGAGTTTTTATTGCCCGTACCCTGCCACGTTAAGGTCCAGCCACCAGACTGCTGACCAATATTATCTGCAGCACTGCCTGCCACTAGTACTTTAGATTTAGCCATCAAGGGTAATAACTGATTGCTATTTTTGAGCAATACTAGTGATTTACGTACGGCTTCTCTCGCCACAGCGCGATGAGACGCAGAGCCCAATAATTCGAATTTACCTGCGTATGCCCGAGAGGAAGGTAAACCTGCATCAAATAAGCCGGAGATAAGCTTTACCCGTAAAATACGCGAAACCGCTTCATCCAAACGCGTCATCGTTATCTCGCCTGATTTCACTTGAGCTAAGGTATTTTCATACAGTTTCTTCCAGCTATCAGGAGCCATAAACATGTCTAAACCTGCATTAAACGCGTTTGCACAGGAAACATTAGTGCACCCAGCTACTTGGCCGTGACCATTCCAGTCACCTACCACAAAGCCATCAAAGCCCATGCGATCAACTAATACGTCTTGCAATAATTCGCGATTGCCATGCATTTTTTTACCATGCCAACTATTAAACGACGCCATAACTACTAAGGCGCCTTCCTGAATAGCAGGAGGATAACCCGCGCCGTGAATATCACGTAGTTGCTCTTCCGTGGCTAAGGTTTCGCCTTGGTCAATACCATCTTTTGTACCGCCATCACCGAGGAAATGTTTTACATTGGCCAAGAGATGATCAGTATCTAAAAACTGCTCACTGTTAACTCGCCCCTGAACACCCTCAACCACCTTACCTGCATAGCTGGCAACGATTTCAGGATTTTCCGAAAAACTCTCAAAAGTACGACCCCAACGGTCGTTTTGCACCACTGCGATGGTTGGTGCAAAAGTCCAATCAATACCTGTTACCAGTATTTCTTTAGCCGTAACCTCACCGATTTTACGCATTAATTCAGGATCGTTAGCCGCTCCTAAACCTATGTTATGGGGGAAAATGGTGGCGCCCACCACGTTATTATTGCCATGAACGGCATCAATCCCCCACAAGGCCGGAATACCCAGCCCACCGTCAGTGGTGTCGGTTGAAGCTAACCAAAACTTATCAGCTAATTTCAGCCACTCAGTGGCTGGTGCATGGTTATCGTTGTTCGGCGCGGAGTTTCCCCCATTCAGCACCGAGCCCAAATGATAGTTTTTCACTTCTTCAGGACTTACCGAGGCGATATCGGCCTGAATTACCTGCCCTACTTTCTCTTCAAGGGTCATTTTTGCCATTAACTCAGCAATGCGCGCCTCACGCTGAGGATCACGGGCAATGGGTGATGCTTGTTTTGGCCAAATTTCTGGATGAATCTTGCCTTGCGGCTTAACTGCTGCTGACGCACTAGCCTCGGAAGCTTTGCCACCAGAAGAGTTTGTTACTGAACCATTACACCCGGCTATTGCCCCGATGAGTGATAAAAGGAGTATATTTCTTGTCATATTTTGCCTATGAATTACAAAGGTATGCGAGCCAAACTAGCTCAACTATGAATAAACGACGCGATGGTAAAGCGTCCGGTCATTGGATTCAGGTCAAATGGATAATCTGGCGAGATGTCTCCAGAGTGCAGACTTGAACAACGATAAATTACGGCCCGATTAAATTTTGCCGCCACCGAAAAAACACGCTTAAAGAAAACGTTTTCATCATTAATATAGCACGGTTTGCGGGGCATTCCATAGCGCTTAATTTCGTTTTCCAAAGCACTGAAGTATTCATCAGTTCGTGGCGGATCAATAAACTCAAACCCACTGCTGCGATGGCGGTAAAAAGAGGTACCACCCTGCTCTTCATTACATAAATAATGAATGACTGCCAACTCCTCTGAATTGGGTTGATCAAAGTGTGGTAACTGCTGAATAATACTTAAGTGCTCAACTGGCGTACTAACCATGGAATAGTAGCTGTCTGCTTTCGATATATTGGCGGGTACCAATGAAAAAACAGCAGACAATAATTCAGTCAAGTCGTTTTCTAACATTGACTCATAAGCTTTTGGCGCCGCCGAGCGCAAGCCAGGATAGTGACCACTGGCAGGCAATACATCGTGTTGCTGCATGGCATAGTTGATTAAACCATGAGGATCAGTAACAAAGTTGTCAATAATCATGATGGCTTGTTTTTCGGTGCCAATCTCACCAAGCTTATAAGTCAATTGTGGGTTTAACATACAACAAGCTCAACCAAGTACATGAGACTTTACTCGGACTTACAATGTTGATTGATAAACTCTTGATGAGTTGGCATATAGTCAACTGAATTAACCATAACCTTGCGAATACTTTCTAAGCGACTTTCTAGTTTATCTTCAGGAAAGTTATCTACCAATGCATGATAAGACTCAGGATGAATGCCTTGACCATACATGACTTCAAACCAGCTAAGTTCATTGAACATTTCACTATCGATACGTGCAACTCGGCCATTTTTCTTAAATTGTGCCATTTTTTGCTGGAGTTCCGCAGGAATATCCATGTTGCGGCAGTAATCCCAAAACGGCGAGTCATCGCGCTCTGTGGCGTGATAATGCACAATTAGAAAGTCACGAATACGTTGCCATTCAAAAGTGGTTTGGCGGTTGTATTCATCAATATCCACTTGGTCGAAGGACAAGGTCGGGAAAAAGGTAAAAAGTTTAGACAACGCGGCCTGTACCAAGTGAATACTGGTTGACTCAAGGGGCTCCATAAAACCTGCAGACAAGCCTAAAGCCAAGACATTTTTGTTCCAAAATTGCTTACGTTTACCTGTAGTAAAACGAATAACTCTCGGCTCACCGAGGGGTTTACCATCGAGATTATCTAACAATATTTGTTTGGCCTCTTCGTCACTCATAAATTTACTTGAATAAACATGCCCATTGCCAATACGGTGCTGCAGAGGTATGCGCCACTGCCAGCCCGCTTTATGGGCGGTAGAGCGGGTAAAGGGCCATGGCTCACCAGCACTTTCGCACGGTACAGTAACTGCGCTGTCACAGGGTAACCAATGGGTCCAATCGTCATAACCGGTTTTTAAGGCTTGCTCGATCAATAGACCTCGAAAACCAGAACAATCAATAAAAAAATCAGCTTGATGAATATCCCCATTTTCAAGTTGCACTGAATGTACAAAGCCTCTGTCATCAAGATTAGATTTGACTACCTTGCCCTCTAGACGAATGAGTCCCGCTTTTTCTGCCAGTTCACGTAAATAAAGTGCATAAAGACCGGCATCAAAATGAAAGGCATAGGCGATATTTGACAGAGGAGAATTGCCCGCATCAACCGAACGCATAAACTTATGCTGATTGCAGGCGGTTGACGTCAGGGTGTAATCATCGATATCACCGGCCTTGCCCAGCTGACGCATTTTCAGCCAATAGTGATAAAACTGCACACCTTCCATATCCTTGCCCACGTCACCGAAGGCGTGGTAGTAGCTATGACCAATTTTGCTCCAATCTTTAAACTGAATCGCTAATTTAAAAGTGGCCTTAGTGCGGCGCACAAAATCATCTTCATCTAGGCCAAGTAATTTATTGTATAACTGAATCTGTGGAATAGTCGCTTCCCCCACTCCCACAGTGCCAATTTGCTCAGACTCGATTAACTTCACTTGGCAATTTTGGCTAGATAGCACTTTAGTTAAGGCTGCCGCCGCCATGTAGCCTGCAGTTCCACCACCTACGATAATAATCTTTTTTATACGTTTATCTTTCATTGAACTACTCATACGATTGAAGTGAAACAGGCGGATAAAACCGCGCCAAATACTGTTCTTGAGTGGGCATACCGGCCACCAAACTGGCAATAGATTGGGCGACCTGCTTGGTCGCAGCTTGCAATTGCTGCTCAGTCATATTGGATAACACTACCGAGTTGACTTGTGGACGCAAACCCAAACCAAATAACAAATGGTACCACTGCCCCTCTGTAACGGCATCGCTATGCATCGGCCCCAAACGGCCGAGCCGTTCAAATAACTGCAAGCGATGTAATAAAGAATCTGGCAAGCTAGAAGGCTGCTGCGCAAAATGAGCGGATTGTGGTAAAAAATGCGCCACAGTATAATCAAGCGCATCTTGCACAAAACCCTGCCACATCCTGTTGTAATGTTGGCGGTTATATTCTCCAATAGGTAAGTCTGGGAATAAATCAATAAACTGTACCAAAGCTGATTGCACACATTGCAAGTTTGAAAAAGCAATGCCCCCCAATTCGATGGCAGCCTCACCTAAATACAAACAATTCCCTTGCCAAGGGGAATTGAGCACGTGGCACTTTACAGGTGACCACTGAATGGCTTGATCGGGGGGTGCTAAAGCCAGCTTAGCTATCTGCTGTTCAATCTGTACTAAATTACTTTTTTGTTGTTGGGCAAAAGCCTGAATAACACGGCCGTTGCGCAAAGGGCTGGTTTTTATCCATCCGCCTTGCAGCCGTTGTAACTGGCTATAAGGTAATAACACCTCAGGCTTTGCCAGATGCCACTGTGCACGATAGGTCAAAGGCAGTTCATTACTGCAATCCTGCCAATCGTGCTCTGTTTGCCCTACTCTCAAATCAAACCAGAAGTCAGCGGTCACGTGATGGCCACCCGCACTTATTTGGCTTATGTTACCTATATCATCGTGTTCAACACTTAACTCAGCTGTACTCAATGGCAACCATTGCACACCTAGCTTGCGGTGGGTCTGGGCGAGGATAATGGCATATTCTTTGGTCGCTAGTTGCACACCGTAGTCAAGGGCCTGTTGTAAATCGGGGCGATCATTACCGGCGATGGCAAATTTCCCCGCCATCGCCACAGACGCGGCCACAGACCATGGATTTAAATCACTGACATTTTGCTGGCGAATAACTTGAAACAGGCCTTGCTCAAAATCATCTTGCTGGGCCTTAAGACCAAGATGAGCAAAGGGCACAAACCAATCGTTGTGAGGTGTAATATAACGGTTGCCTAATCGAAAAGTCCCATGGCACTGGCGCAGCACGTCTCGCTCAACTAAGCCTAATATTTTGCACAGGGCAGAAAATTCAGGTCCTGTTGTCTCAACCAGAGGAGAAGGCTTGGTTGAGGGTAAGTCAAGTGCCACAATTTTAATCCCAAACGCTTTTAATGCCACTGACAGGATAGCTGCACTCATGTGCAACTCTATACCCGAACCTATAATGGCGATGTCTTTGATTACCTGCTTCATGCGTTTATACCGTATAAACTCTTTGGGGCTGCAGGATAAAGACTCGGCGCCATTTTTTTGGTCAGTTCAATACTATCAACATGAGGTGGCATGCTATTGACAGCGTTTAATAGTTGCTGATGCAAGTCACTGAAGTGTTGTTCTAAAGAGGCTAGCGGCGCTATGTCAACTCGGCCATCATAGCGTTTGGGTAGTAGACCTTGGCCAAAGTAGACCGCCTGCCAACTGGCAGGTAAAAATAAACCTTGACGGTATTCACTCATTCGCCCACCTTCCTCGAAGAGGTCCATTTGCAAGGCCAATGAATCAGGTATTGGCATGTTTTGACAGTAACGCCAAAAATCTGAATCATCTCGGCTATTAACCTTGTAATGTAAAATAATGAAATCTCGCACACGCAGATATTCATTGTCCATTTGGCGGTTATAGCTATCTCGCTCAACACCACTGATTGTGTTGCTAGGAAAATGCTCTAATAATTTCTGGATGGCGATTTGCACCAAATATAAACTGGTTGACTCAAGTGGCTCTAAGAACCCTGCGGAGAGGCCAATAGCAATACAATTTGCTTGCCAAGCAGTCTTACGTTTGCCCGTAGTAAAACGCAGCTTATTTAAACCCGCGGTGGGTTTTTCTTCAATATCACGCAGGAGTATCTCTTCTGCCTGCCGATCGTCTAAATAGCTACTGCAATATACAATGCCATTGCCGGTGCGGTGTTGCAAAGGTATACGCCACTGCCATCCTGCAGATTTAGCCGCCGCCCGAGTATAGGGAGGAGGATTTTTGATGGACTCAGTTGGCACCGCAATGGCGCGATCACAAGGCAGCCAATGCGCCCAATTTTCATAGCCGGTTTTAAGGCTTTGTTCAATCAATACCCCCGCGAAACCAGAACAGTCGATAAATAAGTCGCCAGCGATTTGCTGACCTGACTGCATAACTAAGCAGGCTATATCACCCTGCTTTGCTCTCCCACTATCCTCAGTATGACGTCTTACATCAGCCACTTTGCCTTCTATGCGTGATACACCACGTTGCTGGGCAAAGTTACGTAAATACCGAGCATAAAGTGTAGCATCTAGGTGAAAGGCGTAACCATAATCCGCGCGGATGTCCTGTGGATTATCACTGGGGTAACAAAATTTCTTTTGTTTGGCGGCATGTACCGCAATGGAATATTGATCAAAAGGCAGGGCTTTGCCCTGTTGATATAAGCGTAACCAATACTGATAAAAATCAATACCGTTAATGTCATGCCCGCTCAAACCAAAAGGATGAAAGTAACTATTTTGTTGTTTACCCCAACCAGGAAATTGAATGGCTAACTTGTAGGTAGCCCCAGTCTCGCGCATAAATTCGTTTTCATCTATACCAAGCAACTGATTAAAACTGCGCAAATGGGGCAAAGTTGCCTCACCAACGCCGACGGTACCAATGAGTTCTGATTCAACTAAGGTAATTACATAAAGCTGAGGTGAAAGAAACCGCGCCAGACTTGCTGCTGTCATCCAGCCAGAGCTGCCTCCGCCGAGTATAACAACGTGTTGGCGAGCGGTGTTTTGTGTGGTCGACATACTGCTGTTGGCCCATTTTAAGTGATTATTCTGTCAACAATGACAAAAATGCTAATTCATCTGTTCCCAATAACCAAGGGATATACATTTCATCTCTGGTTTATTATCCAGAAAAAAGCGATTAAAACAAAAAATGCGCCAGGTGTTATCCCAGCGCATCTCAACAGACTAGAACTTAGCGATTAAAAGTTACCTCTTGCCACTAATGCCACACGGCGATCAGCTACAAACCAAGAACGACCCGCTTCCAAATAATCATTATTTAATAACATAATAGTTTCTGATTGCGAGTTGGTCAGGTTAGTCCCTTGAATACCCACGGTAATATTGTCATTAACCTTGTAGAAGATTGAACCATCTAACTGGCCATGATCATCATAAAACAACGGCGCTTTACTGATAACATCACGTGTTGTTAGCAAGTATCTTGAACGCCAGTTATAGGCTAAACGTGCACTCCACTCATCCTTCTCGTACATACCCACTAAGTTAAAGGTATGTTTAGATTGTCCTTGTAGAGGAATTACGTCTAAATCAACACGTATACCGGTATCAGTTGAATCATTACCAATAAACTCTTCATCTTCGATGTCGATTTTATTGTTTGGTGCACCAGAGGCATCGATGTAGGTATAGGTAGACTGAATACCAAAGCCATCAAAGGGTGCAGGTAACATATCAAAGAATTGCTGATAGGAAAGTTCAACCCCATCCATCGTTGCCTTACCTCCATTACGAGTGGCAGCGACATCAACAATTTGACTGACACCCGAACTAGGATTAGTAATATTTTGCAAGGTCGTACCTTGAATAAAGTACTCCTTCAAATCTTTGTGAAAGAAAGTCGCACTGAGTTGACCTACATCAGCAAAATACCATTCCAAAGCGATATCCAGTTGAATGGATTCCATAGGCTTCAAGTAGGGATTGCCACCACTGCCGGTCCAACCCGATACTTTGACACTTTGAATAAGTCTCTGTTCTGCAGTCGGTTCAGTTTGAGGTGGCAACTGAATGCGCTCTTCTTCTAATGACAAAGCGCCAACGTCAACTCGGTTACGCACGTCCCCCATATCTGGATAAGCAATGGCTTTACCAATAGCAAAACGCCCCACTAAATCATCAGCTAAATCCACTTTTATATTAAAACTAGGCAACCAGGCATCATAAGTTGTTTCTGCTGTTAATAATTGTTCAGAGTCATCACCATAGGCCAGCTCGTCATCCGTAAGGTAATTGTAACGATCTTTAGCCCAACGATTATCTATAGTTCCGTCAGAGTTACCCGCTGCATCTAAGCCATCACTATCCAATGCCGTATTTAGGTCTGGAAACTCACCAGCATCAACTTGTCCCTGCAAATAACCGACAATAGCACTGGGTGTGAGTGGAGTAGTGATATCTGACGGTGCAGCAAAATCAGGTACAAAATCAGGGAAAGTTACTGACCCCAAGGAACTTCTGTCTAACTTAACGTAACGCAAACCAAAATTACCGTTGTAACGGAATTTTGCTTCACCTTCGAAATCGGCGCGAATATAAAATGCTTTATTGGTTTCGGTAGTCGCATTGATTTCACCCGGCGTAAATAATCCATACTTACCGTCTAGGCCTACCCTAGCAGGGAAAGGGGTCCATGAACCATTATTTGATTGATAGTCTTGATAATTATTGGCTGGGCTAGCGCCCAACAACGAACGAATAAAACTCTCACTGGCATGTAGAGTAGTATTTCCCGGAATAAAGGCTGCATCACCTCCATGAAAATCAGACCAATCGACTGTTTCGTAAATTTCAGCATTGGGATCAATCTGATCTAACCATCCTGTGCCGTCGGCAAACTCGGGGGCCAATGAACCCCAGTTATAACCTGTGCGGCGAACTGTTTGTTCACGTTTGGCATATCGCACACCGGCTTTAACCGCGGTAACAAAACCGTCATTTTCAGGATAGTAAGTTCCATCTAAACGGAAGGCTTTAGAATCCCCTTCAGAACGCTCATAATGGTCCATAGCTGAACGTAACCAATAACTAGTGGGATCGCCAAAGTAGTTGGCGTCACCTACTGGATCACCACTAAAGCCGGGATAGGTATCATGCAAGTTTGAATTTGTTGCCCCATCAGGATAGGTTTGGTAGGCATTTGGATTGGCAGCACGCGCCCCATTCCAGGGGTCAATCAAGGTAAGAGTGGGAGTGCTACCAGACACATCGTACTGTTGAATACTAAAGGTATTTAAATGCACAGCTAAGTCATCATTTTGTGCATCGGCTTTAATATATTGCATATCAGCCACTAATTCTAAATTGTCGGAGGCCTTCCACTTAAAGTTCAGGGAAAAATCCTCAACTAAAGAATCCGTTTGGCTAACCCGACTGTCCATTTGGGTATTTAAGCCCCATTGGGCCGCTGAGTTATCGCCCCAAGCGCGAGGTACACGATTAGCATTACCATCACCAGAACGCCATCCATCAGTGCCTTGCACCATAGTACCTGACTCAAATACTCCATCTTCATCAAAGCTAAATTCTGTGCCCGCTAAACCACGCATAGTGCGACGATCGATATCTTGGTAACCACCTTGATATTTAACCGCTCTCTCGTTCCACGCCAAACTCGCTTCTGAGCGCAAGTATTGGAAAGTGGCTAAAAAGGTTTCATCGGTATTTTCAAATTGTAAGGCCAGCGCAGCACCTTTACGTTTCCGATCATCTTGTTTCTGCAATAGATTTGACGCTTGAGGGACCCATACTGTGCCATTATTGTCGGCACCTAAAAAAGCCTCTGCCCCAACTAAATCACGAGCGTAATATTCAACCACGGCATCACTTTGAATCCCGTGTGAAGCGCCCACTAATTTTGAATCTGCATAGTTAAACAATAAACCGAATTCACCCGCGCTCGTTTCCCAACGATTGCTGTATAAGGCTGACAAAGTAGGCGTCCACTCTTTGGCTAAATCACCATAAGAATAATCAACGTTAAAAGCAAAAACCTGACCTTGCGAGTCAAATGGTTTGCGGGTCCGTAAACTGATGGTACCGCCAATGCCACCCTCAATCATGTCAGCGGTTTGGTTTTTAAATACATCAACACCGCTCATTAACTCGGGCGACACGTCTTGGAATGATAAACCACGACTGGAGTTAGCTGAGAATGAATCTCGACCGTTAAATTCACTGCGTGTTTGAGTCATACCACGAATAATCGCACCTGAACCTTCAACGCTAAAGTGGTCGGGATCATCAGGACCGGCAAAACGTTCGATTGAAACCCCGGGTAAGCGTTGAATAGCTTCTAAAACACTACGATCGGGCAATGCACCAATATCTGCCGCTGTGAGTGCATCGATAACGGTGTCTGAATTACGTTTTAAATTTTGCGCATTAATTAAGTTTGCACGCATGCCACGTACTTCAATTAACTCGACACCTTCTTCGTCATCGTCTGGTGTTGCAGTTTGTTCCGCTTCTTGGCTGAAAGCGGTGACGCAGACCCCCATCATAGCTAGAGTTAATAGGGACTTACGAAATTTTGGTAGATGTGATCTAGTCTTTGTAGCCATTACGACTTACCTCTATGGTGTGATTAAAGCCATCTGTACCCCTGGTATTGGTGCAAATAACCCTTGTGAACAACAACTGCAAAAACGTCTATTAGTATTATTAGATGAAAACGTTTTCAGCAAGTATGTCTTTCTCGTAAAGAACAGTCAACATCTGATTAACATTTAAGCTTTCCAAAAGTGAAAATCATATAGCTATGTTTGAACTTAACGACTGAATTACTATGGATTCTTGACTCATGGCAGTCAATGAAGGTAGGAGAAAACTGAAAAATGAAACGATATTTCGCAACATAAGATTAACAACAAACACTTGCTATCTAACATAAATGTTAACAGAAATGACCACAGACCAAAGCGGTGGCACTTGACTTGGCACCGACCTGACTAACTAACTAACTAACTAACTAGCTAGCTAGCTAGCTACTAAATATGGCACACATTAGACTAGCCTCACAACAAGCTCTAAGGTAATTTTAGGCTTTGCTGTGGCCCTAAATAACTTGGCTTTAATCCACCGGTATCGATTACAATTTTTTGCACAGTAATGCCTGATTCAACTAGATATAGCCGCAGTTTTTTGGCTCCGGGCGTGCTTAGCACATGTTTACTGCTTACCTTATGCACACCATTTTTAACCGATTCTTCCCACGTGGCATTGGTATTTTCAGCCAATACATCAATCAGTTGCGGTTCTTCACCGTCAAGACTAATAGCGAAACGTAAACCTCTGCCGGGAGCAAAATTTAAACTAGGTGCCAGATAAGTATTAATTGTAACTACACCCGATGAGAACAGATGCAGGTCATATTCTAAATAGGGCGCCGTTTTGATGTGCTTAAGAAAATTATGTTCTGGTTGGATTAAACCCGTCATCGAAGAATGCGTACGTCCATGTCGAGATATCTCCACCCATTTGGCATCGATATTTTGTTGCATGGTCTTGGCACTAGCGGCTTCGAGAGCTATATATCCGTCAGCCTCGACAAAACCATGAATGTTTTTGTCATGTGCTTTAGTGGCTAGGACTTTGATATTAGCCCCTCCCCATCCCGTTCCCCTTATGGTAATAGTATCTTCAGCTTGGGAACTCGGTACTTTTGTCCAGTCTATACTGACCCAAATGCGCTGTTGTTGCTCAATTTGCGCTGGTAATTCAGATAATATGAGCCAAGGTGCTGATAAACTAAACTGAGCTTTAAAGGGTAAAGTACCTTTATTAAAGACCTCGATATAACGTTGTTGCTGACCATAATAATCAAAATCAAGACTCAGATTGGCTGTTGCTGGCCACGCATCCACTTGTCCTTCAATAGCGACTCCCATATCCGCAGCGTCAATAGGTTCATTGACCATAACAGCAGGCATGGTGTTAGCAGGGGGATTATTCCAATGGGTATAGCCGATATGAGGCTGGGACATAAAGTGGGCCCAACGCCCCTGAGACCGAGAATGATATTCGTTTTCAAGGGTTTTATCGGCTAAAAACCATGCCTTAGCACGAGCGGCATAGTCATTAGTACTCGCTCTACCTTGCTGGGCATACAGCTTGTTTAGCGCAACACTATAATTTAGTTCATAAAGAGTGGCCGTTGCTTTTACTGGATGAAGCACCAGTTGGAAAAAAGCGTCTTGATACGCCACAGGTAACTGTTGATATATTTTTTCAGCAAGCTGCACATAAGCTTGTAACTCGGCTGAAATACCTTGAGCTTCATTGTAATACATAAGACTGTAAGTATCTGGCGTCATTAATTCTGGCTTGCGCCGACCGTTGTGCCGCGTATAACCTGAGATCAGCTGCTCTATCTCCACTGCATATTGTTCACCAAACTGCTGGGCGGCCCATTGTTGTCCATATTCAAGCAAACTATCGGCGGTCCAGTGGGTGGGATCCCAGGCCATACGTAAAAAGAAGTCCGTAGGCAACTCCATGGGTTTTAAATCACCCACATTGGTTAGCCAAATACGATCGGCTTGGTATTCATAAGCCAAGTTCATTTGTTCCCAAATTTTGGCAATGGGCACAGTATTAATCCAACGATAAGAGCGCGG
>Ga0163216_101017_pt1 | contig 23582 bp, 14 predicted proteins | sample SynspAceP_FD_167610 | JGI IMG/M metagenome (GOLD analysis project Ga0163216, IMG submission 167610) | Saline lake microbial communities from Ace Lake in Antarctica - Synechococcus sp. Ace-P (Illumina Assembly) | ecosystem: Environmental > Aquatic > Non-marine Saline and Alkaline > Saline ...
CCGGCGTTCAACTCTACGACTGCCGGCGCCTCGGTCGGACACTTTTGGTAAGAGAGCTCGGTGTGTCACCCGTGATTGCCGAGGCGTGTATCAACCACGCGCCCGACCGGTCCATGCGCACGCGCTATGATGTGGGAGAGAGTATAGGCGATGTCCGCCAGGCGATGGAGTTGTGGGGTGACGAAGTCGAACGGCTTGTGGGTAATCTTTCGTCGAATGGCGCTCTCGGCTATTCCGAGGAACGCCTGACGGTAGGCTAAAAGGGGCAATCATTATGCCGAATTAAGAGTCCCAAGCTGACAACGAGCGAGTAGGCTGTCTCGCTCAGGGTTGTTTTCTTCGAGCTCAGATAATCTTTAGCCAGTTTTTGCCGAAGTCCTTCTTTGATTTGGCTGAACGACGTCCCTTCATCCTTTAACTTTCGATACAAAGTTTGACGGCTAAGCCCTAGCACTGTTGCAACCGTATCGGCGGTTCATCCGCCCTTATGCAGTTCTGACATCAACACGCGATATACGTCGCCGCTTGTCGATCCTGCATTCGTCCAAGAGGTCTTCGCCGCTTCGAAGGGTGAATAGGAACCTGACATGCATCGGCACACCAGGCTGAATGATGACGAGCGAGAGTTTGAAGTGGCCGAACGGATTTTCGACCTGAAATACGCCTAAACGCCCCTGCCCCGACCTCAAGGTCATTTGCAATGTCATACCCCCCCTGGGACCGCAGAACTATACGAGGGCTTGCAAGCCGAGCCGCGATTACCCGATATGCACACATGTCAATGCCAATTGGCCCTATCGAAAAGACCTCTGTAGATCCTTCAGCCTGGCTGCGCCGGGGTTTAATTCGCTATAGGGGATCTGGTTGAGGGGGCGTGGTCCCGTATTCTTTCGGGCGTGCATGTCGGGCAAATCCTCGTTAATGTAGAGGAGGCCAGTGAGAATTTCGTCCTTGCTCTGGCCTTCCAGCACTTTGGCAAAGGCGCCTGCTCGGTCGCGAGGATTATAATCGCTATCGAGCTTGCGCAAGCGAATGCGGCTGCCATCGTGCATTTCGACAGGCATCAGCTCGCCTTCCTCATAGGCTGCTATTATCTCTTCACTCGGCGGCACGAAATCGGCGTGCACGGCCGGGTGGAAATATTTGTAGGTGTGCGCGTAGGATTTGGTGGAGCCCTTGTGATCGTTAAACGTCACGCATGGCGAGATGACGTCGATCAGGGCAAAGCCTGTGTGTCTGAGCCCGGCTTTGATCAGTGGAATGAGCTGTTCGCGGTCGCCGGAAAAACTGCGCGCCACGAAAGTTGCGCCAGTGGCCAGAGCAAGGGCAGCAGGATCAATCGGTGGCAGCTCGTTGGCGCCGCCTTTCTTGGCGATTGAGCCAATGTCTGCAGAGGCGGAGAACTGACCTTTGGTCAGGCCGTACACGCCATTATTGTAGAGCATGTAGAGCATGTTTACGTTACGCCGGATCGCGTGTGCCATCTGGCCGAGACCGATGGACAGACTGTCTCCATCGCCGGAAATGCCGATATAGGTCAAGTCAGAATTTGCCGCGACTGCGCCGGTGGCAAAAGCCGGCATCCGGCCATGCACGGTGTTGGCGCCATGCGCATCTGACATGAAGTATGTCGGGCTTTTCGACGAGCACCCGATGCCTGAGACTTTAACCGCCATGTGCGGCTCGACCGACAATTCGAAAAAGGCGCGGGCGAGGGCAGCATTGACGCTGTCATGCCCGCACCCAGCACATAGGGTCGACGCGGTGCCGTCATAATCAGCCCGGACCATGCCGAGCGTGTTGACAGGCTCATGCTTGCGGCGGATTTTTGGTTTGACGAAGGAGGTCATGCGATCTTCCTTACTTTCACGGCGGTCTGGATTTCATCATAAACGAAGCGGAAATTCAGCGGCTCACCAGAATAATGCAGGATCGCAACAAGTTTTTCCTTGGGCGCAGTGGTCTCGGCGACCAGAAGCCCGCGCAACTGCGCGTCGCGGTTTTGTTCGACGACGAAGACCTGCTCATGAGCATCAATGAAAGACTCGACTTCCTTCGAGAACGGGAAGCCCCGCACACGCATATAATCGACCGGGATGCCGGAGGCTTCGAGGCGGTCGCGCGCTTCCAGAACCGCGGGATCCGAGCTGCCGACAGCAATGATGCCGCAGCGCGCTTTCGAACGGGCCGAGATGGTGATTGGGGCAGGAACGGCTTCGGCAGCGCTTTTCCACTTTGCGAGAAGACGGTCGACCACCTCTTTGTATTCGGGGCCCTTTTCTGTGTAGCGCCCAAATTTATTGTGTCCGGACCCACGAAGGAAGTAAGATCCCTTTGGGTTCGTTCCGGGCAAGGTACGATACGGGATGCTGTCATTGTCGACGTCGAGATAGCGATGGAATGTGTCGAGGCCATCGACCTCTTCCGCAGTCAGGACTTTGCCCCGATCTGGGGCGTAGGTGTCGTCCCAGCTCAGTTCGTCGACCATCCAGTCATTCATGCCGATATCTATGTCGGACATGAAGAAGACCGGGGTCTGGAAGCGCTCGGCAAGGTCCAGCGCGTTGACCGCCATCTCGAAACACTCGCGTGGATTAGCGGGAAATACGAGGATGTGGCGAGTGTCACCGTGCGAGGCGTAGGCGCAAAGCTGAATATCACACTGCTGGGTGCGGGTCGGCATGCCGGTCGATGGACCTACCCGCTGAATATCGAACAATACCATCGGCACTTCGGCATAATAGGCATATCCGATAAACTCGCTCATCAGTGAAATGCCGGGGCCGGACGTGGGTGTGAAGGCGCGGGCGCCGTTCCACGAGGCGCCGATGGTCAGACCGGCTGCGGCCAGTTCATCTTCGGCCTGAATGATGCAAAACTTGTTAAACCCGGTTTCCGGATCAACCCGTAGCTTGGCACAGTATTCGGCAAATCCATCCATCAACGAGGTCGACGGTGTGATCGGATACCAGGCCCCGAATGTCGCGCCGCCATAGACGCAACCAAGCGCTGCGGCAGTATTGCCGTCGATGATAATTTTGCCCTCTGTCTTGTTCATTGACATGACGCGGAAGGGTAGCGGGCATTCATAGTTTTCATTGACATAGTCGAAGCCGAGCGCCAGCGCCTTCATATTGTCTGGGACCAGCCTTGGTTTGCTGGCGAACATTTCTTCAACCAGCGCCTCGATGACTGCCATGTCGAGGTTGAGCAGGGCGGCGGCTGCGCCGACATAGGCCATGTTCTTCATCAAGACACGTGAGCGGGCGACTGCGAAAGCGTCGTTACACATCCGTGACAAGGGCACACCAATGACTGTGACATCGGTACGTGCCGTTAGCTGTGGGCGTGGCCAGGTTGAATCGTACATCAGAACGCCGCCTGGCGTCAGCTCCGCAACGTCGTCGGCATAAGTATCGGGGTTCATCGCCACAGACAAATGGACATTGCCATCGCGTCCACCATAGCCATCGCCGGTGACGCGAATTTCGTACCAGGTCGGCAAACCCTGAATGTTGGACGGGAAGATGTTTTTGCCGACAACCGGCACGCCCATGCGGAATATCGTCTTCATCAAGAGACCATTGGCGCTGGCAGACCCCGTACCATTGACGGTCGCGACCTTGATCACGAAATCATTGACAGATGGTCCGGTCATTCCGCAGCACTCAACTTTTGCCCACTGGCGTGATGGATTTTGATGACACCTTCCTGCATATCCCATGCCGATGTCGGGCAGCGTTCGGCGCAGAGACCGCAATGCAGACAGATGTTTTCGTCCTTGATCATCACACGACCGCTAAACGATAGCGGGGCAGATGTGAACAAGGCTTGATCGGCGTTTGCCGCATGCACGATGCTGCGAAGGTCAGCTTCAGAAGCTTGAGGTGTGATGGACAGGCACTCAACCGGGCAGATGTCGATACAGGCATCGCACTCGGTGCAAAGCGGCGCGTCGAAGACGGTATGCACATCGCAGTTCAGGCAGCGCTCGACCTCAGTCGCGATCTGTTCCGCCGTAAAGCCAAGTTCAACTTCGATATCAAGTTTCTTGAACCGGTCGACCAGCGCAATATGCTCCATCTTGCGGCGGTCGGACGCATCATACGCGTTAGAGTAGCGCCATTCAAACATGCCCATTTTGGCCGATTCGAACTCTATCTCGTCGGGGGTTCGGACGGTGAGGTCTGCGCCATGACAATATTTGTGAATTGAGATTGCGGCTTGATGACCATGCTCAACGGCCCAGATGATGTTCTTGGGGCCAAAAGCAGAATCGCCGCCAAAGAAGATACCGCGTCTTGTCGACTCAAATGTCTTCTTGTTGACAACTGGCACATCCCATTTGTCGAATTCAATGCCAGCGTCTTTTTCGATCCACGGAAATGCGTTCTCCTGGCCGATGGCGAGAATAACATCGTCACATGGGATCAAGACTTCCCTTGCAACACGCTGGTCGGTAATGCGGCCGGTGTCGTCCACGTCGTATTCCATGACGTCGAACATCATGCCGACCAGTTTGCCATTCTCCGTCACGAATGATTTTGGCGAATGATTGACTGTGATATCCACACTCTCTTCTTCGGCGTCTTCGAGCTCCCATTCAGAGGCCTTGAAGAAGGCGCGCGGTTTACGGGCCATGACTTTGACCGATTTTGCTCCGAGGCGCAGCGAGGTGCGGCAGCAATCCATTGCGGTATTGCCGACACCGATGATCAGGACTTTTTCGCCAATCGCGTCAATATGATCGAAGGCGACTGATTCCAGCCAATCGATGCCAATGTGAATGCCTTCCTTCGCATCCCGACGGCCAGGCAGATCGAGGTCCTTGCCCTTGGGCGCACCGGTGCCGACGAAGATGGCATCATATCCCTCGGTCTGGAGTTGCTTCATGCTCTCAATGGCTGCGCCAAGTTTTAGGTCGACGCCCATTTGCAGGATGTATCCAAGCTCTTCCATCAACACGTCTTCGGGCAGGCGGAACGCCGGAATGTTGGAGCGCATCAAGCCGCCTGGCTTGTCGAGCTTTTCGAAGATTGTGCACTCATAGCCCATCGGAGCGAGATCGTTTGCGACAGTGAAGGACGCGGGGCCTGCGCCAATCAGCGCAATACGCTTGCCGTTCGACTGTTCCGGTTTTTTGGGAAGGCGGTCGGTGATATCATCGCGATGATCGGCGGCGACGCGCTTCAGGCGGCAAATTGCGACCGGCTCTTCCTCAACACGCGTGCGGCGACAAGCAGGTTCGCAGGGGCGGTCACATACGCGACCAAGCACGCCCGGGAAGACGTTCGAATCGCGATTGAGCAAGTAGGCGTCGCTATAGCGCCCTTGTGCAATCGCACGAATATAGGCCGGGACCGGCGTATGTGCCGGACAAGCCCACTGACAATCGACCACTTTGTGGAAGTAGTCGGGATCCTTGATATCGGTAGGTTTCATGATGCCCCGTTTTCAATATCGAAAGCGTAGCGGCAAATTTTCATGCCGCAATGAGAAAGTGAACCGCGCCGGTGGCGCCGTCAAACGCGCTTGCCGGAACTGCATCTCCCTGCTCCGTCTTCCTGGTTTTGGCGAACTACCAAAAGGTCCCGGCTGAAAAGATCATTTATTTTAAGGGGTGCCATGACCTCACGCGTAGAAGTTGCCTGAGGCTGAAGAAGACAACACGCGGACGTTTGAGGGCTGAAACATGAATTCCACTTTTTATCGTACGTTGATTGCAGCAACGGCACTGTCCGGTGTCCTATCAGCCAACGCACAAGCCGAGCAATCGGTTTCAGGTGCCGATCAACAGGCTCACGCCCTTCTGGAGCGCATAGAAAAACTTGAGGCTGAATTGGGCGACTTGCGAGCCAAGGTTCTGGAATCATCTGTGACTGCGACAAAAGCGGAGACAACCGCGCTCGATGCTGTTGACAGAATAGCAGGTGTAGAAAAACAGACGGATCTGATTGCGGACAATATCAGACCGAGCGAAGCCCCCGATACGAAATGGCATTTGGCCGGTTATGCCGATGTCGGATTTGCAGGTGGAGATATGCCCGGTTCGGACAGTTTCATGAGCGGAAAACTGAATCCCGCATTTCATTTTCAATACAAGGATCTCCTCATCTTCGAGAGCGAGTTTGAGTATTCGACAACGAATGATGGCGAGACAACGAGTGAACTCGAATATTCCCAGATCGATCTCATATTGAATGATTATGCTGTTCTCATCGCAGGCAAGTATCTTAGTCCGATCGGGCAATTTCAGGAGCGCCTGCATCCAAGCTGGATCAACAAGGTTCAAGGGGCGCCCGCCGGATTCGGGCACGATGGGGTGCAGCCGTCGAGCGATACGGGCGTGCAGTTGCGTGGTTCAATTCCAGCAGGCGGGACCCGCTTTACTTATGTCGTTGCGGTCGGCAACGGACCCCGTACGACTTCTGAGGGGGGCGTAGCTCTTAAAGGCACCGGGTCCGACGATAATAGCGATAAATCTGTTGGCGGACGTATAGGTTTTTTCCCGCTTCCATTCCTGGAACTCGGGGGCTCCTATCTAACGGCCAAAGTCAATGGAATCGGGAATGATGAACTTGTTTCTGTTGGGCCCAAAGACGCCCGATATGAGCTTTGGGGGGTCGACGCGGCCTATACGAAAGGCCCGATCGCGGCGCGGTTCGAATATCTCAACTCGCAGCGAGGGACGTTATTGAGCGTCACCGATGATGACCCACTCGGCTTGTTGCTGCCTCGATTGAAAATGGAGGCCTGGTATGGCCAGCTGTCGTATCGACTGTCTGATGTGACCGACTCTGACATCATTCACAGATTGGAGCCCGTCATCCGATATGGTGAGTTTGACATTAGCGGGCATCCCCTGCTCGCAGAAGAGAACGCACAAAATCGTCTCAATATCGGGCTGAACTATTGGCTGGCGCCGACAATTGTCACCAAAGCAGGTCTGGAATGGCGCGATTACAAGGTGCCCGGTGTGCCAAGTGAAACCCGCCTTCAATTCCAGCTTGGCTATGGATTTTGATCTGCAAAAAAGGATGATGGTATGAGACTCTTTTCACTCCCGGCCCTCGGCATGACGGCTGCGCTACTGGTTGCCGGTCTTCTCGTTGCCTCACGGTCAGTCGCCGAAGGTGCGCCGTCCTCAGAAACTGCCGCCCAGGCAGATCCAATGCAGATCGTCCGCGGTGCGAAAGCATGGAGCGAAAACTGCGCGAGATGCCACAATTTGCGCTCGCCGAGTGAACTGACCGATGAAGAATGGGACGTCTCTGTCACGCACATGCGAATACGCGCCAATTTGCCCGCATCGGACACCAATGACATTCGAGCATTTCTTCAAGCCAGCAACAATTAGCGAACAAGATCACATGAAAGGGTCTTTCCGATGAGTTTACGATTCCCTCGCACCCTCTGCGTCGTCTTTTTTGCCAGCAGCGCTATGTTGCTGGCTTCTGGTGCCGAAGCTCAAGACAAATCCGATACGGCACGCGGCAAGGAAATCTATGCCGGAACTTGCATCGCATGCCATGGTCCCACAGGCAAAGGTACAATTCCCGGTACGCCGGACTTCAACAAGTCGAACGGCGTACTGTCGCAAGACGATGATGTGCTGACTGATCATATCACGAACGGATATCGTGGCCGGCGTTCGCCCATGCCGATGCCCGCCAAAGGAGGAAACGCGAATCTGACGGACGAAGATATTGAGAATGTCCTGGCGTATCTGCATGAATCATTTGGCAGCGAATAATAACCCATGGCCACTCTGGATGCCCGCGCAAAATTATCTTGACGAGCCGATTGGATCACGCCGGCGGCACGCCGGCCATATGGTGTGCTTACGAATTGCGGACGGTTGCCGTTCGTAATTAAACTATCCTCTAAACCCAGAAGGCTGTTATAATTTTCGTATGTTCTACTTGCTTTCACATCATTTGACAGAAAGGCGGGCCGTTCTTTTCGGCTTCATATTTTCTTTTGTCTTCATCTTCGCAACATCCGCTTTTGCAGAGACGACAAGCCGCCCGATGCAGATGGAAGTCGATGGGGCCGCTCACTCTCAAGATCAAGCTGTTTCCAGCGAAATTGTGGAAACACCTGATTGCCAAAAATATGCTGATCGCAAAGACTGCTGTGATAATGAAGATGAGATACCGTGCTCTGACGATATTGGGTGCACGACATTATGCTCGAGTTCCAGTCTATCACCCGTCATATCGAGGGATATCGGCTACCAAAGCCCTATCCAGGCAGAGACCGAGTTTGCATACGACCAATTTGCGATATGCGGAATATTTGTCCACTTGAACCCGCCTCCTCCTCGATCATGAACTCATTTACCCTGCATTGAGCGCGAATGTGAACGTGTCTCCCTGGAATGTTTTTCATTAACTCGAGGAAAATAACCGATGTTCCGTATATTTCCGCCTGGCGTGACGACGCTGTCTATCATTCTGACTATCCTATTGTCTGGCACCGCTGCCAGTGCGCAAACGCCTTTGACGTTGCCGGAAACAGTTTCTTTGGCTCTGGGCGCCAATGACCCAAGCGTCGGCGCTGTTGAGCAGAAGGCCATGGCGTTTGAAGATCGGGCGATCGCCGACAGCCAGCTCCCCGACCCGGTCTTAAGTGCCCAGGTTGCCAATTTTCCGCTATCCAGTTTTGACTATAATCGCGAACCCATGACACAGCTCAAATTTGGTGTGCGCCAGGAGCTTCCGAAGGGCCAAACCTTATCGCTTACGCGTGAAAAACAAAGCGCACAGGCCAAAGGTTTTCGTTTTGAAAAATCACTAAGAGAACAGCAAATCATATTGGAGGCACGCCAGACATGGCTTGAACTCTATTATTGGCGCGACGCGCGCAGGCTTACGCTTGAAAGCCAGCAAAAGGTGGCTGAGCTTGGAGGCGTTGCCGAAGCTGTTTATTCGAGTGGCCGCTCTTCCCTGCAGGACGTTCTCCGGGTTGACCTTGAAACGGTGTCGCTAGATGCGAAGCTCGTCGATATCGATCGCAATGAAGATATTGCAAGAGCAAATTTCGAACGGCTCCTGGGAAGACTGGACGGAGCCAGAGATCTCTCAACCGCGTTCCCGGTTCTCCCGATGGTGCAAAGCGAAGAGGGGATAAGAGATCGATTGGCAATGCACCCCTCTATGAAGGCACTTGATGCCCGTGTGGATACAAAAAGCCGCGAAGTGGATATAGCAGCCGAGCAATACAAGCCTGGACTTAGCTTTGATGCGCAGTACGGGCTTCGGGATTCGCGGTCGGACTTTGGCTCGATTGGCGTTTCGGTGTCACTCCCGCTTTTCTCGAAGAAGAACAAAGATTACGCCCTGAGCGCGGCAAAACGTTTGCGCGCATCTCAAAAACTGGAACGCGATACGCAGGCTCTCGAGCTTGAGCGCTCCCTACGCCGTCATTGGGCTCAATATACCCGTCTTGGCGAACGGATCGACCTTTATGAATCCGACGTGCTCGGGCGGGCCAGAGAAACAAGTGAAGCTGCCATGACTGCCTATGGTAATAATCTCGCCGATTTTTCCGAACTCGTTCGCGCGGAGCTCGCCGTCCTGGATATCGAATTGACCTTAAGCAGACTACGGATTGATCGCTTACAAGCTCAAGCCAACCTGCTTTTTTTGAGTGGAGAATAACATGCGAGCGCCAAAATTATTGTTCCTGCCGGCTGCTTTTGGACTCGGACTTGGGTTCGGAATTGCCGCCATGCTGTATTTCTCCGATTCGTCGATCCCTTCCCGGACATCACAAGCTGCGCTGGAAAAGCAACCTCTCTATTGGGCTGCGCCGATGGACAAAAGCTACCGAAGCGATTCACCAGGTACGTCTCCCATGGGTATGGAACTGATCCCTGTTTATGCCGATGAAGATGGTGCAGATGATGATCGCAACCTGGTGCGCATCAATCCAACCATTGAGAACAACATCGGCGTAAGAACGGCGGTTGTTTCAACGAGCAAGTCTCTCCCGGTAATTGAAACTGTCGGCACCATTCAAATCGATGACGATAATACATCCGTCGTCGACGTGCGCACCGAAGGCTGGATTGAAAACATGCCCGTCAAAGCCATCGGTGATGAAGTGAGAAAAGGCCAACTTCTGTTTCAGATTTACTCCAGGCCGCTGGTGAGCGCCCAGGATGAGTACCTCCAGGCCAGCAGAATGGGCAGCTCGAATTTGATTTCTGCCACACGATCTCGGCTATTATCGCTAGGCATGAGTGAGCGAGCGATTGAAGATATTCGTAAGAGCGGTCAATCAGAGCGCCTGATGAATATCTATGCGCCCAGAAGCGGCATTGTTACGCAGATGGGAGCAGGTGAAGGTGGGTTCGTAAAGCCCGGAATGAATGTGCTCAAGATTGCTGATCTCAAATCAGTTTGGGCCATTGCTGACGTATTTGAAGACCAGGTACATCAAGTGCATCCTGGTCAAGACGTATCCATGCGGATGAGCGGCATGCCTCAGCGCGAATGGAAAGGCAAGGTTGAGTACATCTACCCCACCGTAAACGCCAAGGCGCGAACGGTTCAAGTTCGTATCGGATTTGACAATGGTGACGGCCTCCTCAGGCCCGATATGTTTGTGCGCCTTCGTGTCGAGACAGGCTCCGATATGCCGGCGATGGATATGCCGGGCGCTCTGGTCATTCCGCGTGAAGCTCTGATTCGGTCCGGGCGCACGGAGCGGGTCATACTGGCTTTGGGGGACGGACATTATCAGCCTGCGAAAGTCGTTTCTGGACAGGAAATTGGCGACGATATTGAAATCCTTTCTGGCCTTGGCGCCGGTGAGACAATTGTCGTGTCCTCACAATTTCTTCTTGATTCAGAGGCCAGTCTGCGCGGCACGGTTCTGAGAATGACCCCGGGAGCGCCTGACCGTTCGGCCTCAAATATGGAGCTCTCGTCTGAAAGCTCGGATGTGAAACAGGTGAGCGAAGTACAAGCGAAAGGGACGGTCGTTTCGGTTATGCAAGAGCACGGCATGGTAACGATTGATCACGCCCCCGTAGCAGCACTGGATTGGCCGTCCATGACAATGTCATTTGTCACAAAGCCTGACCTGCTCAAAGGCATAACCAAGGGAGATCATGTCGACATTACCATTCTGGTAACGCCGGATAGCAACGACAATTACGTCCTCTCCGATATCCAAAAAATGCGTATGGACAAGGGAGGCAAGCAATGATCGCTCGTCTCATACGCTGGTCGATTGGCAATCGCCTTTTGGTCATTCTTTTTGCAATTATGCTCGCGGTGTGGGGTGGATATACGGTCAAGAATACGCCGCTGGATGCCATACCCGATCTGTCCGATGTGCAGGTCATCATCAAGACCACTTATCCAGGTCAGGCTCCGCAAGTTGTCGAAGACCAGGTAACTTACCCGCTAACCACGGCGATGCTCGCCGTACCCGGCGCCGTAACGGTTCGTGGTTACTCTTTTTTCAATGACAGCTTTGTCTATGTTATTTTCGAAGACGGGACGGATCTGTATTGGGCCCGTTCGCGCGTTCTTGAGTATCTCTCGCAGGTCGCCCCCACCCTGCCCGCAGCTTCACGTTCTGCCCTTGGACCAGATGCAACGGGGGTTGGTTGGGTCTACCAATACGCGCTCGTCGACAGAACCGGCCGGCACGATCTTGCCCAACTTCGGTCCATACAGGACTGGTTCCTGAAGTATGAACTGCAAACCATAGACGGGGTATCCGAAGTCGCAACGATTGGCGGCATGGTGAAGCAGTATCAGGTCGTGGTCGATCCTGAAAAACTCCGCACCTACGGAATACCGCTGGAGAAGGTCCAGTCGGAGATTGTGCGCGGCAACCAGGAAACGGGGGGGCGCGTTATTGAAATGGCTGAAGCCGAATATATGGTCCGGGCCTCCGGGTATATTAAAGGCATCAAGGACCTTGAAGTCATCCCGTTAGCGGTCACCGAAAAAGGAACGCCCATTCTGTTGCGTGATGTTGCGCAGATTCGTCTTGGTCCGGAGCTTCGTCGCGGAATTGGTGAGCTTAACGGCGAGGGCGAGGCTGTGGGCGGTGTAATTATCATGCGCTATGGCGAAAATGCCATGCGCACGATTGATCTCGTCAAAGAGAAGCTTGAGACATTGAAGGAAAGCCTTCCTGAGGGGGTCGAAATTGTCACCACATATGACCGCTCGTCCCTGATCGAGCGCGCCGTTGATACTTTGAAAGAGAAACTGCTCGAAGAATTCATCGTCGTGCTTCTGGTCTGCGCGCTGTTTCTTTTCCACGTCCGCAGTGCGCTTGTTATCCTTCTCAGCCTGCCTTTGGGGATTCTCGCGGCATTTATTGTCATGAACGCTCAAGGCATCAATGCCAATATCATGTCGCTTGGGGGTATCGCGATTGCTATTGGCGCCATGGTCGACGCTGCGATTGTCATGATTGAAAACATGCACAAACATATCGAGCGAACGCCCCTGACCAAAGACAACCGCTGGCAAATTGTTACCAAGGCTGCCGTTGAAGTTGGACCGGCCTTGTTCTTCTCGCTCTTGATTATCACATTCAGCTTCCTGCCGATTTTCGCACTCGAAGCCCAGGAAGGACGTCTGTTTCATCCTCTGGCGTACACCAAGACCTATGCTATGGCCGGTGCCGCGATGTTATCAGTCACACTGGTGCCCGTTCTCATGGGTTACTTCATTCGCGGCAAAATTCTGCCAGAGCACAAGAATCCCGTGAACTGGCTGCTAATGACCATCTATAAACCGTTCATAAATCTGGTTCTCAAAGCCCCTTCCGCGATGATATTGGTGGCAATTCTCGTGATGATGAGTGCACTCATTCCCTTAAACAGGATGGGCAGTGAATTCATGCCCGATCTGGATGAAGGTGACTTGCTTTACATGCCAAGCGCCTTCCCGGCGGTGTCTGCCGGGAAGATGTCCCAAATCCTGCAGCAAACCAACAAACTCATCATGACCGTTCCCGAAGTGGAAACAACATACGCCAAAGCTGGCCGCGCCGACACCGCAACTGATCCTGCGCCGCTCACCATGGTTGAAACAACCATCCGCCTGAAGCCGAAAGAAGAGTGGCGCGAAGGGATGACGACAGAGAAACTCAAGAAAGAGCTCGATAATCTTGTCCAGGTCCCAAGCCTCACCAATGTCTGGATCATGCCAATCAAGAACCGAATTGATATGTTGGCGACAGGCATTAAAACGCCCATCGGGATAAAAGTCGCCGGACCGGATCTGGAAGAAATTGGCAATATCGCTCAGCAGATAGAAGCTGTCATCAAAGATGTTCCGGGCACCGCTTCCGTTTACGCCGAACGCGTCACAGGTGGTCGCTTTGTCGATGTGGATATAAAGCGCGAAGAAGCCGCGCGGTTCGGTCTGAACGTTGCCGACGTGCAGGCTTTCGTGCAGACGGCCATAGGTGGCATGACAGTGACGCAATCGGTCGAAGGTCTGGAACGCTACCCGGTAAATGTGCGCTATCCACGCGAATATCGCGACTCGCTTGAACGCTTGAAAAACTTGCCCGTCGTTACAAAGACAGGTGCCCAAATTCCGCTGTCCCGACTTGTCGATATTTCCATATCTGGCGGACCTGGCGTCATCCGCAGTGAAAACGCCCGCCTGAATGGGTGGATCTATGTCGATATATCAAACGTCGATATTGGCAGCTATGTAAAGAACGCCAAGAAATCTGTTGAGACGATTGATTTACCCGCCGGATACTCCCTTTCCTGGTCTGGACAATACGAATACATGGAGCGCGCCAAGCAACGACTCAGCGTCGTCGTCCCTCTCACGCTCGTCATCATCCTGCTGTTGCTGTTCCTGAACTTCAAGCGCATCACTCCGGTTCTAATCATCATGGGAACCCTGCCGCTCGCACTCGTTGGAGGCCTTTGGTTCCTGGATATACTTGGTTACAATATGTCTGTTGCCGTCGGGGTCGGATTTATTGCCCTGGCGGGTGTTTCTGTAGAAATAGGTGTACTGATGATTGTTTATCTGGAGCAGGCTCTCGGTGTACAAATCGCGCTGGCAAAGGAAGAGGGACGTGAGCTCACGCGGGAGAACTTGCGCACCTCAGTCATCGAGGGCGCCCTTCTGCGGGTCCGCCCCATCATGATGACGGTTGCTGTCGTCATCGCCGGCCTCCTTCCAATCATGCTCGGCTCAGGTACAGGCTCAGAAGTGATGCGCCGCATCGCCGCCCCGATGGTTGGCGGCATGACAAGCGCAACAATCCTGACACTGCTCGTCATTCCTGCCGCATTCCTGATCTGGAAAACGCTGGCGCTGAAATTGCCGAAGAACCAGGTGACCGCCGGGAAAAGTATTTAGAAAATTGATTGTTTCTTTTGCCAGTCACGATGGGCAAGCACATGGTGACTGGCGCACATGCGTGCTTGCGCCAGTGCACCCGTCAGGTGGCGACATGTACACGGCTGCACGGACGACCCAGGCGCGGTTCTGACTTGACGCTCTTAATGCCAACCGCTGTCGGTGCAACCCTGTGTGTGACTGGCCCGTTTGAACGCATGGTGGAGCGTCAGGCGTAAAAATAGCAAAAAAATATGGAACCAGGATTGCCAAACCGTCTCTTTCATCGAATGACATTTCTTAGTGAATTTTGAAGGATCGCCTGTTATGGGGCACACTATGCGTTTGTCCGGATTCATCCTCAGCGTCAAAATATGGCTCGCAGCTTGTCTGGTCGCGACCATGTTGATTGGTCCTGCGTCGGCTGATGTACATGCGATGGATCCCGATACCATTGCCTGCCAGGCGTTAGATGACCAACTTGCGGCATTCGGTACAGACCGCACGGACGACGGGCAGTCTCGTCCGGATCACGATCACCACGCGCATACCTGCGGCAGTTGCCATTTCCATCTGGTCGGATCTTTCCCGGCCAGATTCGTATCCCCTTGGGGACATCGGACAGTCGTTCTACCCGAGGCGAATGTGTTAGCGCCTCGCGCCGGTCCCTTCGGACTCTACCGCCCTCCCCGTGTCTGACCTGACTCCCTAGCTGCGGCTGTGCCGTCGGCATCGTTCAGGTCATCACGAGGAAATTATCTCAATGAACACATTGAAGCAGGGCGCATGTTGCGCCCTGATCGCAGCTGTCCTTGCGGGCACTGCGGTCGCGGCTCCGTGCAGCGGACCAACGGTCACTGCCACCGCAATCCAGGCAGGCGAGCCCTTAACACTGGACGCCGTACTGGCAGAAGTCCGCAATGCCTCCCCGGAAGTGCGCAAGGCCGCACTGGAAGCACGCGCTCGCGGAGCGGACGCAGATCAGGCCGGCCGCTGGCTCAATCCTTCGATCGGATTGGAACTTGAAAATTTCTCGGGCTCCGGGCCCCTCGCTGGCTTTGATCAAACCGAGACAACGTTCTCGATTGCCCAGACATTCCAGCTAGGCGGCAAGCGAACAAAACGACAGCGCGCAGCGCGCGCCAGTGCCGCGCTCGCAACGGCAGAATGCAGCGCAATCCTGCGCGAAACAGAGCTGGAGGCGGTTACATTTTTCTATGAACTGGACGCAGCCGTTCAGCTCGTCCGTCTCGCCAATCAATCGGCAGACCTGGCGGACACCCTCAGCGAAACCGTTGGCAAACGGGTGGACGCAGGCGCGGCCGCGCCGCCCGAACTTTCCCGGGCGAAAGCTGATGCTGCGGCCCTGCGCGCAGTGGCCGCACAGACGCGCGGTGACATGGAAGCCCTTCGCTACGATCTCAGCGCATTGTGGGGAAGCGCCGATCCGGTCTTCGAGGCACCTGTCCTGCCAATGACGGCGCCCACCATCCCCGGTGCGACCAACCTGGCACAACACCCCGCCATCAAAGTGGCCGAATCGGGCATCATCGCGCGGCAGGCAGAGCAGGATCTGGCGCGCGCGCAAGGGATTCCTGATCTTACGCTAAGTGCCGGCATGCGGCAGTTTGAGCAAACGGGCGATACCGCCTTCCTTCTCGGCGTCAGCGTTCCTGTCCCCCTGTTTGACCGCAACCGGGACGCAACCCGCGCCGCTGGTTACAGGATCGATGCCGGCCGCGCCGACCGGGTGGCTGTGGAGGCAAGATTGCTTGCCAGTCAACGCGCGTCGGTCGCTCAGGTCCGCGCGGCCCAGGAACGCCTGGCCCTCCTTGAGAACGATGCCCTGCCCTCTGCCAGGTCGGCCTATGAAGCATCCGTCCAGGGCTATGCCGCAGGCAAGTTCGATCTCACTTCGACCCTCGATGCCCGTAAGGGCCTGATCGAAGCCGGCGTGGCCGTGATCGATGCCGCCCGCGCCCTGAATACAGAAAACATGCGCTTGCGAAGCCTGATTGGCGCCGCCCCCTTTAATGGAGACATCCAATGAAACAGTCCCTGATCCTGACAACAGCCCTACTGAGTTTGACAGCTTTGCTGTCTGCCTGTGGCGAGACTTCAGCGGTAGACGGCAAAACCAGCGCCGTAGCTTCGACCGCAAATGAAGAGCACGGACACACGCCGTATGAGGCATTCTCGGCCGCCGACAACGAGTCCGGAGGAGACGACACTCACGACGAACACGGCGAAGACGAAGGCGATGTCGTCAATCTGACCGAGGCAGAAGCACGCGAAGCGGGTATTGAAATCAGCGACGCGAAATTGGCCGAAATGGGCCAGTCACTCAGCCTTCCAGCGGAAATACGGTTTGACGCAGACAGGGTGGCGAATGTCTCACCGAAGGTCAGCGGTATTGTCGCAAAGCTCTATGCCAGCGAAGGCGATAGCGTGAAGCGAGGCGAAACGCTGGCGCTAATCTCCAGCCGCGATCTCGCCGGCCTGAAAGCGACCTGGCAGAAAGGGGAGACGGGCAAGGCTCTGGCCGCACAGGCTCTTGCGCGGGAGGAACAACTCTGGGCCGACAAGATCACGTCTGAAGCCGATGTCCAGGGCGCCCGTGCAGAATTTGAAGCCGCGAAAGCCGCGAGTGATGCGGCCGAAAACGAGCTTCACGCGGCAGGCGTCAGTCATGAAGCGCTGGAGAACGTCGCGACAGCAAGAGATGGCGACAATGCCAATTCCTACCTGACTGCGCCGATCGCTGGAACGATTGTCCGGCGCGCAGTGACTCTTGGCGAGACTGTTGCCGCGGGAGACGCCGGCGCCGACACGCTCTTCACGATCGCGGATGACAGCGTGGTTTGGGCAGACATCGCCGTCTACAAACAGGACATTGGTCGTATACGTATTGGCGCACCTGTCGCGCTCAAGACCGACGCAGGAGATGTCCTGGCGCTATCGACTGTCGCTTTCGTGCTTCCCGTCATCAATGAAACCTCTCGCACCGCGACGGCACGAGTGATTGTGGACAATGCAGATGGCCGTCTGACGCCTGGCCAGTTTGTCACGGCTGATCTCAGTGTCGGCAATGCAAGCCCCGTGGTGCGGGTCCCGCAAACAGCTGTCCAGATTGTCGAAGACAAACCGTCAATGTTCGTTCCCGTTGAAGGCGGTTTCGCACCCAGGCCAGTGATGATCGGTGCAACGGCCGGCGGCTTTGTCGAAATTCGTTCGGGCCTGGCGGTCGGCGAGACCTTTGTCTCGCAAGGGGCTTTCACCCTCAAGGCCCAGCTTGAAAAAGACGCCTTTGGCGATGGACACGGACACTAGGACCAACAGACATGATCAATTTTATGCACCGTATCGCCGGGGGCCGCCTCCTGGCAGCCATCGCGGCACTCGCCATGACGCTTGGCGGCCTGTTCGCCTTCCGGGCCCTGCCCGTGGATGCCTTTCCGGACGTCACCCCCTCCCTGGTTCAGGTCTTTACCGAAACCGAAGGTCTCGCCCCGGAAGAGGTCGAACGCTACGTCACCTATCCGATTGAAACGGCCATGTCCGGCCTCCCGAAACTCAAGAGCATGCGCTCAGTCTCGAATTTCGGCCTGTCCGTGGTCAACATCTATTTCGAAGACGGCACAGATGTCTATTTTGCGCGCCAGATCGTCGGCGAACGCCTCTCTGAGGCGCGTGGCAACATTCCGGACGGGTTTGGCGACCCGCAAATGGGGCCCATCTCGACGGGCCTGGGCATCATTCTCTATTTTCGATTGGATGACACCAGCGGGACGCGGGGTCTTGTCGCGATGCGCGAGATCCAGGACTGGATCATCAAGTACCAACTGCAAACCGTACCGGGCGTCACCGAAGTGCTCTCGCTTGGCGGCTTCGAGAAGCAATACCAGGTCCGTCTCGATCCGGATGCATTGCTCGCCTATGATATCCAGATCGGCGACGTGATCAGCGCTCTCGAGCGTGGCAACAAGACCGAGGGCGCGCAATTCCTCGAAATTGGCGCGGAGCAGTACACCGTGCGCGGCGTTGGACTGGCCCGGTCGGTCGATGACCTTGCCGAAATCGTTGTCAATGTTGATGACGGACGCCCCGTCCGCGTCCGCGACCTGGGCGAAATCGTCATCGGCGGCGGCGTCCGACAAGGACTTGCCACGGCAAATGGCCAAGGCGAAGTCGTCGCCGGCCTCGTGCTGAAACTCTATGGCACCAACACGTCTGACGTGATCGCCCGTGTGCAGCAGCGCTTTGAGGAAATCAACGCAAGCCTGCCCGAAGGCGTGACGGCCATCCCCTACTATGATCAGGGCACGCTCGTGAACAAGGCTGCCGCAACGGTGACGACCGCGCTCTGGCAGGGCGGTCTTCTTGTGGCGCTTGTTGTCTTCGTCTTTTTGGGCGGTTGGCGGCCAAGCCTCGTCGTCGTTCTCTCTATTCCCTTCTCTGTCGGCTTTGCATTCATCGCGATGAACGTGCTCGGCATCAGTGCCAATCTGATGTCGCTGGGCGGTGTCGCCATTGCCATCGGGATGATGGTCGATGGCGCGATCGTCATCGCGGAAAATGTCGATCGGAGTCTCCGGGAAAGCGCAGGCACGGAAGATCAGCGGAGCGTCGTTGCACGCTCGACTGCCGAGGTCATTGCGCCCCTGGTTGCCGCTGTCGCAGTGGTCATCGTTGTCTTCCTGCCGCTGTTTTCGCTGCAAGGCGTTGAGGGCAAGACGTTCCGTCCACTCGCCGCATCTGCTGCGCTTGCGATGACCGGTTCGCTTTTTTACGCCGCGCTGATTGCGCCGTCCCTTGCAAATGGCCTGATGCGACGCGGAAAGGCAAAAAGCGAAGAGAAGCCTGACCTTATCGCCCGCTATGTCAGGTCACTTGCTGGCTTTTTCGTCAGGCAACGCATGGCAGCCATTGTGATGGCTGCGGTGCTTCTTTTGGCAGGTGGGCTCGCCGGCTCGCGGCTGGGCTCGGAATTTACCCCCTCGCTGGAGGAAGGTGATATTCTCCTGCGGGTCACGATGGCTCCATCAATCTCGCTGACAGAAGCCGCTGCAACAACAACGCGGGTCGAGAAGCGGCTGCTGGACGCATTTCCGGAGATCAAGTCGATCGTCACCCGTATCGGGCGCGGCGAAGTCGGCGCGCATGCGGACCCGACCAATAGCGCAGAAGCCTTCGTTGAACTGCAACCGCGCGATCAGTGGCGCGAAGGGATGTCTCCGGAAGACTTGCGTACGGCCATCTCGGAAAATCTGGAATCGGTGCCAGGTATCGTTGCAAGCATCGGGCAGCCAATTGCCATGGCGGTCGATGAACTCATCACCGGAACACGTGCTGAACTGGCGGTAAAGATATTTGGGCCCGACACGGAAATCCTGTTGGACAGGTCGCAAGTGCTCCAGACACTCCTGCAGCAAGTTGACGGCGCTGCTGAAGTCCAGGCCGATCAGATCACCGGCGCACCGCAACTCGTGGTGACGGTGGATCGGGCCGCCCTTGGCCGTTACGGGCTCGACGTCGAAGACGCACTGGATGCGCTTCGCGCCTCCATCGGCGGCGCCGAAGCCGGTGCCTTGTTCGAAGGTGTTCGCCAGTTCCCAATCGTCGTGCGCCTGCATGAAGAGAACAGGGATACACCCGAAGCGATCAGCCGCATCGTGCTGGAATCGCCATCGGGCGCACGGGTACCTCTCGAAACCGTCGCCAGAATCGAGACGATCATCGGCCCGCGCCAGATCACACGCGAGAATGGCGAACGCTTCATCACGGTTCAGTCGAACGTGAGGGGGCGTGATATCGGTTCCTTTGTCGCGGAAGCCCAAGCGCTGACTGATTCCCAATTGGAGTTGCCTCCCGGTTACCGGCCTGTCTGGGGCGGCCAGTTCGAACTTCAGCAACAGGCGAACGCCCGTTTTGCCGTGGTCATTCCGATCACGCTCGGTATCGTGCTCCTGATCCTGTTGATAACTTTCGGCCGGTTGAAGTCGTCGGTCCTCATCTTGCTGAATATCCCGCTGGCCCTGACGGGGGGGGCACTGGCGCTCTGGATAACCGGGCTACCAGTTTCGGTTCCCGCCACAGTCGGGTTCATCGCCCTGTTCGGGATCGCCCTCGGAAACGGCATGGTGCTCGTCAGTTTCATGGATGACTTTGCGCGGGCTGGACGAAATCTCGACGATCTCGCCATCGAGGCGGCGGGGCTTCGGGCGCGACCTGTCCTGATGACGGCGATGACGACAGCGCTCGGACTTGCCCCCCTGCTCTTGGCGACAGGAGTCGGGGCCGAAGTGCAAAGGCCGCTAGCAACTGTCGTGACAGGCGGACTGGTCTCGTCGACCTTGCTCACCCTACTGGTGATGCCTGCGCTGCATCGCTGGTTCGCTCCGAAGCCGGAAAGCCATCACTCGCTTCTGGAGTCCGAACACGTCCATCCTGCCGTGACGGCGTGAGTCCCCAGGCCGTGGACGGTTATTCCGCCCACGGCGCAAGGCCAGATAGGAGACCAGATTGACCTCGCCAAACAAACATGATCACGACCGCAAGGAGACCAGCCATGGCCACGCGCATGATGGCTGGCTGAACCAGCTGCTTGGAGGCCGGGCAGAACTGGTCTTTGCCCTCGCGTGTGGCACGTGCCTGCTTGTGGGCTGGCTTGGGCCGAAACTGGGTTTTATGCCAGAGAACGCTGGATTTCTACTTTTGCTCGCCTCGTATGGCTTTGGCGGCTATTTTACTCTGCGCGAAGCGGTCGGCAGCATTCTCAAAGGCAAGTTTCAGATTGATTTTCTGATGCTGGTCGCAGCCACGGGTGCGGCCATACTGGGCGAATGGGCCGAAGGCGCATTTCTGCTCTTTCTGTTTGCAATCGGCCATGCGCTTGAGAGTTACGCGATGGCGAGGGCACGCAATGCGATCTCAGCACTGGCAGACCTGACACCAGAAACAGCTCTCGTTCGAAGGGGCGCGCAAACCGAAACCGTGTCCATTGACGACCTGGTTGTCGGTGACATTGTTGTCGTGCGCTCCAATGAACGCCTGCCAGCCGATGGATTTGTGACTGCCGGCACCAGCACCGTCAATCAGGCACCGATCACAGGTGAAAGCGCACCCGTAGACAAGCAGCCTGTCGATGACACCGAGACGGCTGCAGCCAATACGGGCAATGTAAAATCAGAAAATCGGGTTTTTGCCGGGTCGATCAATGGATCAGGCAGCCTGGATATCCAGGTCACAAAACTGTCGGGGGAGACGACGCTTGCGCGCGTTGTTACAATGGTCCGTGAGGCGGAAACCCGGCAATCACCAACCCAAAGCTTTACGAAGAAGTTTGAGCGGATTTTCGTGCCTTTGATCATCCTGTTGGCCGTCATCACATCTCTCGCTTTTCTGGTTCTGGATGAGGCGCCGTCGGACAGCTTTTATCGCGCCATGGCCGTTCTGGTTGCGGCTAGTCCGTGCGCGCTGGCGATCGCGACACCAAGCGCAATCCTGTCTGGCGTCGCCCGTGCGGCGCGTGGAGGCGTTCTCATCAAGGGCGGAGCACCGCTCGAAGCGCTTGGACGCGTCGATGCCATTGCATTCGACAAGACCGGCACGCTCACCGAAGGCGATCCCCGCCTCGTTGATATCGCGCCCTATGGCGACGCGACCGAAGCGGAATTGCTGACGGTGAGCGCCGCCGTGGAAGCGCTCAGCGATCATCCCCTCGCCCAGGCCGTTGTGCGCGATGCCAGGACACGCCTGAACACCGTCTTCAGCGCGGCGACAGATTTCTCCAGTGTCACCGGACGTGGCGTTTCAGCAAAGTTTGAGGGCAAGACCGTTCATATCGGAAAGTCCGCTTTGTTTGATGAAATTGATGGACCGCCGGTACCATCTGACTTGGCTTCTCGCGTCACAGAAATGGCCGCGCAAGGCCGCACAACCATGATTGTCAGGCAGGGCGATCGTTATCTCGGCGCCATTGGCCTGATGGATACCCCGCGCGTGTCCGCCAAAGCCGTGATCGCCAGACTGCGCAATATCGGCGTAACCCGCATGATGATGATTTCTGGCGACAATCAGAATGTCGCCGATGCCGTTGCAGGAAGTGTCGGCCTTGACGAGGCCTTTGGCGACCTCATGCCAGATGACAAAGTGACAAGGATCAAGGCCCTGAAAGCCGAAGGCGGTGTCGCCATGGTCGGAGACGGCGTGAACGATGCGCCCGCGATGGCCAATGCGACTGTCAGTATTGCCATGGGCGCGGCCGGGTCAGATGTCGCGCTCGAAACGGCCGATATTGCCTTGATGGCTGATGATCTGAAAACACTGCCGTTCGCGGTGGCCCTTAGCCGTGCAACGCGCCGGATCATCCTACAGAATCTCTGGGCGAGTCTGGGTATCGTGGCGTTTCTGGTGCCAGCGACATTGCTTGGTCTGGGCATCGGGCCGGCAGTTATTGCGCATGAAGGATCAACCCTGATCGTTGCACTCAATGCGCTTCGACTTCTTGGATTCAAAGAGCGAAAATAGCCAGAGGCATGATGAGAGCTCGCACAAAATCTTTACGTGGACTGGTAGCGGCCCCGTCAAAACCAACCACGGCAAAAATCCGAACCTCGCTCCTGATCTATTTCAAAGCGGCGTTGGAGCTCCGGACATGCTGCTAGTTTCAAGACTTCTGCGTTGAGGAGTCGTCAGGTGATCGCCTCCCGCCCATCTCTTTTGTGAGTGGTGTATTCGATTTGACAAGATGGATTTCAACATTCAGCTGATCGGACTGGGTGCGGATCTGCAGACGATGCCGCAAGGACGAATTTTTTCAATTAGGTCTTGACCCTCCAGTGGCTATAGATCGCACAGTCCGAGTTTCGGCTCCTGGCCAAGACGTCGCGCCATGGCCAAACAGTGTTTGAACGCCCGGCGGCGCAGAGGAGATAAATTGTGAACAATGACCATTTGATGATGCGGGACCAATGGATGACGATGGATCCAATCGGCGGTTTATTGATGTTTCTGCTTATCGCTTTTCTTGTTTTAGGCAGCGCGGCCTTCGTCAAATTCTTGTTATTCAACAAGAAGTAAAACCTTGTCGATCGGGCCGAGCGAGGCATAGTGAGCTGGTCCTGTTTTCCTGCACAGATTTCCGGCCTTGCTAAGGTATATCCGGGTTGTTGATCAGGCCGCTTTTCTTATGTCCATTTCGTTTCCATATGCTTCGTCTGGTGTGGCTTTGCCAAG
>Ga0163216_101018_pt1 | contig 23542 bp, 18 predicted proteins | sample SynspAceP_FD_167610 | JGI IMG/M metagenome (GOLD analysis project Ga0163216, IMG submission 167610) | Saline lake microbial communities from Ace Lake in Antarctica - Synechococcus sp. Ace-P (Illumina Assembly) | ecosystem: Environmental > Aquatic > Non-marine Saline and Alkaline > Saline ...
CCACAGTTCAAGCGCGTCGTCGGTGAGCCAGACCGTCAGATCACCGCGCCGCCGCAGGCCCTCGTTGTATTCAGACCAGTTGGTCACCCGCTGCTTTTGCTTCGGAATTTTGTCACGCCGATCAGCGTTGAACTTGTGCGGCATATACAGCATCCTCAAGAAAATAAGCCGTGACCGATATCAGCCGAGTGGGACTCCGTGCAACAAGGCCAGTTTAAGGAGTTCGTGGCCTTCTTGCGCGCCGAGCTAGATAGGACAGGGCCGGGGCTCCGCTTATCTCCCGCGACTTTTTCTTAAGGGCTGTTTCACTGGAGCTCGACTTCTTCAACGCCGCCTATGACGTAGGCAAAAAGCCAATTCGGCCCTGACTTCGAAGGCTGGGCCTGACTAGCGGAAGGCAGATGTAACGCTGAAGGTCACGGGCAGAGTTCCTCGGATCTAGCTACGGGGCTTGCAGTTGAGAAAGGTCGCCTCAGGGCTCCGGATCGGACCTTATATGCACTCGCACGACTGCCCAAATACGACCGTTTGGGGCGCGTTTCTGAGGTCCGCTGCGCTGACAAAGCGGCATTTGGCTGAACAAATTCAACCCACCTTAAAATCCTGGAGTTAATGATCACGCCTGCGGCTAAGTCGATGGATGATTTCTATCACGGAAAAGCATCCAAAGAAAAAGCAGATAGCAATTACTCCTTTTGTTGTGTCTGTCTCTTCAAACCCGATTAAAGCTAACATGAGGCCGCCGAAGAAGAACAAAAGTGCCAATGACCATTGAAAGCATGCGGACCACCTCTCTAATTTTTGTGTAGATGGATAGGCCAGCTGTCGGCTAACTCCGCTGTTAAAAACCAGTTTCTTTTTGTTCCGGTCCATATAGGCCACGGTTAAAAACGAGCCCACGAAAAATACAAAAACTGCGGCCAGTTGAAGACCCAGATTTGATGATCCGAAGACAATAACAGTCAATGCGACAGAAAGAAGGTTCAGTCGAACTGCGATTCCAAGCCCGAATTCGCCCCGAAGTGTCAGGATAAACAAGGTACTTCCACTCCCTTATGATAGTAAAACTCGTACGAAAGAAATATGACCGGATTAAGTCAAAACCGTCTGTCACCTAATGACGCTGGCGGTCATGGGCTCGAAGCGGATCTTGGCAACACCGGTTGGAACCGTTCAAAAGCCAGGGTTTTTGGCGCAGTCTAAGGTTCGCTGTTTATTTTTGGCTCGAATTAACCGATTTTGTCATCTCGCGTTGACCCCCTCTATCTTATGATAACCTCATGGAAAGTCGGCGGAATTAATGACATCTGGTGGGTCACGACGTTTCGGAAAACTGGGTCAATTTCTCGCACAATTCAACAGACGTCGGCCTGCCCGTTACTTTTGGGGATATGGCGAATTTGATGTGTTTTTTCGAGCCCCATAAGGACGAGTTTTTTTGTGAGACCGTTGTAGGATCTTGGCTCTGAGAGCTTTATGAACCCGTAGAGCCGGTTATAGATTTTGACGCGGTCCTCAGCGACGGCTGCCACGCCGTAGGTGGCGCCATTAAGCTCTGCGACTTTGGCGTAGAGGCCGAGTGTGCGGCGCGCGACTGCGAGGCGCAGGGGGCCAAGTTCGGGGGCGATGGCGAAGCGCGCGCCATCGATCAGCGTCTGGCCCGCGTCTATCTTGGGCATCAGGATGTCAGTGAAGGCTGCCATTGTTGCGGAGGTGTGGGAGGCTTCGTTGAGGATGTGGAGCCTGATCGTGCCTACGATTTGGTTGCACAGGCTGACCTTAAAGACGTGTGCATTTGGGAGGCCATCATACTTATCGATGAAGCTCTTCTGGGTTTGAGGCGTAATCATGCCTTCAGCGAGATAGCATCTGTAGCGAAACGCGCCGATGGTCTTCAGCTCTTCGCGCGCGCTGACCTCAGCGACATCGAAGGTTTTTGCGAGCAAGCTCAATGTCTTGCAGCCCGCTTTGGGAAGAAGAGGCCCGTTTTTTTGCTGTACGCGATATAGGTATCTGCGTGCTGCCCTACTTTGAGCGCGGCTTCTTCACGCAGCGCGGAATAGATATAGATAAAGAGCAGTACGGTACAGACGATAACCGATGCCAGATGAAGCGTACCCCAGGCGCAGGCCAACCAGAATAGGATGTATGACACATAAAACGGGTGCCTGAAGTACTGCCACGGCCTGCTAGTAATGATGTTATCGCTTTTGACGTCGCTTGCGAAAGCTAAGCCGAGTTGCGTGTCCTTGCTATGCTTGGCTGCCCAGAGGAAGAGGGCGAATGCGGTAATAAACAATGTGAGGACCGTCGCAGGCGCATTTACGGTCCATAAGAACGCATGCGCCATAAAGACCGACACACCGATCAAAGACAGAAATGAGATGAGGTGCATACCCATTGGGTATTTTTCTGCGGTGAAATGCTGCCGTGTTGCAGCTGCGATCATCACGAAGTAGGCGAGCGCGACAAAGCCGGTCAGAAAGTTCATCAAAAAATACCACCAATTCTAAAGTCCCAGCCTGTGCATTGGCGTGCTTATTTGCCAAGGTGCCTGCCAATTCATCTAAAGCGATATACTCTTTAAAACTGCAAAGGCCGAGGACCTTTGGAACGTAGCAACACCTCGCAAAACAACCTTAGGACGGTCTTTTCAATACGGCAAGCAACTTATAGAGTTTAACCCCACATTTAGTATGATGTCACAAAACTGAATCACGACTTTGTACGTCATGTGTACGTTGATTCTTTTAATAATCAGGCGATCCTCCTGCACTGAGGCGCGTCGCAGCGAAGAGCGTAGCCTGCGCTAAGCTGAACTATTAGCTTGCTTCAAATGCTACAGGGTGCGGCAATTCAATATAGAATGTCGTCCCCACGCCAGGCTCGCTGTCGTAATTAATCGTGCCGCCAAGGGCGTTCATGATGTCGCGAGAGATGCTCATACCCAAGCCTGTTCCGCCAAATTTGCGCTGGTCTGAAGAGTCGAGTTGCGTGAACCGCTCGAAGATCTTTTCGCTAGAGCCGGGAGGAATGCCAAGTCCATTGTCTGTAACATAAATACGCACACTCTCATGCGTGACGGACAATCCTACAAAAACATCGCCTTTTTTTGGGGAAAACTTTGCAGCATTCGAGATCATATTGCCGAGCACCTGCATCAGCCGTGAGGCGTCAGTATGAATGTATAGCGGCATCGATCCTGCGTCCTGCAAATGTAAGCTGACGTCGTACCTTTCGGCTAATCCTTGGTGAGACTGAACGGCGTTGGCAACAAAGGTTCGAACGTCGATTGTCTCCATGCTGAAGCTCATTTTTCCTTCTTCAAGTTTCTGTAAATCAAGAAGGTCGTTAACCAGATCTGCCAGACGCTGGCTGCTCTTGCCGGCCATTACCAACAAAGACTGCACGCGCGGTGGGAGCTCACCAAACATGCCTGAATTGATCAAATCAATTGAGCCTTTGATGGACGTTAGCGGCGTGCGCAGCTCGTGGCTGACGACGGCGACGAACTGCGTCTTAAGAACGAGGGCGGATTTCGCATTCTCATGCTCAATTTTAAGATCTCTGAGGCGTTTCAGATCTTGACGGTACATGCGCAGAAACACGCGTGAGCAGTCGATGACAAAGTACATAACAAACACGACTGTAACGAATTGCAGCCACATCGGTGACCTCAACGATGGTTGATATACAATGATGTCGCGCAGTGTCATGATCATGAAAGATGCGCCGTAAAGTATCAGCCGAATGACCAAAAAGCTTACGATTTGATGGTTATTGATTGCGGCATAAATTGCGGCAGAGAATAAGAAAAACAGAGCGGTGAACATGCCGCCGCCGTTTTCCGTCAGACCAATCCAGACAGCATAAATGCTAAGGGTAGCAGCGCTGATGATGGTGTTTATCAAAAATCCAGTGAAGGCGCGCTTCGCTGCCCTTGCGTCACCTGCTTTAATGTTGTCGACATACTTGGACAGCCGAAGGTCGGCGTACTCACACAGCATGGAGATTGTGAAAAATACAATCGCCTCTGTTGGATTAAAAAACCAAAATAAAATAGCAGATACAGCTGTAAAGATGACTTGCCGCTGCCATGTGAGACCTCTTACAGCGCGCGAGTAGTCTTGAAGGTTTTGAAGTAGATGGGTGTTATCTTTTTGAATCAAAGTGCTCATGTATTTATCGCGCATTCAGATTCACCATCGGTATAGCCTGTAAAAGAGGAAAAAGATGTCGTCGTATAAATCGCCTTCGCGCAGATATTTTTTGGTGCTAAATTAAGCATAGTATTGGCAAAGTATGTATTGAAAATTTGAGATTTTATTCAGTTAATTTTTATTTGGTGAAATTGCAGGCTACAACTCTGGCGTCATCACCTCTTTTAAAGAGGGTTGCACAGGTTTGGTCAAGGCCTTGAGATGGCATCGTCAACTTATAGGCTCTTGCCGAAAAGGAGCCCCGCACCCCTGGTCAAGCGGCCTTCAACTCACACGTGATGTCGTCCCAAATGCTGTGAGCGTCTGAGCGAGATTGTTGATAGGCGGGGGCGGATAGATTGTGGCGGCGAGGACGAAATACGGTTTGGACTTGATCGTGAACAGACAAAAAGAGCTGTGCTTAACCGGGTGATTTGAACCGGGCCTTGATCTTTTCTCGCCGCCGCGTCGGTCGATGTGAGCCTTCAAATCTGTTGTTTAAGCCCTTTTGCCTGCGGTGGTCGATGCTGGGCGCGAGGCATTTCAGAGCTGCATTATAGCTGCCGAGCTTATCCGTGATCACAACGCGCGGCCGCCCGTATTGCTTGAATAGCTTGCGGAAAAAGCGTTTCGCTGCGCGAGTGTTGCACCGAGATTGAACCAGAACATCAAGAACGTCACCATTGCTGTCGATCGCGCGCCAAAGCCAGACTTTGCGCCCGCGGATAGGAATGACCACTTCATCAAGGTGCCATTTATCAGACGGCGCAGGTCGATCCCGCCGGATGGGAGCGGCATACTTTGTGCCCAATTTGCCAACCCACTTCCGGATCGTCTCATAGCTCACGATGATGCCGCGCGTCGCAAGTAGATCCTCGACATCGCGCAAGCTCAAGGAAAACCGAAAATAACACCAGACCGCATATGCAATGATCTCAGGCGGGAAACGGTGGCCTTTGAAGGTGCCGGAATGTTTGGCTTTTGTCATTTCGGTCGGTACGATTTCCGATCAAGCCCCGCAAGTTGACGATGCCCATCTAACGCCTAGTTAGAATAAATAATAAAATGCCGGTCATCCAAGGGTAAGTGCCTTAAATGCCACGTTGGCGCACAAACCAAACAAAAATATTGATCTGCTAAAATATGCTTGCTCTGAATTATTTGCCAGACTATTATTTATAGTTAAAGGTCTAATTAGTGGCGGCTAAACGGTCGGGATATTTTTTCTATAATAAGGCTCGAGATGAAATTCCGAACTCAATTTGATGTTGAAGTAATAATTAGAAATCATATGCTTCCTGCCTTCGTTTCTGACCTCAATTATGAAATTGTTGCAGTTAGTAGAGGGGTCTCTCCGAAAATTTTTGACAGAACGCGTGAAAGCTTAATTGGGGTAAAGTTACCCGATTTTATTTCTTTTAATGAAATGCTGAAAATTATTACTTGGGTTGAGCAGGCCGCAAGTGAAAATAGCCGTCGCTCGATGTCAATTCCCTGCCTCACTGTGAATGTCGAATCCCTAAATTTATCAGTTGATCCGGTTGCCGATGCATGTGGGAATATAGTAGGTCTTTTGTTTCAGCATTCAAGTTGTGGAACCAGTGCATCGGAAGGGCTTTTGGAAAATGTCTGTAATAATCCAGCCAAAAACTTTGAAAATCTTAAATCCCCTAATACGTTAGAGAATGAATTTCGTTTAAAAACTGCTCTGCAAAGCGCACATCAAGGAGTGTGGGACCACGACTTTGAGCTTAATACTCACTATTTATCTGAAACGTGGCGCAAAATGCGTGGTATCTCGATTAACGAAGAAGTCGCATATTCAACTGAAGAATGGCTGAAAACAATTCATCCTAATGACATAGAGCAGGTTTTCGTACAGCTGGAACTTCAGAGGTCAGGTCAGACTGATGTAATAAACTATAAGTTCCGCCAGCGTCATGCAAATGGGCGTTGGATGTGGATATTGAGCCGTGGTCGCGTTGTGCGCCGCGATGCCGACGGTTTTCCGGTGAGAATCATTGGAACGGATACTGATATTAGTGATCTCAAAGCTGTTGAACTTGAGCGTACGAAATTGGCCGAACGACTTCGCGTGGCAATCGATGCAGCGGAAATGGGGCAATGGGATCTTGTGGTTTCGACGGAAGATGCCTTCTGGGATGATCGATCTCTACAAATATTTGGTGTAAAGGACGGTCATAACGAGAGATCGGAAGCGAGCTGGGCAAGTTTTATTCATCCGGATGATCGTAAGGCAACAGTGGCCTACAATAATTTGTGTTTGCGCGAGCGTAAGGATATAGCCTGCGATTACCGTATTATCACTCCCGATGGCTTTGAAAAATACATACGTACCCGCGGTAAGCTGGTGACCGACCCGGAGATTGGTGACAGATATATTGGCGTAAATATCGATTTGACGGTCGATTACCGGAAAACTATCGCATTGGAAGATGCACTAGATCGGCGAGCGTATGAAAGCAGGCATGATGTTCTTACAGGGTTGGCTAATCGCCGCAAGCTTGATGAGTATATTATTGCCCAAGCCGCTGATCCAAAGCCTTTTCAACTAGCCGCAATGCACTTTGATATAAATAAGTTTAAGCAGATTAATAATAAATTTGGCAAGGGCGCGGGAGATTTCACGTTAAAACATGCGGCATTCACCTTGAGGGAATTTCTACCTAAGAAAGCATTAGTTGCGCGAATAGGTGGAAATGAATTTATTGCCGTTTTTTTACTAAATGGAGTGCAAAAAAGATTAACTGATATCGCTGGGGAAATAATCCGGAAGTTTAGCTTGCCTTTCCTGTATGGAGATGTCCAGGTTAAATCTGGTATTAGCATTGGAATATCAGATTCTAATATCTGCGGCCATGTAGGTAATCTTCTTCGTACCGCAGATCTGGCGCTTCAGCATGCAAAGAAGGATGTTCGAGCGTTCTATCAAGTTTACAGTCCATACATGAAGGACGAGGCGGACAAGCGGATTAGGATGCAAGATGAGTTAATTGATGCTTTGGAGCATGATGAGATAATTTGTTATTATCAGCCTCAATTTGAAGCGCAAACCATGAAAATAAGCGGTATCGAGGCTTTAGTTAGGTGGAAAAGCCAGAAACATGGATTGATCATGCCCGATCAATTTATACATGTTGCCGAGGAGATGGGTCTTATGTCTAAGGTGGATGAAGTAGTGCTTAGTCGGGTGCTGGTTGACCTCGACAGTTGGAGTGCTGAAGGCATATCGGTGCCGCCAATATCTGTTAATATCTCTGCGCAACGACTTATGGACCCAGGGTTTGGTGCGAGACTTAGAGAGATGCATATCCCTAAGGGGAAAATAGTCTTTGAATTACTAGAATCTATTTTTCTTGACGTCGAGAATGACGCAATTACCGAAAACTTGCGACTATTTGAAGAAATTGGTATTGATATCGAGATTGACGATTTTGGAACTGGTCATGCTTCAATTCTAAGTTTGTTGCGAATTTCGCCTAAGCGGTTGAAGGTGGATCGGGAATTAGTGCAGCCAATCGTCCGATCGCATACTCGGCGCCACTTGCTGGAAAATATAATTAGGATTGGGAAAATGCTGGAAATAGAAGTTGTGGCCGAAGGGGTGGAGTCACTTGCACATGTCAAGGTATTGCAGGATCTGAAGTGTGATTATTTGCAAGGATTTGCTCTTGCCATACCTATGGCCGCTTCCGATATGCGCCGTCTTCTTGCTTGAATTTTTTCCAAAATTATGATTTATTAGGCTTTAGGATTGAGGGTTCCTTTTTAATTTTGAGTGTTGATTTTAATATGCCTAGATGAATTGAAGTTCATATCGTAACTTGTTGGGGAAAAAAGCTTTATGGGAATGATGTTGTGTAAGTCAGAGTCTCGCATGGCTCAAATGGAAATTGTCGCGGAGCCTTTATGAAATATTTTTTTGCCCATGTGATGCCCGGATTATTGCTATTGTACTCTGGTTGTTCGGGAGGCGGTGCGGTTGATGCTGTGAGCCCTAGTGCTGTTGTGTCCAGTCCTGTTGTTGATGTCCCTGAGGTCTCCGCGTTTGAGACATATGTGACCGACGATACTGGATACAACCGGACTCGGGCCAGCTTGTCCCGCTCCAGTGATATTGCAATTCTTAACCAGTTCGAGGATGAAAATCCCACGTCGCCAGCCGGATACAAGAGCCTAATTGCCCTTGATGACAAGTTGTATTCCGGCGATGCTCGGATCGAAGTTATTGCACAGGTGCCTATCGGGAGCGATACGGAATCGGCTATTCGTCTGTTGCGGCTGACCGTTGATGAGGCGCCTATGGAGATAGTACCTGGGACCAAGGGGCGCTATTTTCTCCGTGGCGACAACTTTTCTTGGGTGACGATCGACGGCGGGCCGTTACTATCGGGAAGCGATAGTAGGGGATTGGTAAATTTAGTCTTAGATTTTGACAAAGGTAGTGCAAACATTAATCTGCGTACTGGTGATTCAGGGCAATCAGTAGTGCGAAGTGAGATCGTAGGAGAGAATTTACCTTTCGATATACGTGATGGGTCATTTGGTGGCGTAATTACCGTACAAGTTTGGAACCCTGACAATTCGGCAATTTATAATATTGGCGGTCATTTGCGCGGCAATGTGGGTGGTAGCACTGCTTATGCTAATGACCTTCACGGTCTAAGTGCGTCTGGTCTTTATGCCGCTAGCGGGCGAAATAATGGTGCTTCGGTGCGAATAGATGGTGCTTTTGCTGGCACCGATCCCAATCGTTTGCCGTGAACATAGGTTTAGGTCGAAAGGCCCTTTCGTGGACTGTTGTCATACTGTCCCTGATCTGTGGACCGGGTGCGGCCGAGCCGGTCATTAAAGACAATAGTGTCGTGGCGCGAGGGCATACGGTTGGGCTGGCAGGGTCTGAGCGCTTGCGTATGTTTGCTTGGGGGAAATGGCTTGAATCCGGTTCGGCTCCACGAGACATTGTCGACGCGATGCGTTATACGCTGGTTCGAAACGGATATTACCACAATGGTGGTGCGCCAGAGGTCGTTTGGGTGGATGCCATTGCCGCACCGATACTTAGCTACGAAGCCAACATCAACGGTGGAATCTCACAGGATAGTTTTGTTTCCAATGGATTTCTATTCAAGGTGGATCCGTCATATCGCGCTATCTCAGGCGTTGTTCTTAGTGTTAGCGGCAACGCCGAAGCTCGTTTGGCCTGGAAGGTTGGGCACACAATCCAGGCGGTTGCTGTTGGAGCCTTTGGCTGGGCTCCGGGCACTGACCTAAGTGTCTCGCGCCGATCTTTTCAGCTCTGTAGCAGTAATAACATAACGCGCTGGATTTTTTTTGATGCCTGCGTTGTCGATGCAAATAGCGAAAGGGACTTGGGTGTATCTAACTTTGGACAAGCTAATGTCAGTTTTTCTACGATCTTTCAAACATCGGCAGCTTATCACGAAATCGGCGGCACAATAGCTACGGCAAAATCTGATTACTACGACCAGACCTCTTTATCTATTGCCGTAGATTCAATCTGGGATCAGGCAGTTACAGGACTATCTCTTACCTTTGCTCAACCAGTTGCTGGCAAGACTGTGCTGGATCGGCGCGTGGCCATTGACGTGCGCTGGTGGGCTGGGGCTCATGCCGTGGGATTAGGCCTTTGGCATACAGCGTCGCGCGGTGGCATGTTTTTGGGCCTTGAACAGATCGATCAGACTACTGGCGTCCAGCTATCATGGCAGCCTCGTTCAGGCAGGACATTAGAAGTGGAGTACGCCCACACAGTTTCTTCGGCTAGTCTCTACAATAACAATACCGTTACGGTTCAGCTTCAATTCGATGATTTTAATTTTTAAAGCGATCTCGGTTTAGGGATTTACTTATTGCGCCGAGAATGGATCGATAGAGTCCTTCGCAAAAAACTGACCGGGCCAGTTTTTTTGTTCTTGACGGGCTACATTGTTGTGCCAGAAACTTTGCTTGTTCAAATAGCTTCTCTACATTGGCAACATTCTCTGCACTTAACTGGACAGGACGACCAATCGATATCGAAAAGGCCCCTAGTTGTGTCGGTCCATTTTTTTGGGCGAAATCGTTGACGAGAAACTGAATGTCAGTTTCGAACTGGCCAACCGACGCAAATCCTGTCCGGTCTGACACGACAAGTAGGGTGCCACCGCCCATGTGAGTCGTAAAATAGTTCGCAGGTCGCAGGCCCTCGTTCAGCGCGTCACCCACTAATGTTAATGCTTCGACTAAGTCAGCTTCCTTAGCCCGCTCAGGCCAGGTGTCGGACCCGTTGATCGTGACAGCGAAAACCTGCGAATTGCTAAGTGCGCTACGCGATATCTGGGAAATATAATTTCTAAAGGTGGTCTGGTCCAAAAACTGCCTGCGCCCAGGGTAATCTGCTACATCTAACCTAGTGGCCATATTTGAAGAATGGCAGTCCTGGTTTAGATTAGTGGTGGCAGTGGGCATTTTTGCGAAGGCAGCGTTTGAGTGTTGAGCTGTGCGCAATCGCGTTCCCAGCTCAATCAAGTCAAATGGCTTTGTCGCATAATCGGTCGCTCCGGCTTGAAAAGCACGAATGATAAAGTCGTGATCCACCATTGCTGTCAGAATGATGATAGGCGTCCGCGCATAACCGGGTAGGGAACGAATGTGCCTGCAAAGTTCAATTCCGTTCATTTCCGGCATGCTAATGTCGAGCAAAAAACACTCATACTCGTCAGTAGCGGCAGCAATGCTTAGTAAGGCGTCCTTGCCAGACGCCGCCGTTTCGACGTCTACGTACCCGGCCTTGGCTGCAAACTTTGGAAGTAGTTCACGGATGAACGGTTCGTCATCTACGGCAAGTATGCGCATGTGATCCCCAAATAAAGAGCGTCGTTGATCGTTGCGGTTTGAAGGCAATTTAAACAAAGGCGCCTACACTCGCATATTTTAGGCGAGCATATTATACTGCCGCCATCGCTTAACTGGACCATAACTGCAGCAAAATTATGGCTCCCGTTGGTCAGCTGAGTGTCATTATGCTAGGCGAAAGTCGATTCTTTTACAAACGGTTCTCTGTTTGCGGCTGTGTTAAGCGAAGTTAGGGTGAGGACTCGTCGTCGTGATAGCCTATTCCCGCTCTGGCTGTGCAGCCCTAACGGCGGCCTGAGTTTCCGGTGTTGCCAGTTCGCTATCTAAGCGCTGAAAAAGCGATAGCGCAGTTCTTTGGTTGCCACTATTAAGATAAGCATATCCCCGCAAGAGTGCTAAATCGCGACGTAAGGCACCATCTAATGTCTCTAAGCCATTAAAGTATTTTATAGCTTGAGCGTAGTCTTCTTGTTGAAATGCGCGAACCCCGCGCTGATCTAAAATGATGACCTCAATTGTGCGCCGTTGCTCGAGATCAAAATCAGTTGCAGCTGCAATACGCGACGCGGCATCAGTCATCTGGCGTTTTAGTAAAGCCAGTGCCATGCCATAGCGCGCATCGCGTTGGATAGTGCCAGCTAAGCCACCTTTTTCTGCAGCGGTGAATAAGGCAAGCGCCTCTAGCGGGCGGTCGAGATTGTAGACGCACCAAGCACGTTCATAAGCAACATCAAGGGATTGCGGGTTTGTAGATTGCGCTGCACATGTCCGAAAATCTGCATTCCTGGCCGCAGCTTGGACTTGATTGATCCTGCTATCACCACTTTTGCTTAGACTTGAAAGCGGGCTGCCTGTTAACGGTACCATCGTGACGGACGGTTTAGACTGTTCAGGTGTGACTTCATTTGGCGGATTTGTGGGCGGGATACGTGCCGGCAAGGGCGCAGAGGCTGCGATAGGCTTCGGTGGGGAGGCGACAGCAGGCGCAACTGTGCTGTCTACTGTTTTTGTATTAGAATTTGCATCACCACGCCCGGCAAACAACCGTGCCTCCAATGCATTGAACGTATCAATGGATCCTGGCAATCGGTCACGAGCTGTCCTGATTAAATCGCGTAGCTCTGCTGAAGTGGCAACGGCATTTGCTTTTTCAATTGTTGCAACGATATCAGTGACGTTGCTACATGCGTTTATAATCTGACGGTAGGCTGCCAAAGCGGCGCTATCTGCGCCACGGCTTTCTTCTAGTCCGGCCAGTCGCCACGTGTTGTTAATCCGATTGCATCGCAGAAGCTCTGGCGTGTCTAGAGCAATCCGTAGCGCGCCATCTGGGTCGCGCCGCGCGATTGCCGCATCAAATTTTGACTGGCTTTCGGCTGTGACCAACAGTGCAGTCATGTTCGATGGTGGCGTCCAGTCGGGAAACGCCGTTTGTAAGTCGTCTAAGGCTCGGCGTGCGCTCGTTGCATCGCCGCGTGCGATCTGGGCATAGATATCTTCGATCTGCGTCGTCGGGGCTGTAACGCTGATCTTTGCCAAATCCTCGGGCGGCGTCCAATTAGGAAAGCCGATGCGCAAGCGACGCAACTCTGCCGCGATAGCGGCCGCTTCATTTTGTGCGATATAATATCGTAACGCGCGCAACTCGTCGCTACTGGGCGCGTCTTGGGCCCATCCTGCCTGTGTTGTAAGGGCAAAACAAACGGCAAGCAGACTTTTCCGCACAGCAGTAAGGCAAATTATAGTGGTACGCATCTTGGCATGGTCTCCTGCTGGGCTAGAAGCGTCATAAGGTGCAACGTTGCGGGGTAATAGGGCTGTTCAGTTGTGAAGTAAGGCACGAATGATCCAGCCGCATTGGTCGTGGCACATGACACCAGATGTGCGATCGCGCGGTAGCCGGCATCAGGACTCAATTCTAGCACGCGGCCAGTCTGCCGCTCCATTACGGTTGGCGATCCGCCTGAGGCGATCTGTGCATTACGATAAGCGAGGGCCTGTCCTTCAACTGCTGCGTGCCCAAGGTTGCCAGACCAGATTAAAAATAGCGGCGCGCGCAATGCATCATAGCCGTTTTTATCTGACAAGTTATCGAACGGCACTGCACCGTCTTTGCGTAGTTCTATCCAATCTGGAAGAAGACCCAAGGCTGCAAGGTCCGTTTGAATGGTCATGCCGTCGGAAGCGCATACACGTAATGTATCCAGTCCAGTGGCTTGCGCGATTTCCTGCATGGCCATAGGCATTAAATAGGAAGGATTGATAACTAGTCCTGTTTCATGCTGAAAACCAGCCGCCGCGGGGGTAAACACAAGGCGGCCACTTTCGTCGGGATGGGGGCGAACACAGGTGTCGATTAAATCGCTTGCAATTTGACGCGCACGGTCGATTAGAGCAGGTCGGTTCAACGTCGTCGCCGCACGTACCAGTGCCCAAGCATAGAATAGATCACCATCGCTGGCATTATTCTGATCTGGGATAGCAACACTCTGATCTGGCAGCCACCGCCATGCGAATAGCGAATCCGATCGGATTGCCAGATGGCTTGTCGTCCAAGAATCTATCATATCGAACGCTTCTGCATCGCGTATAGTCGCAGCCAGTAGCAGGCCATAGCCCTGGCTTTCAGAGTGGCTCGCCCCATTTTGCAAGGCGTCCACTACCCGACCATCGTCTGCCATATATGCAGCCTTCCAAGCTAGCCAAGCTGTTTGAAGTGGATGTTGCGCATCTGGCAAAGCAATTTGTGGCACACTTTGCGCCCTAGCGCCTCCTGCGCGGATAACACTAAGCGCGGCCAAGGCCGCCAGCATGATTTCACGTCGTGTCATCTTTTGCGCGCCCCTCGGGTGTTCACAACGAAACTAAGGCCAAGCAGCACCGATATTGACATCAGTGTAGCCAAAAGCCCTACGAAAATAATAGGTGCCCAAGAGGCGTAGTTCCCGGCAATGTTACGGATATTCGAAAATGTGAGTGCTTCTAGCATTTGCGGCCGTGTGCTGGCTGGGTGCCAGTTCTGCCAGTCGCCGTCCGTGGACAGTAAAGCCGCTTGCCCATCAGGGCCAAATGGATCAACTCGACCATTTGAAAGCGCACTTGTTAGCGTCTCTGAATCAGCATTGGGGCCTGTGACCAGCCACAGATCTTCAGGATGTGCCGCGTCGGGCATGAATATCAGCGCCACACCATGTCGAGGGGCAATCCAACTCGGCAGGGCGCGGTCGCCTGGCCATGCTAGTGACGACAGCCATGCCCAAGATTGAGCCAGAATGTTTGAAGCTTTTTGCCGATATGACAGCATCGTTGGTTCAGGTGCGGCAAAGCGAGACGCTACGCTGGGCAAAAGTGCCGGTGTATTATCTCTAGGCGAAATAGCCTGTTCAATTGTTAGCCTATTGATTCCAAGCGTGCCCAGCGGCACTTGATCTAGCGTCGCCAAAGTGCTGACGGTCAGAGTTGCGGGTGTAGGGTTTGCCGTGTCTATTATGGGCAGTCCAACCATTAAGTTGGTCAGCAGAGCTTCAGCGTGGGAATCGCCAAAAAGTTCCGGCACTAATGATATCCTGTCCGGGGCTAACGATAGCACCGAACGTGATAGGCGGGGGAACTGCATCCGTGGCGAGGATGGTACGTCTAAAGTGGTATCGCCTGAAATCTCTACAAATGGGGCTTCGATATGTGGGCATGGCAAATCAGGGGGGGTGCCAGGAACGATCGCCTCGAAGCTAATAGCATTCATACCCGGTTGTAGCATACGTGCGGGAAAACCCACTACGAGGGGTGGCAGTACCGTGTCGCCTTGGCCGAACAAAGGCAACATGCGCACGGTCTTATCATTTACTTTTACCAGCATCAGAGCCCCCTCGGGCAAACTGTCGATGTAGCGATAAAGGAGTGTAATGCGTGCCTGCTGGGATGAGATTATCAGCCAATCGTCCGGCAACTGAAACGGAACAATACGGCGATCATAGCGGCTGCGCAGTGCAATTGTTTCAACATTTAGCTGTTCTAAACTAGACGTTGTGCCGGGGGTGAGCCGCGGATGACCTGTCATAATCCCCGGCAGGGGCAACAAATCGTCAAGATTTGCTTTGGATGTGTCATCGGACAGCACGAGGATCAGGGCACCGTCAGGGTCGGTCGTCAGGGCGGGCAAGGGAGTCTGCGCTGTCACCGAAGAACCGGAGATTATAGCAATCCGCGCCAACGCTTTAGGTGTAGTATCCGGATCATAGGGGCTTTGGAGTGCTAATCGACCGGAAAATGCTCCCGATAATACAGAGACCCGTTGCTCTAAATCGCGTGTAGTTTCAGCACTTAATGGTAATGCCGTTATCACAGGCAGCCTGCCGTTGATAGCAAGCTGTGCTTGTGCCGCGCGGCGAAATCCATTGATATCGGGGATGGTTTCTTCACTAAGAATGACGTTGATACCGCTGCGAGCCGGATCGATATCGGTCCAGATCGCAAAGCTCGCCTCCGGCCCGCAAAAAATACGGTGACTTTGTGTGGCCCTGATTATCAGCTGGTTATTGCCCTCTTTTAGCGCGGTAACTGGCAATTCGACTGTTTCAAAGTCGCTAGGCGCTTCTGGTGCCCATGATGCAATTTCAACTCCATCTAGCAGGGCGACAATTCGCGATTCAGATCCAAGGACATTGATACTGTTGCGGTAAGTGACGACGAAGCGATCAATACTAGCAGATGGTGGTACAGTGATAGACAGAGCAAGCTCATCGTATTCACCGCTCAACCGCTTAATTTGTACGCCAGTAGCGCTGACTGTTGGATAGAATAGCGTTCTTTCAACTTCTGCGATTGATGTCGGCGCAGTGTTTTGGGGTCGAAAGTATGTTGGAAGAGATGAGTTTTTTTCTTCATTTGTATCAGCTTGCGGCGCTGCGGCTTCATTTGGTATGGGTATAGCCCCTCCATCAAGCAATGGTGTCAGGTCGATAACGCCGTTGTTTGGTTCATCGTTCACACCTTGTGCAAACGCACCTGTCCAAATGCTGCCAAGCAGAATGCATATCATTGGAAGACTACGAGTCATCATTGAATTATCACAGGTGTTGGAATGGGGCTTTCTTCCGGCTCAATCTTGCTACGATCTTCTGGATCGATGCCGAAGGCGAGTAGATGCGCAGGCTTTGATGCAGCAGGTGTTTCCTGGTCGATGGCACGCGGAGCTCGCAAAGCCTTGATCAGGTCGATCAACAACAACGGTGTCCCTCGCAAAAACAGTTTTAAAACGTAAGCTAAGCCCATCAAGAGTCCCTTTGGTCGACGCGTAGAATGACGAATCCGTCGCCAGTTTTCGCTGTCTCCAAAAATTAAATAGGCCACGGTTTCGCGTGTATGCATCGGCTGATCGGGTTTGAAAATAACCCCCAGCACGACACCAGAGGGTGTTTGCTGGACTGACTGTACCGTGCCAACAATCCGGGATTCTAGATGCGGACTTTCAACTAATCGGGGACGCAACACAATGTCTTTGCTTTTCAGTTCGGCGGGGGCCAGCCTTTCAGGTAAAATTTGGCCTTCTTGTAGCAGAAGTCTGACTCCGCTGGTCGACGTATCTACAATCCGAACACTTACTGCCTTTTCAGTGTCATCAGGCAACCAGAACTGTCCTGGTACGTCCATCTCGACACGAGGCGAAGCCCGGCGCTGCTGTTTTTCCGCAACGGCGCGGTAGGCGATGCTGACCAAGATAAAGTTAAAGATGGCCCAACCACCTACCACAGATAAGACACCATGATCACCGGGAAATTCATACCAGCGAATAGCAAGCGCGACGATACCGGATAACATAGTCAAGAACAGGATCGTCAGCGGCCAATGGATTGGGGAGATGTAGTCTTCGTCCAGCACTTCGTCCTTGGCGGTAACGTTAAATGTCGCGCCACGCGGCTTAATGATCGTGCGCAAGACGGCGCGTGCGAGATAAGGAGCCTGTGCGACCTCGTAAATCTCCGAAACTAGCGGCCATCGGAACCGGGCATATAGCGCATTTTGCACCATAAATGACACTGCAAGGTAGCCGAACATGTAGGCCATCACTTCGTCCAATGTTGCGACAAAAATCTCGACCCCAAAGAATAAATAAACCAGTGGCACATAAAGATAGAACATTCGCATTAGTGGAAAAAGCCAGAAACTCATAGAGTTGATGTAGCAAATGCGCTGCGGTAGGCGCAAACCACGACGGAATAGCGGCTGTTTGAGTAGAAGCATCTGCATCATGCCTGCAGCCCAACGGCCACGTTGTTGGATGAAGGAAGCAAAGGTTTCAGGCTGCAAGCCGGCGATCATTGCTCGATCGATATAAAGGCTTTTCCAACCGGCTGCGTGAATCTCTAGCGCAGTCTCTGCGTCTTCTGTAATCGTTTCGCCAGCAAAGCCACCAACGCTATCTAGCGCCTTACGCCGTAGAACTGCAGCGGATCCGCAAAAAAATGCACCGCCCCAGCGGTCCAGCCCTCGGTGGATGAGACTATAGAACATTTCGTTTTCAGGCGGAGCCAATTCAGAAAGTTCCAAATTGCGTTGGATTGGATCTTTGTTGATGAAGAAGTGCGGCGTCTGGACAAGAAATAACTTCGAGTCATCCACAAAGTAATTGACAGTTCGCGCCAAAAAGTCGCGGGACGGCACATGGTCAGCATCAAAAACTACGACTAGATCGCCAGTGAGGTTTTCCAGCGCTGCACTCATGTTGCCAGCTTTAGCGTGTTCATTGCGCGCGCGTGTCGCATAAACGACGCCTAATTCAGCGCATAACGCTTGAAGCTCTGCGCGACGGGCGCGGGCGCTTGTCGCGAGTTCCGCATTGCTGGAGTTACAGCGTTGATCTGTTCCACCATCGTCGCACAAAATAACTGTACGTTTGTCGCTTGGATAGATCATGTTTTTTGCTGCAGCCAGCGTTACACTTAGCATTTCAGCGGGTTCGTTGTAGGATGGTACAAGGATGTCGACGGTCGGTAGGTCTTCTGGGGCAACGGTTGGTGGGAAAGGCCTGCGGGTCGGGTCGGCACCAATGAACGCATTCAAAAAGAACACCATGATTGAATAGGTTTCGACAACAATCAACATTATGGCAACGATAAAGGACAGCGTAAGACCGGGATCAGGTAGCGTATCCAGTATTCGCCACAGGTAATAACGCAGCACAATAACGCTGGCCGTGGCTAATAAAAAGAAACGCGCCACCAGCAACCGCGCAAATGGCTTTAATATTGCCACGACGGCAACTGCCACGATACTAAGAAATGCCTGACCGCCGGTCGACGTCGGGATGCTGACCATCAACGCGATCACGACCGCTAAACAGGCCCATAGACCTAATTTGATAGCATTCAGGGCCTTTATGCCCTTTTTCTTGCTAGCACTCATGAGAGTGACCCTGCTCTATAATGTTAGGTTGCGACTACTCGACGGGTGGTGCGGCGAGCGGAGAGATCATTCGCGTGCCGCCGGTTGTGGTGGTGGTCCCTGCCACGGCTGCAGCACCAATTTGGCGGTCCTGTATCGGTAAAAGAGCTTCTTCTATGGAGCCCGATACACAATTACGTAGCATCACCTCCAACACATTAGTGCCGCGCGGCAGAATTCGATTTCGGACATCAACGCGGCGAAAGGCTAAAACGCAGTTTGTCGATCCCCCGCTGCGCCATTCAAGATAGAAATATGCACCCAGCGTATCAGATGTACTTTTCAAGTTTTCGTCTGAAACAATTGTAAATGGGTATGGCACACCCTCAATGCGGGACAGAAAGCTACTAAGCCTAAATGCGCCAACATTTTGCCCGTCAGGAACGCGCGCGCGGAGCCACAGCAGATTGTCGCCATCTAGCGTGGTCTCGTTTGCAAGCCCAATTATCTGCTCACCCTCGGTTCCGAGGCTGCGCTGTATTGCCACCAGTGATCCGCTTGGCGCAGCCCACGTCTTGTCCAAGCCTTGGAGCGAAAATTGTTGGGACGTCTGTAGCGCCTGAATATCCGCTGTGCCAATAAATGGAGACGCTACGCAGGCCGTTAATGCTAGCAGAAATGGTAAGACAATCGTGCGCCCCAGAGTACGCCTTGGCCGCATCTTAAATTGCATCATCCTATCTCCGCGAGAGGACCACTGGTCCTATTTCTACCTAATTTTTTTGCAACATAAAGGTGCTTGTCAGCCCGATCTAGTACATCCGCCAAATCCGCCCCATCAGCGGGCCACGTCGCGATACCAGCAGAGAAATTCAAAGGCATATCCTTTGGCAATAACAGTGTTCCAGCGAAATTTACATCCTGCCGCAAGTTCTTGATGCGATAATGGAGGGATTGCAAGTCAATATCTTTCAGCAAAATCAAAAACTCTTCACCGCCAAGACGAAATACTCGGTCGCTATTGCGAAATGCGCGGCGCAAGCAGGTGCTTATGGCGACAAGAACCTGATCGCCTACGCTATGGCCTAAGCGATCGTTGATCGATTTGAAGAAATCAATGTCCAGAATAACAGCATAGACTGAGATCGCTCCAGAAGTGATCATGTCGTCAAATTCTTTGTGCAGTGTTCGGCGATTCAGCAGGTCGGTCAAAGGGTCTGTGCGCACTTCGTCAGAGATGCGCCGATTCTGAGTCAAAACTTCGTCCAGTTTTGCATCAGATACATCAAGAGCTGTTGTAAGCGACTGTTGCAGGTGATTGCGGTTCGTGACCTCGAAAAAGACAAAGGCAAATCCAATAGTGGTAGGGTGATTGGGGTGCCTGTCGTCATGGATTGGAGTCAGTCCAACTTCAAAGATGCCATGCTGAATTCGCACTTCGGGGGGGATGTCCAGCCGTTCTCCAGAAATGGCGAGGGTCATAAGATCAGCAAGGACAGGGACGTCCCAAACCACTGGGCTGCCGCTCTTTATGTGGGGCATAAGTGTTTGGGCCATCCGATTAGAAGCAACAATTCTGCCGTCATTGCTCAGCACAACAACAGCGCTAGGCAGGTTGTCAAAGATCATGTCTTTCGCAATTGATGATACCTGAAAGAAACTTCCAAGCGATATCAGAGTGATGTATGCGAGAAGTACGAGGGAAAACAGGAACGGCGTTGGGTCGAACCCAGCAATACTAAACCCGAAGGCAATGTGGCTGACATTGGCGACCGATGGCATCGCCGTCATCATGATTAAAAGCACATGTAACACTCGAGAGATGCCTGTCGTTCGCATTGCTCCGTGGAGCAAGAGTGCAAAACTTGCGAACAATAAGGCGTAAAGCACGCCGACGTTAATATAGAATAGCGGGCCATAGACATAGCGGATCGGCGCGTTTATTTCAGCACTTATAGGGGCGGTCCCTGGGGCGTAGAATAGGCCATGAAGTGGCGACGTTAGTGCCATCAAGGTGCCCATCACCGGAGCAATAACCAGCAGGGCCCATTGCCATGGCAGTACTTTTTCGGAGTGGCCTCGGGTATAACGATAGACGAACAAAAACCATGCGACAGGTAAAAGATTGATGCCTGGAAACGCTAGCATACCCCAAAGAATTTTGCAGTCAGGAACTTCGCTGAACAGCTCCATGGCGACGGCAAATAACCATGCGATCAGCGCCCAATTAGTAATTAAGAAGAACTGCTTTCCATGAAAGCCAGGCTTCCGCATGATCCAAAGCGTAATCAGCAAAAAAAATGGAAAAAGCAAAACGATGAAATAGTTCTGTACCCCACCTCCAACCAAATGTGTGCACGAGCCGAAGCTGATCTCAGAAATCATTTAAAATAGCGTTTAAATTGATTTATTATCACTATTCTGTGTGATACTTCTATCATTAGACCTGAGGCATGATCACGCGTTACATTCATTGTTGCTCATCAAGCATGGACTTCATCAAATCACGCACAGGTTGGCGGAACTCAGGATGAGCAAGCGCGCTTGCCATAGTAGCTTCAAGGAAACCCAATTTGGATCCACAATCATAGCGGCGACCTTCAAACCGATACGCATCGACGCCCGGTTCAGGTATTAGCTGGCTGATTGCGTCAGTCAGTTGAATTTCGCCACCAGCACCGGGACCTTGTTCCTTTAGGATCTTCATGATGCTGCCATCAAGAATGTAGCGACCTACAATAGCTTGATTGCTTGGCGCGTTGGCGGGCTTTGGCTTTTCAACGACGTTACGCAATTTTCCAAAAGAACCAACATCGGGTAAGTCGGCATCGACGATGCCATAGCTTTCCACCATAGAAAATTCCACCGGTTCGACTGCGACAATGCTGCGCCCAGTTGTATCATAGATGTCGATCATTTGCTTCAAAACGGGAACGTCAGCTCGCATTAAATCGTCTGCCAGCAATACGGCAAACGGCTCGTCATCATCTATAACCGAGGCGGCACATGCTACAGCATGGCCCAGTCCCAGCGCTTCAGCTTGACGGAAATATATACAGGCCACGTCCTTAGGCACGATGGAATTCAACTGGTCCGCGATGGTGTCTTTGCCCTTGCTTCGCAGCAATGTGTCAAGCTCTGGATTGGCGTCAAAATGATCCGCAATTGAGCGCTTTGTGCGACCAATTACGAAGATTAGATGCGTAATACCTGCCGCTATGGCCTCTTCAACAGCAAACTGAATGATCGGCTTGTCAATGATTGTCAGCATCTCCTTGGGCTGGGCTTTGGTCGCTGGCAGAAAGCGCGTACCAAGGCCTGCCACGGGAAAAACAGCTTTTTTAACAAGACGAGCCACATTAAGAACCTTTTGATTAGTTGAGAAAAGAGTATTGCAGGCGAGATCCGTTTGGAAGGGCCCGCGCCTCTAGGGTGGGCGCTTGAACGGTCGAGTGTAACCAAATTGACGCTAAGGCAGTTGCTCAACAATACTGCGCTTAGTACCGCGGCAAAATTTAGACAATTTTGCTATCGCGAGGTGTTTTATGTGAGGCTCAACTGCAACTGCAACCTGAGCAGAGGGCGCTCTAAGATGGTTGCGCTGCAACATTCTACACATACTGCTGTTGCGCAACTCATTACTTGGCTTTCTGAGCTCGTTACGTTGAGGTCGTGTGATGCGTCTGCGGCCCAGCTTTGAAGGCCCAGCACATAGCAGTCGCTGCTTTTTTTTGCTTCTTCACCGAGCGATAGATTATCTCTTGTTGATGGTATCTCACTTTGTACAGTTTAAAAGCACACTATAAAGGCAACGAACCCTCTAAAATATACATTAATTTGAAGCTTGTTTTAGACTGTACGATACAGGGCGGTAATATAAGGTTTATGATGGTGATCGTTGTTCATTCTGGGGTATCCATGTACAGTTGAATTTTTTTGGAAGTAGAAGTATGTGTCGCCATCGAAGAAATGGGAGGATGTACGAAAATGCATAAACCATCCTTGGATGAGGTGGGGCAGAATCCATCTCAAACTTTAGAAGTCCCTAAGCTGGCACGCGATGCAAGGGGTGGCATTGACCACTTCTCTAGTGTTTTTCAACTTGCAAAATCCGGTTTTGCAATCGTTGATCTAAACGGCACCTTATTACAGGTCAATCCTGCGCTTAGATTACTTCTTAATAGCGTGAGTCGGGATTGTGAAGGCATATCTCTTTTTGACTATATCGACACAGCAGATCGTACTGATGTCGCCGATCGCTTTGCAGGCATTGCAAGCGGTACGGAAAGTGATGAGCAATCTATAAAATGTTGCCTGTTGCGACGGGAAGGCACTGTTTCAGTGCGGATGACGCTATTGTTAATCCGTAAATCACTGGGCAATCCTCACACTGTAATGTGCCAATGTGATAAAGTGGCAGAGCAGGATTGTTGGCCCGATAAAAACCGTGCCTATATAAGTAAGCAAAGGCATGACTTACGTACGCCATTAACGTCTGTCTTGGGCGCGCTTTCATTGCTTTCGATGGCAGAAGACCATCTCTCCGATGAATCTAAGAGGCTGCTATTTATTGCTGAAGAAAACGCTAAGCGGCTAAATCTCATGATCGGCGAGATTGGCCAATTTGACGATTATGAAAATAATTTACATGATCGTCCAATTGACGGCTCCGACTAATCTAAATTTAATGCGTGGGCATTGCAGCGGCATCTTCTTGAATAATGGCGTGAGAGGCCCGGTCTTTCATGTTTTAAGTATTTAAGCGACTCTGTTGCGTAATTCAGCTGACGAACGGATCTCCCCTTTCCCCGGACGGATTTATCCCACGGCTTCCGTGACGGGGATGCAAAGGGCGGTGTAACCGTTCAGGAACGGCCTTGTTGCACGGAGTCCCACTCGGCTGATATCGGTCACGGCTTATTTTCTTGAGGATGCTGTATATGCCGCACAAGTTCAGCGCTGATCGGCGTGACAAAATTCCGAAGCAAAAGCAGCGGGTGACCAACTGGTCTGAATACAACGAGGGCCTGCGGCGGCGCGGTGATCTGACGGTCTGGCTCACCGACGACGCGCTTGAACTGTGG
>Ga0163216_101023_pt1 | contig 23386 bp, 15 predicted proteins | sample SynspAceP_FD_167610 | JGI IMG/M metagenome (GOLD analysis project Ga0163216, IMG submission 167610) | Saline lake microbial communities from Ace Lake in Antarctica - Synechococcus sp. Ace-P (Illumina Assembly) | ecosystem: Environmental > Aquatic > Non-marine Saline and Alkaline > Saline ...
ACCACAACCGCCGGAAGCAGTTCAACCGGAATAGCCCCCGCATTCTGCCCCAGTGGTGCACTTTTGCTGCGGCGGAGTGGTGCGCTTTTAAACCGGTATTTGGTGCACTTTCTCTCCGGTGTTGACAGACGAGCTTTTGAGCATTCAAAAAGTACTCAACGAGCACGATGTCATGCCAGTGATGCTACTGCACGAACTGTTTGTCGGCATGCGACTTGGGCGGCATATCAAGGGCAAGTTTCAGTTCAACAAGAAGGCCTATGCGTTGACAGAGGATAGATCGGCGCTTTTTGGCGCGATCGCGAATTATTACCTTTTCGAATTTGATCACTCCAATTATAAGCGCCGGCCATTCGAGGCTCCAGGGAACTGGGATATTTTTCTCAATGTCATCAATGTCGAAGCCCACGGAGGAGCCGCTGAACCCAATCTTTTGGAGGTGCTTTACAGGTACAGTTCCAAAGACGCAGCTGCAGAAGGGTATTGGCACTATGCGTCATTTCTGCACTGGCATGTTTTAACGCCGCTCTACTGGGTCGGCTTTCTCGACAGGATTCAGGTTGGCGACAGTTTTCGGGGTAGAGAATACTTTTACATCAAGACGCCACTTTGGCAGAAATGTTTTCGTCTTGAGACGGATGGAGGTTTGTAACCGATATTGGTGCACTGAATTCACGGCCCAAAGCCGACTTCTATGGCACTGCAACCAAGGCCCGGTTCCTTCCCGACTGAGACATTCACTTCGTGTCGTCATTTGAGTGATAAGGCCGCATTATGGAACGAAATTAGATTCCATGTGTCGATATCCAAGGCCGGAAAGCGCCAAGCTCTGTCATGGCGCTCGTTGCGCTCGCCCATCGACGTAACATCTGAGGTTTTTTGGCTCGTCGTCGTCGGTCATTTTGTTTTGGTTCCTTCATGGCAATAGGGTTGTCTGTATCTTCTATTCAGGCTTGGAAGGCTGATTAGAAGGCGGGATTTCCGAACGCTACAAAAAGTGTGCCGTCCTATTGCTTCGGCTTCCATTCCCGCGCCATGCGCTTGGCTTCGGCGATCTGGTCGCCGTACATGTTATTAGCAACACTATGGCGGTTTTTTACGGCGGCGGCATCGCCCTGCGCTGCCGCCAGGTTGAACCACATGTAGGCAAAGACGAAGTCCCGCGGCACGCCTTTGCCGTTTTGGTAGGCCCAACCCAAGCTGTTTTGCGCACTGGCATTCCCCTGCTCGGCAGCCATACGATACCACTTTGCGGCTTCGACGTAGTCTTGCGGCACGCCCCACCAGCCATTGTCGTAGGCAACACCCAGCATGGTTTGCGCACGGGCATCACCCTGCTCGGCTGCAATTCGATAATGCTCCACCGCTTCCGAGTAATCAGCTTTCTCATAAGCGGCCCAACCATCCTCAAACGGCCCTGCCACAGCAAACCCGGCTGTTGCCAGCAATAGCCAGACACTCAAAACAAGCCGTTTCATCGAAAACCCTCACTCTCACCGGAACCGGCCACGACCGTATCAGGGCTATTGTGACTGTCAAAATTCGGAGTTTATTTAGCGCCATAAAAGGCTCACAGCCCGCGCAGACATCGTCGCGGACAATGTTTGGCGGCGGCGGAACGCAATACTGTCGCTGGACCAGATACTCGTTCTCGTGATTCTCTTTGGTTCAGCTTTTCAAAAAGTGGTATGGAAAATTGACGTTTCGGCTTCTCTCCGCGACGAGGGAGTGAATAGCCCATCATTCAGCCCATCACAACTTGCGAGATTGGGTGCAATGAACTGAGATTGTATGAGTGCCTGAAAGGCCGGAATATCTGCAAATATTCGTTTAAATACAATAATATATAAAACTATATGAGATTGATTGAGTGCGGATAAATGGCAGACACCCCCTCCGCCGCAACCATATGAAAACAATAATCAAAATTCGTTGGTAACTGTCTGCAGCTTTTGAACTTGCTGCGGCATTGTCGACATCAGCGGCCGAGTGCTGCATCTGCAGGACTGTCGCAGGACGCCAGATGGCCATCAATCAAGAGGCCCCAGGCGGTGATAAGCTGAAGTTATTGTTCGGAATACGTCAATAATTTAACTTAGTTACCTCTAATGAGAGTGTCTTATCAATTCAGTATTGCGGGTTGGCAATGGCTACATTCAATTCACTGTGTCACCAGCTTATCGATCATTGGGTCAGTTCGGCGTCGTTCGAAAACCCGGAAGACCTTTACCAACCGTTTATCGGAGATCTGAGCATCAAGATGGCGTTGTCCGTGGTGGAGACAGCGGCAAGCGACCCTTATGATTGGCATTTTAAGCGCGTAAGAAATTTTGGATACAATAGCAAAATTCTGCAAGTGATGCTTGCCGAGTTGCCGAATTCGGTATTGCGTGACCTGGATCGCCCCTTTGTCGATCAAGCGATTATTCCGGGGATGCAACGCGTTCTGGAATCCAAGCGCCCTACCATCGACATGGTAAAAATCAGATTTGTCGGTGTTAGAGTAGGCTATGAACGCCTCATTCTCCCACAGAAAACTGACGGAGTTCCACAATGGTGCGTCAGCCTTGCAGAAGGGCGCTTCGCAATTCCATCGCATCAGGAGCTGAAGACTGACCTGACCGACGAGGGTATCATTCAGCTTTTGATTGAAGGCCACACGGCCAAGGAAATTGCGGATATGCTCAACCTATCTCCAAGGACGATCGAGCATCGCATTGACAAGATGAAGACCCGCTTTGGTGCAAAAAATCTCGTCCACCTGGTCGCGAAGCTGGTCGGAACACAGGTTGATCGACGGGAGACCCAATGACGCAATTTCAAACATTGCGGACGGCGGCAAATTGTTTCTCAAACTCGTCCTTGCTTAGCTCAGGGGCCGCAGCCACTTGATGCTACGCCTCGGCAAGGTTCCTGGTGAGGATCGCAATGCCCTTGCAACGCCTTCGTGATGATGCGCACGATCGAAACTCAAACGGGATCGGTTCTATCGGCGAACACGGTTAGTGCACCGACGAAGAATTAGGCCCGAGGATTTTAGAGAAGCGGAATTGCCAGCAACTTATTGCGGGACGATTAACGCATAACCCTCAGCTTGCAGGCGTCAGTTATGGCTTGGATATTGTCAACGCTCCAGGCGATGCCTTTGGCGGTAAAACGTGGGTCGATTCCGGTAACCCGGCCATCAATATCAGTGTGAACGCCCAGAACGCGAAACGCGTTGCGCTCCATGGCCGTATCCTTCATCGGCATCACATCCCTGTAGTGGATACCGTCCTTGGTTGGCACAGCCACCCCACTGGCGAAGTTGGTCATCTTCACGATCAGTCGCCCCTTGCCCGCCCTGGTTGTATATGGAATGTAGCAAACCGTGGTTTCGCACAAATGGACCAGATGTTTGTTTGAGATTGGCCGTGTAACCGGGCCGTCGCCGCGGACGACCTTGAGGCCATGCGGCGTCAATTCTCTCGCGATCGCCGATCCCGCTCTATAGGCTGCAAACGAAAGCTTTTGTGCGGACAACCGGGCAACCTCTGACCTTGGAATGATGAGCGGCGTGATATTCACCGCGATGCTCACACCGCTTCGACTACCTTCCAGGCCCTGTGCAAGAAAATAGCTCGGGCCTCTTTTCGAAGCGAGTTCGGCCTGTTTCTGGGTCTCGAGGTCGCGTTGTATCTGCAGGGTATCGACGTAGCGGACTGTGGCCGTTGTGGGAGAATGTTCTATCATGGTCGAGACCTCACTTTTTCTGTCTTCGGCAGCGCGTTTTCTAAGCTTGTTTCCATCTCCGGATAGGGTCCCTATTCAATCAGGAACGACTGGCGTGAAGATGAAATACTGTAGTCAACGTGCCGAATATGAATGAGGCGTTTTAACGAAATCGTCAGGTGGCCAAGGTAGTTTTACCCTATGAGCTTGCGCTGCCACCGGTTCGTCAATACCGGCCTGATTATCCTCTGGCGCTGCCGAGACTCGATCCATAATTCACATTTAGTGATATGCGGCGTTTTATTGGTTTATTGATCGGTTAAGGTACAACCAACGATGTCCTGGTCACTATTTTGGAATTCTCAGAAGAAGCGCATTCTTCTCGTGTTCCGGTCTTGAAAACCGGCGTGCGGGAGACCGTACCGTGGGTTTGAATCCTACCCCCTCCGCCATTGATTCCGTATCGCCGCTCTTGCTCCCCGGACTTGAACATCTGCATCGAACCCGGTGTCAGGAAAAGAACGTCGGCGGGTCGCCTTCCTGCCATTGCGGGTATTTTTCCATGATGTGGGCGAAGCGGTCCGAGATCAGGAAGCGGTCGAGCCAGCCTTGCAACGTCGGCCACGGCTGAGCGTCAAACCAGTCCTTGTCGATGAAGGCAAATTGCCGGACGAACGGCAGGATTGCGAAATCGGCAAGAGTCGGATGATCAAAGATCCACTGGCCGATTGTGTCATCAAGTTCGCTCAGGAAGCCGGCCGCTACACCACGTTGTTCTGCCGGATCAAGTTCCGGGTAGCGGTTGGCGTATTTGGTCCGGTCAAGCGCGTCCTTGAATGGACCGTCGGCCCGGGCAATCCAGTCATGCCCTGCTTCCGGCATGGTTAGCCATCCCTCGGGGTCATTCTGTTTCAGAGCCCAGATCATCACGTCGAGGCTTTCGTCAATTACGCCATCTGCGACGACAAGGCAAGGAACAGTCCCGCTCGGCGATGTGCTGAGAAAGGCCGCGGGCTTGTCTCGCAGCACTATTTCACGCAGTTCAACGTCCTGCCCGGCTGATGCAATGGCCAGCCGCGCACGCATGGCATACGGACACCGGCGAAAGGAATAGAGAACAGGCTTTATCACTCAACCCCTGTAGCAAATTCGGTCCAGTTTTCAAATGCACAGCTCGAAGCTTTGGGATTGTCTATCCATGAATTCCTGCACCTCAACCTATTTGCCCCATTTCAAGGCCATGACATCAAGATCGCTGGCAAGCTGCAGCAAGCGGCTTCTGGTGCGCTCCGACATCGGCTTCAAGGGATGGCGAACGTAATCGCTGCCGATCACGCCTCCCTCCTTGAAAACCACCTTTGCCGCTCGAAGTCCACACTGCCGGTTCTCGTGATTGATCAAAGGCAGACATTTTTGCCATTGAGCCAGGGCCGCATCTTTGTCGCCGGCGTGGAAATGCGTGACAATCGGCCTGATCTTTTCGGGAAACATCGCCGACGTCATCGTGCCCGTCGCCCCGGCATCGAGATCGGCAAGCAGCGTCACCGCCTCTTCACCGTCAAATGGCCCGTCGATATGCTCCCCTGCGGCCTCGATCAGGGCTGCCAGCTTGTCGGCGGCAAAAGCGCATTCGATCTTGAAGTAGGAGACATTTTCGAGCTCCTTGGCCAGGCGGGCCAGCAAGTCGACCGGCATCGTCACGCCCGAAAGCGGTGCGTCCTGAACCATCACCGGAATCGAGATGGCGTTGTTAACAGCCTCAAAATGCTCGAATATTCCCTGCGGAGCCGGGAACAGACCCGAGCCGTGGTAAGGCGGCATCATCATGATCATCGAAGCGCCCATGGATTGCGCTGCCTTGGCGCGCTGTGTGGCGATCTCGGTGGAGAAATGGCTGGTGGTGACAATCACCGGCACACGGCCACCGGCGTGCTCAAGGCTTAACCGCATCAGCGACATGCGTTCGTCATCGGACAGCAGGAATTGCTCGGAATAATTGGCCAGGATGCAAATCGCGTCGACGCCCTGATCGATCATGCAATCGATCACCCGGCGCATGCCGTCTTCATCCACCCGGCCATCGGCATGAAACGGTGTCGGAGCCACGGGGAGAATATTGGCGAGCGGTTGCTTCATCGTCTTATCCTTTCAGGATCTTTCCTCATGCGTCTTCAGCCGCGAACACACGCTGGCTGCGAGGCAAATTGATCAGCGCCGGTCGGCCGGCTTGAAAGCCTCACTCGATAAACGGCTCGACCGTCACCCGCTTGCCCAGAAGAAACGCGTCGGCGACATGCGCCATCGGGGAGAGATCCATATCTATACCCCCTTCCCGCACCAAAGCGGCCATGTTGGCGTAAAGCCGTGGATACTCGCCCTGAAGCGCATTGCCGTCGTTGGCCGCGGTCTGTGTCTCGCCGTCAATCGTCAGCGTCGCGCCGCCTTCAGACAACACAAGATTGCCCTGATCTGTTTCGATGGCAATGTTCCAGAATTGGTCTCCTTCTTTGCGGAAATCCAATTCGGCGCTGACTTTCGCACCATGTGGATGCGCAAATGTCATGTTCGCTGCAATCGGTGTCTCGCAATTCTCCGGGATCAGCAATTCGGACGAGGTAACATGGATCGGATCGGCCAGGATTTCCGTGACGATCGATAGCGCATTGATGCCGGGATCAAATACGCCCAGCCCGCCGGCCTGCCAGATCCATGTCTGGCCCGGATGCCATTTGCGCACATCTTCCTTCCAGGTGACCACAAGGCTCTTGAGCCGCTTGCCCGCAAGCCAGGATTTGGCGGCGGCGACCATCGCGGCTTCGCGTGAATGCCATGTCGCATAGATCGAAACGCCGGCCTCACGCGCCAGCTCTTCCAAAGCGTGGCATTCGGATAGCGTTGCCCCGGGTGGTTTCTCGAGCATCACGTGACGCCCGGCTTGAATGGCGGTTTTGGCATAGTCAAACCGCGGAACCGGCGGCATGCACAGTGATACGGTTTTTATGTCAGGGCGGGCCTTCAGCATCGCGTCGAAATCATCGAAGGCCTGAACACCATCGACGCTCCCGTGCCGTGACACCGTCGCGGCCAAGGCCCAGTCGGGTGCTGCCATGATGGCAGGCACATGTTGGTCGCGGGCGATTTTGCCTATGCCCGCCAGAGCGATTTTATTCGGCATCAGTGCGAATCCTTTCCAACTGGCGAACCCCGGCACCCGATCAGAAAATCGAGATCCGCACCGGTATCCGCGCCTTGCGTATGGGTTTGGTGCAGCCAGGCATATCCCGAAGGCGCCCTTGCAATATTGGGTTTCCAATCCTTCAACCGCGCTGCCAGTTCCTCATTGGAAATATTGAGTCGGATGCTGCGGGCAGCTACATCGAGCTCAATCATGTCGCCGTTTTGAACAACGGCCAGAGGCCCGCCATCCGCAGCTTCCGGCGAGGTGTGCAGGATCACCGTACCGTAGGCGGTGCCCGACATCCGCGCGTCCGAAATGCGGACCATGTCGGTGATCCCCTTTTTCAGCACCTTCGGCGGCAGTCCCATATTGCCGACTTCCGCCATCCCCGGATAGCCTTTGGGGCCGCAATTCTTCAGCACCATCACGCAGCTCTCGTCAATGTCGAGCGCGTCATCGTTGATCTTGGCCTTGTAGTCATCGATATCCTCGAACACGACGGCGCGGCCACGATGTTTGAGCAGATGCACGGACGCAGCCGATGGCTTGATGACTGCACCTTTGGGCGCAAGATTGCCTTTCAGAACCGCGATGCCGCCTTCTGCCGTCAGCGCCTTGTCGACGGGCAGGATCACGTCTTCATTGTTGTTGATCGCGGCCTTCACCTCATCCCAGATAGGTGTGCCGCTGACCGTGAGCGCATCCTTGTGCAGCAGACCCGCTTCGCCAAGCCGCTTGAGCACAACAGGCAGGCCACCGGCGTAAAAGAACTCTTCCATCAGGTATTTGCCCGAAGGCATCAGATTGACGATTGTTGCGACTTCGCGCCCGCACCGGTCCCAGTCGTCCAGCGTCAGATCCACGCCGACCCGGCCGGCAATCGCCAGCAGGTGAATGACGGCATTTGTCGAACCGCCGATAGCGCCATTGGTGCGGATGGCGTTTTCGAACGCCTGCTTGGTCATCACATCGGAAGGTTTGAGGTCATCCTTGACCATGTCGACAATGCGGCGGCCGGACATCTGCGCCATGACGCGGCGGCGGCTGTCGACTGCCGGAATGGCTGCGTTGCCTGACAGCGCCATGCCAAGCGCCTCTGCCATCGAGGCCATGGTGGAGGCAGTCCCCATGGTGTTGCAGGTCCCCGACGAGCGCGACATCGAGGCTTCGGCCTCGAGGAAGTCTTCCTGTGACATCTCTCCGGCTTTCACAGCCTCGGAAAATTTCCACAGATGCGTGCCGGATCCGACACGCTCACCCCTGAAATAACCATTGAGCATCGGCCCGCCGGTGACCACGATCGATGGCAGATCCGTCGACGCCGCGCCCATCAGCAGGCTCGGCGTGGTCTTGTCGCATCCGACCAGCAGCACAACGCCATCCATCGGCTGGCCGCGGATGGTTTCCTCGACGGCCATTGCCGCGAGATTGCGAAACATCATCGCGGTTGGGCGGAAGGTGTTCTCTGACGCCGAGAAAACCGGAACTTCCACCGGAAACCCGCCAGCCTCATAGACGCCGATCTTGACGCGTTCAGCCAGTTCACGCAGATGGCCATTGCACGGCGTCAAATCCGACCATGTGTTGAGGATTCCGATCACCGGCCGCCCATCGAACATATCATGAGTATAGCCCTGGTTCTTCATCCATCCCCGATGGTAGATCTGGTCGCGGCCGGTGCCGCCGAACCATTCCTGGGAACGGAGTTTTCGCGGCCATGTTGCTGGTTTGAATGTCATCGTATTTCCGAAGCCTTTGCCGCCTTTAGAGAGGCAGCAAGCGGCTTCGCCCTTTTGGATCAGCTCTGTTTGTTCTTGTTGTAGACGTCGAAAATCACCGCGGCGAGCAACACCAGGCCCTTGATAACCTGCTGATAGTCAATGCCGATTCCCATGATCGACATGCCGTTGTTCATCACTCCCATGATGAAGGCGCCAACCACCGCTCCGACGATCTTGCCAACGCCACCGGACATCGATGCGCCGCCGATGAAGACCGCGGCGATCACGTCGAGTTCAAACGATACGCCGGCTTTAGGGGTCGCAGTATTCAGCCTCGCCGCGAAAATCAGCCCGGCAAGGGCCGCAAGCATCCCCATGTTGACGAATGTCAGGAAGGTCAGCCGTTCGGTACGAATACCGGACAGTTTCGCAGCCTTTTCATTACCGCCCAGCGCATAGATGCGCCGTCCCAGGACCGTTGATTCCGTCACGAAGGCGTAGATGATCGTCAGGATGCCCATGGTGATCAACACATTCGGCAGGCCGCGAAACGTTGCCAGCTTGTAGGAGACAAAGACGATCGCGCCAGCGACCAGCAGGTTCCGCACAACGAAGAAGCTCATCGGTTCGGCTGACATGCCATAGGCGCGATTGCGTGCCCTCGAACGAAGCCCCATCCAGACAATCAAACCGGCAATCACCAGTCCGGTCACGACCGCGAAACCGTTCATCCGCTCTACCCCGAACAGGGTTTTGACGAAGGGAAGCAGATCGGGAATAAACCCGGTCGAAAGAGCCTGGAACTGCCGTGGAAAAGGTCCGACGGATTGCCCTTCAAGCAACCACAGCGAAGCACCGCGAAACACCAGCATCCCCGCCAACGTCACGATAAAAGATGGAATACGCCAATAGGCAATCCAGTAGCCTTGCGCCGCGCCAATGAGAATGCCGACGATAAGGCAGGAGGGAATGGTGAGATATATAGACCAGTCCCAGTTGACCATCATCACCGCAGCAAGGGCGCCGACGAAGCCGACGACCGAACCGACCGAGAGATCGATATGCCCGGCGACGATCACCAGCAGCATGCCAAGCGCCATGATGATGATGTAGCTGTTTTGCAGGAACAGGTTGGTGATGTTGACCGCGCGCAGCACCGTGCCGTCGGTCATCACCTGAAAGAATGCCATGATCGCGATCAGCGCCATCACCATCCCGTAGTCGCGCAAATGGTTGGCCAGATACTGTCCGGCGGAGCGGCCTTGCGGGACGCTTGGTGTTTCAGCAGGGTCCGTCGCCATTGTCTTAGCTCCTCACAATGAAGGACATGATGCGTTCCTGGCTCGCTTCCGCGGCGGTCAGCTCGCCCACAAGGGCGCCTTCATTCATCACATAAATTCTGTCACACATGCCCAGAAGTTCCGGCAGTTCGGACGAGATCATCAACACGCCTTTGCCATCAGTGACGAGCTTGTTGATGATGCCGTAGATTTCGTACTTTGCCCCGACATCGATGCCGCGCGTCGGCTCATCCAGGATCAGCACTTTCGGGTCGGCAAACAGCCACTTGGAGAGCACGACCTTCTGTTGATTGCCACCCGACAGATTGACCACTTTCTGGAAGACGCCGGGTGTGCGGATATTCATCGCCTCCCGGTAGCCTTCAGCGACCTTGACTTCCTCGGCTTCAGAGATGACGCCATAGGACGAAACCGCAGCCAGATTGGCAAGCGTGATGTTGCGCTGGATGGTCTCATCCAGCACCAGACCCAGATGCTTGCGGTCTTCGGTGACATAGGCGATGCCCGCACTGATGCACCTGTCAACGGTTGATACATCAACCGGTTTTCCGTCGATCAGCACCTCTCCGGTGATCTTGCGCCCGTAGCTTTTTCCAAAAATGCTCATCGCAAGTTCGGTGCGCCCTGCTCCCATCAGTCCTGCAATGCCGACAACTTCGCCGGCGCGGACTTTCAGATTGGCATCACGGATGACCTGGCGTTCGCTATGTTCGGGATGCCAGACATTCCAGTGGCTGACTTCCATCAGGGTTTCGCCGGGACGGCTTTCGCGCTCCGGGAACCTCTGCGCCATATCGCGGCCAACCATATCGCGAATGATGCGGTCTTCGGTAATCTCTTCGCTGCCCGCATCAAGCGTCGAAATCGCCGCGCCATCGCGGATCACCGTAACGCGGTCAGCAATACTGCGCACCTCGTTGAGCTTGTGGCTGATAATGATCGAGGTGACGCCCTGCGCCTTGAGTTCCAGCAGCAGATCCAGCAGCGCCTGGCTGTCTTTCTCAGACAGCGCCGATGTCGGCTCATCGAGAATGAGCAGCCGCACATCCTTTGACAGCGCCTTGGCGATTTCCACCAGCTGCTGTTTGCCGACGCCGATGCGGTCCACAAGCGTGCCCGGTGCTTCCGACAGCCCTACTTTTTTCAACAGAGCTTCAGTCCGCTGGAAGGTCTCGTGCCAGTCAACGACACCATTTTTGGCGCATTCATTGCCGATGAAAAGGTTTTCGGCAATCGACAGCAATGGCACCAGAGCCAGTTCCTGGTGGATGATGATGATCCCGCGAGCTTCGCTTTGGCTGATGCCGGAAAAAGCCGCGATATCGCCGTCGTAGTGGATTTCCCCCTCGTAGGAGCCGGACGGATAGACCCCGGAAAGCACCTTCATCAACGTCGATTTGCCTGCGCCGTTTTCACCGACCAGCGCGTGGATTTCGCCTTCCATGACGGTGAGGTTCACCGCATTGAGAGCTTTCACGCCGGGAAACGTCTTGGTTATGGAGCGCATCTCCAAAAGCGGTTTCATTGCTGCATCTCGGTATCGATGGAATTGGGGGAACAAGATCCCGCCCGCGCCAGTGGTCAGCGCGAGCAGGCACAGAGTATCAGATCTACTATCGCAGATCTGCTTACTTGATCTGATCCATGGTGTAGTAGCCAGAACCGATAACGATCTCTTCCCAGTTCGACTTGTCGACCGAGACCGGCTCCAGCAGATAGGATTCAACCACCTTGACGCCATTGTCATAGGTCGATGTATCGTTGATTTCCGGTGTGCCGCCCTGTAGCAGAGCTTCAACCATGCCGACCGTGACCCGTGCGAGTTCGCGGGTATCCTTGAACACCGTTGAATACTGTTCGCCCGCCAGAATTGACTTGACCGACTGCACTTCCGCGTCCTGACCGGAGACGATCGGCATTTTCAGATCGCCGGATCCGTAACCGACGCCCTTGAGCGACGACAGGATGCCGATCGACAGGCCGTCATAGGGTGAAAGGACGCCCTGAACCTGCTTGTCGGTGTAGTGAGCCGACAGAAGGTTATCCATGCGGGCCTGGGCTACCGCGCCGTCCCAGCGAAGCGTGCCAACTTTGTCCATGCCCATCTGGCCCGAAACGATGACCACATCGCCTGAATCGATCAGCGGCTGCAGCACGCTCATGGCTCCGTTGTAGAAGAAGAAGGCGTTGTTGTCGTCCGGCGACCCGCCGAAAAGCTCGACATTGTACGGGCCATCACCGAAGCGTTCTTTCAGGCCGGCAACCAGCGAGGATGCCTGCTGCACGCCAACCTTGAAGTTGTCGAAGGTCGCATAGTAATCGACATTGCCGCTTTCGCGGATCAGACGGTCATAGGCAATGACCTTGATGCCGGACGCCGCAGCGTTTTCCAGCGCGTTGGACAGGGTCGTGCCGTCAATCGCGGCAATCACCAGAACATTCACACCCTTGGTGATCATGTTCTCGATCTGCGCCAGCTGGTTTGGAATATCGTCCTCGGCATATTGCAGGTCCGTGGCGTAACCGGCGGCGGTGAACTGTTCCACCATCGAATTGCCGTCGGAAATCCAGCGAGCGGAGGATTTGGTCGGCATGGCAATGCCAACAGTGCCCTTGTCCTGAGCGATCACGGGCGTCGAAATCAAACCGACGCCGAGCGCAACTGTCGCCAAAATTGAAGTAAGTTTTCTCATGTTGTCCTCCCGAGACAGCGCCATGCAGCGGCTCACCTCTCCTCCGAGGTCACCCCTGCTGGCCATAAGGATCCAATTGAACCCATGCTAAGTTACTGAGATTAAAAGATGCATTTCAAATGAATAGATTGACATTCTACATACCAAAAATGATATTCAACGAATGGCCCTCACTTCGCGCAGTCTTCAGCTCAAGGATTTCCGGTTGATCCAAATGGTCCACGAAACCGGGCAATTGGGGCTTGCAGCCGAGCAACTGGCAATGACCCAACCCGCAGCATCCCGCATGCTGGCCAGCATCGAGCGGGTGGTGGGAGGGCCTGTGTTCCTGCGCCACCCGAAAGGCATGAAACCAACGCCTGTCGGTGAAACCCTGATCCGTAACGGCCATAATCTGCTTAATGGTCTCGACCAGACGCTCAGGGAGATTGCCTCCGTTAGCGAGGGTCTTGCGGGAACCGCGCGGGTTGGCTCCGTGACTGACGGGTCTGTCGCCTTTGTCGTGCCCGCCATCCAGGAATTGAAGAAGACCGCCACCGGTGCCGACATCCATATCGATGTTGCTCCCAGCGACGTGCTCGTCGAGGGGTTGTTTCGTGGAGAATATGATTTCGTTCTCTCGCGGATTCCGCCGAAATATGACAAGCGCCAGCTTGAGGTTCGCCGTGGCCGCCATGAGGACATATGCTTCATGATGCGGGCCGGACATCCGTTGACCCAAAAGCCGACGGCGTCACTTTCGTGCCTCGCGGCTTACGAATGGGTTATTCAAGCCCCTCATACGCCCTTGCGACAGGCGGTGGAAGCGGTCTTCGTTTCATCCAGCGTCGAGTTGCCAGCCGACATCGTCAACACCACCTCCATGCTGGTCATGGTCGCATATCTCGCATCGTCCGATGCGCTTGCGCCGATCCCGAGACAAGTTGCCGATCTGTTTGTCGCAAATAATCTGGCCGGTGGCCTGGCAACCGTTGAACCGGAAGAGAAAATCCTCGTCAGCCCCTATTTCCTGATTTCACGCAAGAATGTGATCATCAGCGCCGTTGCTGCCCGTTTGCGCGAACTCGTCTTTGTCGCGATGAAGCAGCGGGCGGCATAACACGTCCTCGAAACATCAGCGGTCAGGATCAGTTGGCGTCAATAAATACGCTGACACTTGCCGCGCGGCCCTCGGCATCCATGACCGTCAGCGTCGACGCGCCTGCGCTGTCCGGCATCCAGTTCAAGACCCGCCTGCGGGTAGGCTTTGGCAAAGCCTGACCATTGGCGATCAACCGATAGGGCGCCGCCCCGCCCTGTAGCTTGATCACCAACGGCATCAGCGGCCCGGAGCCACCGGAACCGAGAGCAACACGCGCGCCCTGCGGCGGATAGACAATCTGCGGCGGCAGCGAGCCGTCTGTCACTGTGCTGGCAACCTCGTCGCGGCCTTTGAATTTTCTCAATGCGTAAGGCAATGCGCCACGCGACCGCGCTACCAGTCCCGATGGCGGCGCAGCAAAATCAACGCGTTCCATTCCGGTCCGGGTAAAGGCCTCAAAGAGCAAGGGGGCTGCGGTCTCGATCCCCGACAGGCCTGGAACCGGCGAGGCATCGGGTCGTCCGACCCAGACGCCCAGCACATGGCGTCCGTCAAATCCGATCGCCCAGGCATCGCGGTAGCCATATGACGTGCCGGTCTTGTAGGCGATGGCGATACGCCGCGCGCCTCGTGGTGCGCTCACGCCGGAGAGAATGTCGGCCACGCGCCAACTGGCATCAGCCGCAATCACCTGTTGGTCCAGCGGTTTTGCGGGAGCTGTTTCCGAACCGTCCCTGAGCCCCTGCGCAGTTCCGTTGTTGACGAACGCGGTATAAAGCTGGACCAGGTCGCGAAGGCTCACCCCTGCGCCCCCAAGCCCGATTGCAAGGCCCGGCGCACCGCCGGGCGGCAGTTCCAGCCGGGTTCCACCACGCCGCAATCTGGCGAGTAGTCTTTGTGGGCCGACGGCCTCAAGCAAACGCACGGCCGGCACATTCAACGAAAACTGAAGCGCCTCGCGGATGCTGACCTCGCCCATATAGCCACGGTCGAAATTGCGCGGGCGGTAGCCCGAAAAATCCGCGGGGGTATCGTCGATCAAGGTCTCGGGCGCGATCAATGCATCCTCGAAGGCAAGGCCATAAATGAACGGTTTGAGTGCCGACCCCGGCGAGCGGACAGCGCGGGTCATGTCGATGGCGCCAGCCCGCGCGGCGTCGAGATGGCCGGTCGAGCCGACACTGGCGAGAATATCACCGGTCCTGCCGTCCACCAGCAGCATGGCGAGTGACTGCTTGGTCCCGAGGCGTCCCGCTGTTTCGGTCGCCAACGCCTCAAGCCGTTGCTGAACGCTGGCGTCGAGGGTCAGTGCGATAGTCTGGTCCCCTGTTCGCTGTCGTATCGCCAGATCAGCGGTGTGAGCTGCGAGATCGGGCATCGCCAGACGACGGCTCGGAACTGGTGCAGCCGAGGCGCGGGCGATCTCGCTTTCAGGGATCAGACCGGCGTCCCCCATTCGGGCAAGCACCCGGTTTCGCGCCAACAGGGCCTGCGCATGCCTCCGGTCCGGACGCCGAGCTTCCGGCGATTGTGGCAAGGCAACCAGCAGCGCGGACTGCGACAGGGTGAGCTTTTTCGGTTCCCGCCCGAACCAGGCGAGGCTTGCCGCCCGAACGCCTTCGAGGTTGCCGCCATAAGGCGCAAGCGTCAGATAGAGCGACAGGATCTCGTCCTTGCTCAATCGCCGCTCGATCTGCAAAGCCCGAACCATTTGCCGGAGCTTGGCAGTCACCGAGCGCTCATTTCTCGGTTCAATCAGCCGCGCCAGCTGCATGGTGATCGTCGATCCGCCGGATACGATGCGTCCGCCATTGAAAACCAGCTGAACCGCAGCGCGCACTAACGCCACCGGATCAACGCCCAAGTGGCTGCGGAAACGCCGGTCCTCATAGGAAATCAGCATGTTGATGTAATCAGGATCAACCGCGTCGAGTGAGACCGGCAGACGCCAGACACCATTCTGCGCAGTGTAGGCGCGCAGCAGATTTCCGTTCCGGTCGACCACTTCGCGCGATACTTCGGTGGCAATGTCCAGTGGCGGCGGAAAAGCCTGGTCGGCCCGCTCCAGCGCAAAAAGTGTGAGCCCAGCAAACACGGCAAGTCCTGCCAAACCGCCAGCGGCCAGACGCCACTGGCGAGTGTGCCACGGCCTCATCATGGTGCGCCAAGCACCTCCATGAACCCTGTCGCCGTGCGGGCCGCGAGTTCGGGCCGGTACATGTCCTCAACTACCGCTGCCGGATGGGTATAGATACCCGGCGTGACCGCGCGCACCACGTAAGCCGCGACAAAATCACGGTTCGAGGTATTGCCCCGGTCAAATGCCGCCATGAAGCGGTCGGTGCGGAATTCCGCATGGCTTGCGGAAACTTCGCCCAGCCATGGGAATTTGCCAAGTTCGGCACTGCCGACAAGCCGCGGGTTGTCGATCACAAATCCGGCTGGCAGCAGATCGGTAACAACTACACGCGAGGTCCATGCATTGGCTTCACGCATCTGCAGCACCACAAGAAACCGCTCGTTTTGCTGCACTGACGAAATCGAGGTCGCCTGGCCATCAAGGGTGTAATAGCTGCGTTCGATCGAAAAACCGCTTCCGCCGGCGCTCAACGGCTGGAGCGGCGCCGCAATCGTGGTCACCACGGCGTCGACCGGATCAGCACCCTGATTGACGATGGTCAGCGGATTGGCGCGGATTTCCTCGCCACTCAACTGCGCCTGATAGGCCCCGGCAAAAGCCTGCCCGTTGACATTGACCGAGATCGATTTGTTACCCGCCGCAATTGCCCTGGCAGCCAGAACCATCCAGGCGTCTTCCTGGGTACTGGTCGATTGCCGTGCGGTCTTGGCTGCGCTGACAAACTTGATCAGCTCCGGCACGATGCCCGGCGTTGGCGTCGATTCAGCCGCCAGCGCCAGCATCGCTGCACCGTCGCGCAGTGCGGATCCATAATCATCGCGTCCGCCAATTAGTGTGGCTGTCGAGCGGGCATGATCAAAGGCCGAGCGGAAACTCTGCGAAGCCCGCTGCGGATCACCATACAAGGAGAGCGCAGCGCCAATCTGCGCCCGTGCCAGCGGCTGGGCAAATTGGTCAATCTGGCTGTCGGAATAATACCGCAGATCTGTCGCAGCCGCCTTGCGGTTGCGCGCCAGCACATAGAGCGCATAGGCGATGCTGCTGCCTTCGGAATTGACATCGGTAGTGTAGGCCAGCGTGTTTTGCAGATTATCAAGCGCCAGTCGGCTTGCCACCGGCGGAACCGAAAAGCCTTTTTCCGTTGCTCGTGTCAAAAAGTCAGTGACATAGGCATCAAGCCAGAGATCGCCTGATCCGGGGCCCCAAAGCCCAAAACTGCCCGACGCCGACTGATAGGCCACAAGCCGTATGATGGCGTCATCGATCCGTGTGCGGATAGTCTCAGCATCATCGCCGCTGCCTGTTTCGCCAAGCTCGCTCAGATACAGAAGCGGCAATGCCCGGCTGGTGGTCTGTTCGGCGCATCCATAGGGATAGCGGTCGAGCGCCATCAGCAAGGACGCCACATCAAAGGCCGCGTTGCGGGTAACGCCAACAGTCACCGAAGCCCCATCAAGCAGACTGTCAGCCAGCAATTCGCCGTCGATGCGCAAAGTGCCGCCGCCACCGGCGAGGCTGATGACGCGTTTGGTCGTCACCGGCATCGCCCCCGGCCGCACGGTAATGGTTTCCTCGCGGTCAAGCGCAAGCCCGTCAGGTCCAGTGAGCGCGACTGTCAGTGTGTCAGCTCCGGTTTGAAGTCCTTCAAGCGGCATGACCAGACTGCTTCGAGCGCCTGCAGCCAGATTGATCGTCTGGCGCAATCCGTTGCCGCTCTGGACCCTGCCCGAAGCCGTAAATAGTTCCACCCCGTAATCCCCGGCGGGACCATCGGTGTTGGCAAGTTCGATGAGAACCTGCGACCGGTCACCCGGTGCGAGGAACTGCGGCAGGCTGGCGATGATGACAACCGGATCGCGCACGATCACATCACGGGTCGCGTGTCCCAGTGCAGCGGCGCTCCACGCAACCGCATTGACCCGGACCGTTCCGTTGAACTGCGGCATGTCGAATGTCACGCTCGCGGTTCCGTCAGCGCCGACCTCGACTGGACCTTCGAAGAACGCCACCAGCTTTTCGCGTGGTGGGCTGCCTTCCGAGCGCATCATCGCGCCGTCACCACCTGAGCGGATACGGCCGGTGACACCAGCCGAGCCGTCAATCAGACGGCCGTAAATGTCACGGATTTCCAGGCCCAGCGCCCGTTGCCCGAAATACCAGGATTCGGGATCAGCCACAGCGTGCCGGGTCAGGTTGAGAATGCCCACATCGACCGCAGAAATGGACACAAAGGCATCTTCCCCGGCGGCCAGGCCCGCAAGCTGGACCGGAATCGTGAACGCTCCGCGTGGCGTGGTCTGTTCAGGCAGATCCAGTGTAACGGACAATTGCCGGGCATCGGGATCGACTGCCAGCCATTTTACACCGATGGCACGCATCGGCATCCGCGATTGCGCGTCTGACGGCCGGTAAAGCGTTGCGGTGACATATGCACCCGCACCCCATTCTTCCGTGATCGGCAAGTCGATGGTAGTGCCATCCTCGCCGACTGTCGCAGTGACTGTTTCAATCAATCGTTCCGAACCGACCGTGATCAACGCTTCGCCGGAAAACCGGGGCGAAATCCGCAGTCGCGCGATCTCGCCTACCTTGTAGCGGTCTTTGTCGAGCGCGATTTCCAGGCCGTCAGGTGTTTCGATTGATTTGGTTTCGACATACCAGCCTGCATCAAACAACACGCTGGTTTCAGTCCCGTCCTCATTCGTTACATCAAGGCGGTAGCGGCCCCAGTCGACATTGGAAGAGATCGTTGCAGGTGCGTTGCTGCCGATATCGATTTTGCCATCAGCGATTTCAGTGGTGAAATCAACAACCTCATAGTTCCAGGAATTGCCCTGCCGGTACCATTGGTAATTCCGCTCGATCTTGACCAGCGACCATGAGGCGCCGGGCATGGTGATGCGCGCGCCTCCCGCGTCGACGGCTATCAACTGGAACCCGGCTTCGCTGTTCTCAGGCACCTGAGCGTCCTCGAACAGCGGCTTGATGCCGATACGCGGTCCTTCGGTGGCAACCTTGAGCTCAACAGAGCGTTCCACCGCACGGCCACCGCCCTCGGAAGCGCGGATGGTCACATTTGCGGTCAGAAACTGCGTGGTGTCGGGCAATGTCTCCACATCGATCTGAACCACGGCCTCACCTGATTGATCAAGCGGCTCCAGATTGTCGAGCAGGATCCGTGCATTTTCGAATTCCTCATCAGCCAGCCCGAATTCAAAACCGGGATAGGCGTCCAATGCTCGGGTACGGCTCAGCACGATTTCGCCCTCTGTTGAGAGCCCGCCCGCCGGTGCGCCATAGAGATACCGGCCCTTGACCGCAACTTCAGCCGGTGCCGTGGGGCTGACGACAGCGTCTCCGGCATCAAGTTCGATTTCAATCCGGTCCGGCTGAAAGTCCTCGACCAGGAATGTAACCTCCGCCACCGCCGGCCGCTTCGGGTCGGTGTGCAATGCCGCGCGCCATGCGCCCTGCATCGCGTTATCCGGCAATGTCAGCGCCAGCGCATGGCCACCCAGTGCCGCGCCATCAGACATCACCCGCCGGTCCTCAACCCCGTCCGGCCGTTGCAGGATCAACGTCAGCGGCAGATTGGCCAGCGCGTCGGCCTTGCCGTCACGGGCGAGCGCTGAAAGATGGACAGTTTCGCCGGCGCGATAGATGCCGCGTTCAGTCCAGGCCATGACGTCGACACCACCGGGCGAAGCGCGTCCGGCAACGCCGCGATCCGACAGATCAAACCCGCCACGGGTCAGGTCGAGAAAAACGAAATCACCATCCGGTCCCTTGGCGAGAAGTGCTGCCGGCGCAAGGCCCGCCTGCCCGCGAATGAGACCCGGCTGAAATGTGGCGCGGCCGTCCGCATCGGAGACGGCTTCGCCCAGCACCTCGTTGTTGCGCGCCAGCAAGGTCAGGGCAACGGACCCCAGCGGCCTGGCCGAATCCAGCGAGCGCAGGAACACCGAAAGTCCGTCATCACCGGCAAATGTGCTCACTCCGATATCGGAAATGACGAACCATTGCGTGGCGCGCGAATCCCAATTTTCACTTTTGTCGCCGAGCGGCACAGCGGTCAGCACATATACGCCGGGTTGGCGTTCGGGCAGCAAGCTGTCGACCGGAACGCTGGTTGTCACCTCCCGGTTGGCCTCGCTGGCAATGTCAATTGCGCCCTCCCAGACCGAGGCGCCGAGATCCTGCTCGATTGATTCAATGGAATAACTGTCGAGCTGCCGCAGAAAGTCCGACTGCGTGATGATCCGGGACAGTGCCCGGTCGCCGACGCGGAACAGTTTCAGATCCGCCGACGGCGCATTGATGGTGATCAGCGGGATTCCAAGCCGGGATTTGGCCGGAAGCACAAAATTGGACCCGGTAAACCGCGCGGCCGGTGCACGATCCCGCACGTAAAGCGACAATTCCACCGGAGCTTCCAGAACCTCGCCGACCGATGACGGTAATCCCTGGCGCAACACCAGACGGTAGCGCTGACCATGCTCAAGTCCGTTGACACAGATCTGGCGGGTGTCGGTGTCGATGGCAACGTCATTGCCGCCATCGATACTCACAAATCCCGAATAATCCTGGCTTTTGACAAGGTCTTCGGAAAACTGAACGCAGATCCGTGGCGTTTCACTGTCCGCGTCGACCGTGTTGTCGACGACGCGAAATCCGCGTGTTGCGCGCAACTCATCGTAAGCCGCGCGAAGTGCCGGGACTTCGCTGATTTCAAGGCTTGCGCGGTACGCCGACAGCGCCGGCCGCCAGTTTTCAACGCCCTTGAACGCTTCGGCCAGAACGGCAAGCGAATCTGCGCGTGCAGAAGCCGACCGCGATGCCTTGTAGGCGTTGAGCGCGGAAGACACCGAGACAGAAAGGAGACTACGGCGCAGGTTTGAATCCTGCGGCGTATAGGCGCGCGCTGCCCGCGACAGTTCTGCCCAGAGGTCGCTGCGCTCAGGAGCAGCGGCTGCGGCGATGGCGAAATTTCGAACAGCGCCTTCCATGTCGCCGGCAGCAATCGAGGCTTCGGCAATGCGCATCAAATTGGTCGCGCCACGGCTAGCGTCGCCACTGTAACGGCCGATAGTGCGCTCGCGATAGGCGCGTGCCTCGTCGAGCAGCGAAGCGGGAACAAACGCAAGATCAGGAGCTGCTCCGAGGTCGGGTTCCCCTCCCGTCACCACCCTGCCCGCAATTGCTCCAGCGAATGGGTTTATGGTATTGTAGTCGGACTTGAGAAAACACCACCCGGCTTTGACATTATAGGTAAAGGCCTTGCACTGCCGGTCACCCAGACATTCCGCCTTGCACTCATCAAGTCCGATGTCCTGAACCGTCCGCAGGTCAAACCCAAAGTAGTCAGCATTGACTGTTGTTTCGATGCGGCGGGAACTCTCTTGCGCCATCGTCGGCACTGAAAGCAAAAAGATGCAGACAAAAGTTAGGATGCGGTTGAGTGCAGACATAAAACCTCCCGCGCCCGAAACAAACGGGCAAATGTGAAATTTCTGGCCTTCAGCTTACGCTTTGGGGATGACCTCGTCACGATCACGGAATTTCAACGCAAGAGTAGGGCCGGAGTGTGGTTCCGGGCAAGGCGTTTTCAATCAGGTAACGTGAATTGGCAGGTCAATCGCAAACACTTGCAGTAAATCCGATGGTATTGTTGCAAAATGCCGTTCAAATCAGGTATGAACAAACTGCATCTTGGGGACACGGACCCTGCCGCACGTTTCGGCCATGGTCCTGCTAGCGAACGTTTTTTAGCCAGCTTCCGGAATCTCCCCTTTTCCAGATGGCATATGCACCATATAACGTTCATCAATCATCGAGCACGCACCAAATGACCTTGCCTCAGATCAAAACTGATATGAACCCCGAAGAGATGAACGTCCTGCTTGTTCAGGCGCGCAAAGCCAGCGACCTGCTGAAATCGCTCAGCCACGAAACGCGACTGATGATTCTTTGCATCCTCTCCGAAGGCGAGAAGTCGGTTTCCGAGCTTGAGGAAATTCTGGCGATGCCACAGGCTGCGGTATCACAGCAATTGGCGCGGCTGCGCCTCGATGGTCTGGTCGACACGAGACGTGAAGGCCGGATGATCTATTATTCGATCCTCAATCACGAAGTTTCATCGGTCATCGGCACGCTTTATTCGCTGTTTTGCGCCCCGGTGCGCGATGAGGCCGAACAGGCCAACTGAAGTTCCTGCACGCCTTCGCCATCGATTTACCCATACCCAAATGAAAAGAACCTGATCGGGATGATCCGGCCAGGTTCTCATTTCAATTCATCAAAGCCATACCCGGCTAAAGCCGGTCTTCAGGGCTGAAATCTTATGCTACAGCCCGCGCCAGCGCGCATTGTGACCACAACTCGCTCAATGCACCAGCAAGATGCTTGATGTCGGCATCTGTATGCATCGGCGTCGGCGTGATCCGGAGACGTTCGGTCTTGACCGGAACAGTCGGGTAATTGATCGGCTGCACATAAATGCCATGGTTGTCCATCATGACATCAGAAATCCATTTGCACTTGGACGCATTCCCAACCATCACCGGGACAATGTGGCTCGGGTTCTCAATGTGCGGAATGCCGTGGACATCAAGCGCCCGGCGCACTTTGGCCACTGCATCCTGATGCCGGCGGCGTTCCAGCTGACTGGCCTTGAGGTGGCGGATCGATGCTGCTGCGCCTGCGGCGAGCGCCGGCGGCAAGGCCGTTGTGAAGATGAAGCCTGATGCGAAGCTGCGAACGAAATCGCACAGGTAGCGCGATCCGGTGATGTAACCGCCCATCACGCCAAACGCCTTGCCAAGCGTGCCTTCGATCACCGTCAGGCGATCCATGATGCCTTCGCGTTCGGCAATGCCGCCGCCACGAGGCCCGTACATTCCCACAGCATGAACTTCGTCGAGATAGGTCATCGCACCGAATTCGTCGGCCACATCGCAAAGCGCTGCGATTGGCGCCACATCCCCGTCCATGGAATAGACGCTTTCAAACGCCACCATTTTCGGCGCGGCTGGATCGTCCAGCGCCATCAGACGGCGCAGATCTTCCGGGTCATTGTGCTTGAAAACACGTTTCTCGCAGCGTGAATGACGAATGCCTTCGATCATTGAAGCGTGGTTGAGGGCGTCAGAATAGACAATAATTCCAGGGATTTTTCCTGCCAGTGTTCCGAGCGCTGCCCAGTTGGAGACATAGCCTGATGTGAAAATCAGTGCATCTTCCTTGCCGTGCAAATCGGCCAACTCGTTTTCCAGAAGCACATGGTAGTGATTCGTGCCGGAAATGTTGCGCGTTCCGCCAGCACCAGCGCCGCAGCGCTCAATGGCTTCTTTCATGGCATTCGTGACCAGTGGATTCTGTCCCATGCCCAGATAGTCATTGGAACACCAGACAGTCACGTCCTGCGTTGAACCGTCAGCACGATAGCGCGTTGCCCGCGGGAAACCGCCAGCATGACGCTCGATATCGGCAAACACCCGGTAATTCCCTGCTTCGTGCAGACCACCAAGCTTTTCCTCGAAGAACGCTTCAAAATCCATTGCAT
>Ga0163216_101024_pt1 | contig 23370 bp, 28 predicted proteins | sample SynspAceP_FD_167610 | JGI IMG/M metagenome (GOLD analysis project Ga0163216, IMG submission 167610) | Saline lake microbial communities from Ace Lake in Antarctica - Synechococcus sp. Ace-P (Illumina Assembly) | ecosystem: Environmental > Aquatic > Non-marine Saline and Alkaline > Saline ...
GTCTGGGCAAACGGATTTTTGTACAATGGTTTGCAGGTTTTGCGGCGTCAAATTCGGTTGCGGAGTGGTCGCGACAGGTGTCTGCCAGCAAACCGCGAGCGTGGACACGCGCTGATATGGGCTGTGCGCCAGCGGGCTGCAAATTGCAACTATATCAGTATCGAATTTCAAGGATTGGCATGGCACTTGCCTTTCATATCTCATGACGAAGAGCGTACATAGGGTGGTTATTGATCAGGTCGCTTTCGACTTGGGCTCCGACATATTGGAGTATCTCATTTTGCATGAGATTGATGCCGTGTCGGTCATGGGCTGCGATCATGCCAACAAATGCAGCACCGACTTTTTGATCCTGTCGGCGCAGAGGGCTGCCGAACTGGGGGGGCAGTCCGGTGTCATCGAGCTTGCGAAGTCCGTCGCGGCCAAGTCGGTCCTGATCGCAAATACCCAAGCTGAAGCCTATGGCGTCGTGACATCTTTGGGTGGCCGCATCATGAACCTGTCACTGCCAAAAGACATGGCACGGGATGATGCACGGCAGTTCATTGTCACGCTGTTGCACGGTACGGGGCGCGCCTTGGTGCGGTCTGACGGATCCCGGCGGCTTTATGACTTGGCCAGACGCGTTGCGAAGTCTGATGTCAGTGTATTCATCAACGGACCCAGTGGCAGTGGCAAGGAAGTGATGGCACGCTTCATGCACGTTCAATCAGCCCGAAAAGACAAAGAATTTATCGCGATTAACTGTGCAGCAATCCCTGACAACATGCTGGAAGCCATGATGTTTGGCCATGAAAAGGGCGCATTCACCGGGGCTTCGACATCGAATGTCGGTGTAATCCGGGCGGCGGATGGTGGCACCCTTTTGCTGGACGAGATTTCAGAAATGTCGCTGCAGTTGCAGGCCAAGCTATTGCGAGCGATCCAGGAACTGACCGTCACGCCTGTTGGCGGCACAAAGCCGATCAAAGTCGATGTTCGGATCTTTGCGACATCAAACAGGAACATGACGGATGAATGTCGCATGGGCCGGTTCCGCGAGGATCTGTTTTACCGGCTTAACGTGTTCCCGATCCAGACGCAGGCCCTGCGCGAGCGACCCGAGGACATTGCGGCAATCGCGTATGAATTGGTCATGCGACATGTCAAAGATGTGACAGAAGCGCCGTTGCTGTCATCGGGGGCCATTGATCTGCTCATGGCGCATCATTGGCCCGGCAATGTCCGCGAGCTGGAAAATGTGATCCAGCGGGCATTGGTTTTAAAAGACGGCCCTGTGATCACAGCCGAGGCAATCATGATCGATCAGTTTTCGATTGCGGATATTAAATCTCAGACAGCAACAGCGCAGGTCTCAAATTGACCGCGCGTTATAGGAGTGTGACATGAAAGCCTTGGAGCAGATCAGCAATGTTTCATCTACTACAGTCACTGCCGCCCTTGATCGGGCCGCAGATATGGCGGAAAGGGCTGCTGGTGGGTCCATGGGGGGGCGGTCGAACGATGGTCCGAGCTTTGCAGAGCGCATGAGTGACAGCCTTGATAACGTGGCGCGATCGCAAAACGAAGCTGCTCAGCTGGTCAGGGATTACGAAACCAGCAAGGAAACCGATCTGACCAAGGTGATGGTGGCCCAGCAGGTGTCCTCGCTAAACTTCCAGATGACGCTGAACGTTAGAAACAAAGCGCTGAGCGCCTATAAAGATATCATGAATATGCCTGTTTAAGACATTGTTTGATATGGGAATATAAAGTGCTGAATGAGACCAAGACATGACCGATAGCTCGACCAATTTGAGCGCGGCATCCTCTCGTAACGGGGTGATGCAAAGGGTATCCTATGCCATGGGTGAGCTGCGGTCATTTTACATGCAGCCGGCGGTGCAGCGCGCTTTTCCGGTGATAGCGGCGGCTTTGCTTGTTGTTCTTGGCCTGATTTTATATATTGTTTTGCAATCACCGCAGCGGACAACGCTTTTCGCTTCGCTCCCCGAGGCTGAAAAGGCGGCGGTGCTAGATGTTCTGCGGAATAACGGCACAGATGTACAAATTGATCCGGTCACAGGTGATATCACTGTGCCGACCGGCGATTTTTATAATTCGCGCATGTCGTTGGCCGCGCAGGGTTTGCCCCAATCAATGCCCGATGGTTACAGCGTATTGACCGACATGCCGATGGGTACAAGCCGTTCGGTCGAAAGCATGCGTTTGAAGCAAAGCCAGGAGGTCGAACTCGCACGGTCCATCAACGAAATTGACGTTGTATTAGCGTCTCGTGTGCATCTGGCAATACCAGAGCGTTCCGCCTTTGCGAGGAATGCCCAAAACCCGACAGCCTCGGTTTTCGTGCAGGTCATGCCTGGCCGCAGCTTGAGCGAGCAGCAAGTGATGGCGATCGTGAACCTTGTGTCGTCCTCTGTTGCAAACCTGCCAAAAACGAGCGTGACAGTTGTTAACCAAAACGGGCAGCTTTTGTCCGATACCGTCAATGACCCTGCGACCGATCTGGCCGACCGGCAGCTTGAATACCGGCTGCGTCTTGAAGACATTTACCGCATGCGTGTCGAAAGCTTGCTGACACCGATTGTGGGGCCGGGAAACGTTTCTGCACAGGTTTCGCTTGATATCGACTTTACCCGCACCGAGCGCACCGAAGACATGGTGATCCCCGATCAATCGGCCCTGTTGAGTGACCAACAGGCACTGGAAGAAGAAATCACCGAAAGTGCCCAGGGTATTCCCGGTGCTGTCGCCAATACCCCACCACCGCGGCCGGAACTTGAGCAGCCAGCCAATGCAGTCGACGGGCAGGAGCCTGATGGCACGGCCGCGGGCGCAGGAGGTGCAGGCAACGGACAGTCGCGCCTGCGATCTTCGAACAATCTGCGCAATTTCGAAGTCAGCCGGACGGTGATGTCAGAAAACAGCCCGATGACACGTATAAACGGGGTTCATGTTGCTGTCTTGCTGAGGGAACTACAGCCTGTGCAGGCTGCTGAAGACGGTGAGGCGCAAGCCGCGCCCGCCATCGGGCTTGACCCGAGCAGGATCGAGGAAGTCAAATCCCTTGTATCGCGCACTGTCGGTATCGACGAGAACAGAGGTGACACGCTAATCGTATCCAGTCTGCCCTTCATCTCGCCCGAGGCGGTGATTTTGGCCCTGAGTGGCGGCACCGAATTGCTGTGGTATGAAGATCCCTGGATACAGGAGATGGCGCGTAATGTCTTGATGGTCATGGTCTTGGCCGTGGTGACTTTTGGATTGATCAAGCCTTTGCTGACCCAGTTCCTCGCAACAAGCGGTGACGCTAGCGGCTATGGCAATGTGATCACCACCGAAGATGGTGAAATCATCGACATGGATGTGATCGAGATGGAAGAAGGGCAGACCCTTGAGGAAATCAAGGCCAAGCTGAAACCGAAAAAAAGCACGATTTCGGCTGAAATGCTGGATACCGCCAACAGCTATGACGACAAGGTCGTCTTGATCCGTATGATCGTGGCTGACGAGGCTGGACGTGTTTCCAACGTGTTCAAGGCCTTCATGGAAGACGACTTGGATCAAGTGGGATAATCGGGGGAACATATGATGGATGGCGCTGCTTCAACCGAACTGACCGCAATAGAAATCACCGAACGCCTGACCGGTACGCAGAAATCTGCGATTCTGATGATGCTTTTGGGCGAAGAAGAGGCTGCCGAAATCCTCAAGAACCTGTCGCCAAAAGAAGTCCAGCATCTTGGTGGCGCGATGTATTCCGTGCGCAATACCGATCAGGAAACCGTCAATGCCGTGCTTGATGAATTTCTTGCCATCATCAAAAAGCAGACTAGCCTTGGCCTCGGGGCGGGGAACTATATCCGCAACGTGCTTAACCGTGCTTTGGGTGAAGACAAGGCGCAATCCGTCCTTAGCCGTATTACCCCCGCCAGCAGCGAAAGACCGATTGAAATTCTTGATTGGATGGACGCACGGTCGATTGCGGAATTGTTGCAAGATGAACATCCACAGATCATTGCGCTGATCATCTCTTACCTCGATTATAGTCAGGCATCCGACGTACTGAACCTGCTGCCAGAGGATATGCAGCCGAAAATCGTCCAGCGCATTGCGACACTTGAAACCGTCGATCCAGAGGCCTTGCGTGAGCTGGAGCTGGTGATGCAAATGAAGTTCAAGGCCAACACCAGTCTGCGGTCCACCAAGGTGGGTGGCGTAAAAGCAGCGGCTAAGATCATGAACTTTACCAAGGCGAATATGGAAAAGCGCATCCTTGGTGCCATCAAGCGCAACGACAAGGATCTGATGCAGGCCATTCAGGACAATATGTTTACCTTCGACAACCTTGGCATGTCTGATGATCGTTCGTTGCAGACCTTGCTGCGCGCGGTTGAAACCGAAGATCTGATCATGGCCCTCAAAGGCGCGACCGAGGAGTTGCAAGAGAAACTGTTCGGCTGCATGTCAACCCGTGCTGCCGCCAACATCAAAGACGAAATGGAAGTGCTGGGCCCCGTCCGGTTAACCGAAGTGCAAACCGCACAAAAGCAGATCATCGAGGTTGCACGCAAAATGTCCGACGAAGGGACCATCGTGCTTGCAGGTCGTGGCGGGGATGAAATGGTCTGATGAAGGATCGGTTTTTACCCATGAAAACGACCGATCAGGCGCGTGATCTGCATAAGCTGGATCTGGCGGATCTGCTGTCAAAGAACAAGAACCCGGCCTTTGCGTTGGTTGACAGCGCTTCGCGGCAGTCCGACCAGACGTTCAGGCCGTTGTCATGGGAACAGATCGCCGTCAGGATTCCGGTGGAAACCGAGCTGACCCATGATGACAGCCATGCGCCAGTCACCGTGCCGGAATTGGACGCAGCTATGCCGGAAGGTGCGCTTTTACCCCTGGATGATACGCCTGAAGAGACAGCGCCCCCGCCGCCTGTCGAGCGGGCGCCAGAGCCTCGTCATCCGACTGCGCCACCGGTGGATGAAAAGATGCTCCAGCGTATTCGCGATGATGCCTATGCCGAGGGTCTATCTGCCGGCAAGGCCATCACACAAAGCGAACGCGAGGCCGAGCTAGCGGCACAATTTACCCAGTTGCAGGAATTGATAGTGTCTTTGGGGTCCGAGCAGGTTTTTGACATGGATGTCGTGGCTCGCAGTATCGAGGATGCGGTTTTGACCTTGGCTTCGGAACGGATCGGTGTGGCTCTGACGGATATGCCAGAGCCGCTTTTGATGCGCTTGGATACGCTATTGGACAATCTTGCCCATCTTCTTGGCACGCGCGAAGTATTCGTCTGTCCCGATGATGTCCCGCTATTGCAGAAATGCCTTGATACCCACCCGAACCCGCCACTGATTTGCCTACGGGGCGACCCGACAATGCAGCGCGGTGATGCAAGGCTACGTGTTGGCGGTGCCGAAGTGTCTGACCTGTTGCGCGACCGAGCTACATCGCTGTTGCGTAGTTACGGGGCAGAGCAGGCGTGATGCTGAACTTTACCGACCAGATCACAGGCCCGCTGAAACAGGATCGCAGGCCAGCAGGTCAGGGGCCGATGCTCAGCGGACGGGTGTCCCGTTACGACGGGCTGCTACTAGAATGTGACGGCTTTCCTGTCTGTGTCGGATCCGTTTGTTCTGTGCAGACAACGGATGGCCGCTCGGTGCTGGGCGAGGTAATCGGCTTTAACGAAGGGCGCAACAAGCTGGTTCTGTACCAGTCCGGCGCCGCGGTCCAAGCGGGCGCGCGCGTTGCGTTGATTGACGAAGGCACGATGGTCGATGTCGGCGACAGCTATCTTGGGCGCATCGTGGACGGGCTTGGCTGGCCATTGGATGACGCGCCTGCCCCACAGGTTTCGGCACAAGCCCCTTTGAACGGCACGCTGGTCAATCCGCTGGCGCGGCGACCGATCCCCGGCCCGCTTGATGTGGGTGTGCGCGCTGTGAACGGTCTTTTGACAATTGGATGCGGGCAGCGCATCGGCATCATCGCAGGGTCCGGTGTCGGCAAATCCGTGCTTTTGGGGATGATGGCGCGGTATACCTCCGCCGATGTGGTGGTGATCGGCCTGATTGGCGAACGCGCGCGTGAAGTCGGTGAAATGGTGCGCGCTATCATGCAGCCTGCCACGCGCGGGAAGGTCAGCATCATTGCCGTGCCTGCCGACCGGTCCCCGCTTTTGCGGATCAGGGGCGCGCGACGTGCAACCGCATTGGCCGAGCATTTCCGCGACCAAGGCAAGAATGTACTGCTGATCATGGACTCGCTGACCCGTGTCGCCCATGCGCAGCGTGAAATCGGTCTTGCGCTGGGCGAGGCGCCGACATCGAAGGGTTATCCCGCTTCTGTCATCTCGATGATCCCGAACTTGATCGAACGCGCCGGTATGGGCGTCGGCCCGAATGCGGGGTCCATCACTGGCATTTATACCGTTTTGGCCGATGGTGACGACAGCAACGACCCCGTTGTCGATACCGCTCGCGCCATCCTTGACGGACATATCGTCCTCAGCCGGTCGATCGCGCAGATGGGCGTTTACCCCGCCATCGACATCCCCGCCTCGATCAGCCGGGTGATGAATGACATCGTTCCGCTATCGCAACAAAAAGCCGCACGAAAGTTCAAGCGGCTGGTGTCTTTGTACAATGAGAATAGGGATCTAATGCTGATGGGTGGCTATGTATCAGGGCAGGATTCGGATCTGGATCAGGCGGTCGTACTTTGGCCGAAACTTGTGGATTACATCAGCCAAAACCCTTACGAGCAGGCCGAGTTAAGCAATAGCTCTGGCCAGCTTATCTCGATCATAGGCCAATAGGGATGCTTGACCGCAAGGCGAAGATGCTCCGCAATATTGCGCTCAGGGAACATGCGCGCATGCCTATCTTGATCAAGCGCCAGCATGTCCTGCAAGATGAGATCGCCCAACTTGTTGTTCTGATCGCGCGCATAACAAACCTGCAGGCCCAAGACAGGCGACAAGGCGACCTTGATCCGCGTCAGTTGCAAAGCGACCGCTGGTATGAACTCCAGCTAGTCGATGAAGGCCAGCTTTTGCAAAACAAGCTGGAGTTTCTGCAAGTCGAACTGCGTGACCTGACTGCCGCAATCAATCGGATGAGCCATAAGAAACGTGTCGTGTCTAACAAGGCAGACGAGGTGGAGCGTCAGGTCAGCGAAGATCGCGACGCGCAATCAGACGCCGCCCAGGACTTTATCCGCGCGGCAAGGCAGGTCTAAAAGCGAAATCATCGTTTTAAGCCAAGCTGCAACCGGCTTGGCATTGCGCTTGCAAAGAGAACTGGTAGGTTCTGGGATGGGTTGGTTAGATGATAGTTTCGTTGATCACCAACGACATTGGTGTTGCTGGTGCAACAGATTGGATTGCCAAGACAGGTCTTGAATCCAACAAGCAGAGCGTGAAAGCGGTTGAGCCTTCCTTCGTGCAGATCATGACGAGCTTAGAAAAGGGTGCTGCGCCCATTTCTCCTCAAGTGGATATGCTCGACCAAGGATCTGAACAGTCACCAATGCCTCAGGATACTGGTACTTTGGATATGGCTGTCACTGACGAAGACAGTGCGCAGTTTCTATTGGCGATGGTGGCCTTTGTTGACTCCGCTGAGGTGGTCCTTGGCCCTCAGATCGCTGGGGCGGCGGCTGGAATTGCCAGCGCGCAAGCTGCAAATGGCGTTTCAGCGGGCGATGACCTGCCTATTGCGGTGGTTTTGGGTGCTGCTCCGGCATTCGCTGATCGGCTCAGCGATTTCTGGGGTGTGGCGCAGACCACCCAAGCCGACGCGGAACCGGTAGATCCGCAGCAACTGGCCCTGTTGCTGGGCGATAATGCTTTACCGATCACTGACTTGGCCACCGAGCCGCCAAATGATGACGGAACATTGGCGACGGCCATAGATCTTGGATTTAGTGACAATGGCTTGCCTGTTCTGGGCAGTACGAGCCTGGCTCTAGATGGCTCGGTCGATGTTCTATTCACGCAAATACCTGTCGGATCTGTCTTTGAAAGTGTCAATACAATGACGCTTGATGACTGGAAGCTGACAGGTGAACAACTGTCGTATAATGTGACGTACCAGGTTGTCGGGATGGATGCAGGCCCGGAGTTGGACCCGCTGTCATATCTTAGTGTGACTGCTGACAAAGGCGTAAATGTTCAGAAGCCGGTTCCTTTGGGGTTGCAGGGCGATCTATTGAACCAGCCTTTTTACCCCGTCTTGAAAATGGGTGCGGTATCCGGCGGACTGGTCACTATTTTGACATCAGCCGTGAATGGGGTTGATCAGCAGTTGGCATCTGTCGCGGCGGACCAGTCCATAGGGGCCTTGTCATCCACGCAGAAAGGCCAAGCCGGCTTGTCAACGCCGGTTGCAACGCCGGAACTATCTGCCAGTGTGGTGCGCGGACAATCAGCCGACACCGTAGTGACGATCACGGTATCCAAGCCGTCTGTGGATACCGATGTCACGCCCTTGCAAACTAGCCCTTCGGGTGAGGCGTCTGGAGATGTGCAGGAAGATGCTATCACGCATCAGCTGGCCGCGCGTGCGGCAACAGCGACCTCCGGAAATGGCGCTGCATCCCCTTATCAGGCTGACAACAAGCAGGAATCTGGCGTTGCTCAGCAAGACGTGATGACGCCTGATCACGCCACATCAGTTATTCAAGTATCAAAGACAGCCCAACTAGCAGCCGGCGCATCACTAGGTGCCGTTCAGCAAGTGACGGTGCTGCGTCAGCCATTGTCGTTGACGCTTAGTCCAGATCCGTTGCCCCTTACCATGAAATTGATCGACATCGCCAGTAGTGGGGCTGGCTCTGCTTCGCAAGGTGGCAGTGGGCAGAACAGTGCTGGGGTCACGGTGCAGGGTGCCGCTTCGCTTTTGGGGCAGATGGAGGCCGCGTTGGATGTCCGCCAGCAAGGTTGGACAAAAACCCTGGTCAATCGCGCGATCAATGCCGCACAGGCAGGTGGATCGCTGACCATCAAGATTCTTCCGGCGCATCTGGGGCAAATCACGCTCAGGCTGAGCGAGGGCAAACGTGGGACAGATCTGCGCATCATTGCAGATGTACCCGCAACGGCCTCGATGCTACGGGATGTGCAGAATCAACTGTCCTCTGCCTTTGAAAGCGCCGGTCTGACATTGGGCGCATATTCCGCAAGCACCGGAAATAATGGTGGTGAGGGTTCTCAGAAAGATGACTACTCTGATCAGGCGACGTCGTTGGAATTGGCTATTGATGCAGCACAAAGCGCTGATGACGTGGCGGGCGTAGACAATCTGTCTCGCATCAACATCTTATTATAACTGACCGGACGGGGGCGCACAGATGTCTGAAGAAGAAGAGCCAAAGAAGAAAAAATCTGGCGTTGTGAAGATATTAATTTTCGCAGTCATTGGCTTAGTAATGATGGGGGCTGGTCTGGGCGTGGGTTATTTCCTGTTCGGAACCGCAGCAAACTCGCCTGAGCAAATTGCCGCAGAGATTATCGAGAAGAATAGGGAGCCTGTTCCCGAAGTCGCCGAAGTGGAAACCGAGGGGACTGATGATGCTGCCGTGCCGCAGAGGGTCACTAAAGACAGTATCAAGAGTGAAGTATTCGAAACGCTTTACTACGAATTGCCTGGTACGCTGACGACAAACCTGAAAGATTCACGCAGATTTTTGCAAATCGGTATTGGGTTGTCGACGCAATACGACCAGGCTATTCTGCAAAATGTTGAATCCAACCTGCCGGCGGTCAGAGCTGCCATTCTTGCTACGATCAGCGACTATGGCGAGGCCGATGTTGTTGGACGTGAAGCCCGCAACGCATTGTCGGAAGACCTGAAAGCCACGATCAACGCTACTCTGGAAAAACTAGAGGGTTTTGGCGGTGTAGAAGGCGTTTTGCTGACCTCTTTCGTAATGCAATAGGCGCAGAAACATAAATGTCCTCCAAGAAACTCACACAGGATGAGGTCGATGCTCTCATAAGTAGCGTCAATGCCAGTGCCACGGCGAAAGCCGACGTATCAGCGTCCAAGAACATTCGTGATTTCGTATTTGGGTCGGACGATTTGTCCTTGCTTGGGGATTACTATGCCCTGCGTGTCATTAATGAACGGTTTGCGCGGTTGGCACGCACCGTGTTCCAGCCCATGTTGCGCGTGCAGCCGCGGATCACGGCTCTGATGCCAGAGGTCAAGACTTTCGATCAATATTGTGAAAATGCCCCTGCGCTGATGAGCCTGACAACCTCACGCATTGACGAGCTGCGCGGTAGCAAGATGATGGTGATCCAGCCCGGTTTCATCTCTGCATTGACCAATGCCTATTATGGCGGGGATCTTGCCTTGAAATATCAGCCAAGGGCGGAATTCACGGCAACTGAAACGCGTGTCATCGAAATCATCACTGAGGGGCTGAACAATACCCTTCTTTCAGCTTGGCAGGACTTGATGCAGTTGACTTTCAGCGATGAATCACGCGAGGAAAATTTGCAATTTGCATCTTTTGTTGAGGGTGGCGAAACGGTGATTGTGTGCAGTTTCTCTGTACAATTGCCAAAGGCGGATGACGCAAGGATCGACATACTCTATCCGCTTCAGACCCTGAAGCCGATTGCTGCGCAGCTGCGTTCGCGGATGCAATCCGAGGTGATCGACGACGACATGACTTGGCGCGAACGTCTGGAACGGGCCGTGTCTGAAGTGCGCCTGCCCATTAATGTCCAACTGAGCAAGCCACGCGTTTCGTTGCGACAATTGATCAGCATCCGAAAGGGCGATGTCTACCCAATCCAATTGCGCGAAGGGTTAAGTGTGATGGTGCAAGGCCAGAAAATGTTCTTTGCCGACATCGGTGAAGTTGCCGGCACAAGCGCAATTACGATCACACAAAAGCTGGACTAGACGCGGCATAATAATATGAAAGAACCTAACATGGATAATCAGGACAAAGACTCCAAAGGCCCCGAAACGGATAAATTGCGAGCACTCGAAAATATCGAAGTTGAAATGTCGGTCGAAGTCGGGCGTACGGAGATTTCGATCAGTGAACTGCTCCGCCTCAATGAAGGGTCGGTCGTGGAATTGGACCGTTTGGCGGGTGAACCGCTCGATATTCTTGTGAACGGTACATTGATCGCAAAAGGTGAAATCGTGATGGTCGGAGAGCGTTTCGGCATCCGGTTTTCGGATATTGTGGAACCAGAAAACCGCGTTGGAAGCCTCTGATCTGTCAATCTGCGTGGAGTATATGCTATGGACAACGCTATTTTTGATACTTCAAGCATCCTTATTGTGGTGGTGTTTCTTGCCGTGCTGCTGGTTGCTCGCCAAATTATTGTGTCCAAAGCGGGTGCTTTGCGACAGCGGATCTTACCCGCTGATTCCTCTATCAAACTTCGCGAAACACAGCGCATTGATCGTACGACGCAATTGTCCCTATTCCAGCTAGACGGGCAATCTGTCGCAGTCATCCACGGCCCTGGCAAGGCAGCGACGATGCTGTTACTTCAGCCTAGTGGCTCCTCGAATGAATAGGGTGCGCAGAATACGCCTGACCTCGGTCGTCGTTCACCTCTTCGGAATTATCGTTCTTTGTAGTGTTCCCTTGGGAAGTGCTTTTGCGCAAGAAGGCGGCGGCCTCCCCGCATTGAACGTTTTGGTGGGTGACGACGGCGAGACTACCTATTCACTGTCGTTGCAGATACTCGCGCTGATGACGGTGTTGACGATTCTGCCATCCTTTTTATTAGGGATTACCGCCTTTACGCGGATCATCATCATTCTGTCGATTTTACGGCAGGCGATGGGCACCCAACAGACACCTCCCAATCAAGTCCTGATCTCGATCGCCTTGTTCCTGACATTCTATGTTATGGCACCCACATTTGAGGAAATTTATACGACAACAATTTCCCCCTATCTGGCTGGAGAATTGTCTGCGGTTGCTGCGATTGAAGGCGCGGCAAGTATCATGCGCGGCTTTTTGATCCTCAATACAAGAGAGGCAGAACTGGCCATGTTCGCTGAAATGGCGGGGGATGCGCCCTATGCCTCAAACGAAGATGTGCCTTATGCTGTTCTTTTACCTGCGTTTATTACCTCAGAACTCAAGACTGCATTCCAGATCGGCTTTCTGCTTTTTCTTCCCTTTCTCGTAATCGATCTCGTCATCGCGTCGATCCTCATGTCTTTGGGGATGATGATGCTCAGCCCGATGTTGGTGGCGCTTCCGTTCAAACTTTTGCTATTCGTATTGGTGGATGGCTGGGCCATGACAATCGGTTCGATAGCATCAACATATGTGAATTAGGATATGGAGTTTGACAGTAATATTGAAAGTTTGCGGGCAGCTTTCTGGCAGATCCTTATCGCCTCCGGCCCGATTCTTGGTGTTGCTCTGGCTGTTGGGCTCGTGATTGGCATTCTGCAAGCTGCTACCAGCATCAATGAAATGACGCTCAGCTTTGTGCCTAAACTGGTCATTGTGCTGGCGGCCATGGCGGCATTGTCGTCATTCATGATGCAAGAAATGACTGATTACTTTGCGTCTATTTTCGAACAAATCCGCTTGTTAAAATGATGGAGCAGCTCCCGACGCTTGATGATGTTGTGGGCTTGGGTGGGGTCGAGCTACAGCTCTTGATCGATTTCGTGCTTGTGTTTTTTCTGCACACGCTGCGTCTCAGCGCATTTTTCCTGTCTGCGCCCTTTTTTGGTGCTGCAGCTATTCCTGTGCAAGCCAGGGTGATTGCCAGTGTCGTAATCGCGTTTGGTATTTATGGATTGATCGAGGTCCCAGATCCACAAAATCTGCCATTTCTGGGCATTGTCGAAGTCGCCTTGATCGAGGTTGCGATTGGTTTGTCGCTGGGTCTGGCATTCACGATTGTCTTTTCTGCTGTCGCCTTGACTGGCGAGAAAATAGCGGCCTCTGCCGGACTCGGGTTTGCCGCGCAGATGGACCCCAACTCGGGCGGACAGACGCCCGTGATCAGTCAGTTTCTCAATCTCTTTGCCATTGCCGCTTTTCTTTCGTTGAACGGTCATGTGCATATGATTGCCTTGATCAGGATGAGTTACGAAGTGCTGCCACTTGGCCAGCCTTTCAAATTCAGCACCTTTGTCAGTGGCGGATTGGCGGCAGCTGGGCATATGTTTACAATCGCGTCTCAACTGATGCTGCCTGTCGTCTCGATCTTGCTTTTGGCAAATATCACTGTGGGTGTTGTCACACGATCAGCGCCGCAGCTGAATTTGTTTTCTTTTGGTTTCCCGCTGACAATTCTGACGTGTTTCGTCGCGCTTTACGTCTCGACCACCCCGTTCGCGAGTGGAATCGCAGAGATGATCGAATTTATTCTTGAATTCATAGAGGATACCATCAGGGAGGCGGACCTTGGCTGATCAGGCAAGCGATGGTCAAGAAAAGACCGAAGAACCAACCCAGAAGCGGTTGGAAAAAGCCAAAGAAGACGGGCAGGTCGCCAGCTCTAAGGAACTGTTTGTTCTCAGTACGTTGCTGGTAGGATTCTTGCTGTACTTTGGCCTGTTGCCGTTCTTGTCGACGCTTTTACTTGAATGGTCAGCGCTGCTGCGCTTTTCTGGTGAGAAGGGGCTGCAAGACGAAATTAGCCGCAATATAGGTTCCTCTTTCGCTTTCATATTCTGGAAATCGGTCATTTTTGCACTTCCCTTGTTGGTCATCATCGTGCTGACGCAAGTGGCGATGTCCGGCAGCATCAACTGGTCCACTTCGGCACTGGCTTTTAAGGGCAGTCGCATAAACCCCGCAGCCGGGCTGAAACGAATGTTTTCCGTCAAGGCCCTTGTTGAAATGTTGAAAGCTGTCAGCAAAGTCGCGTCTCTAATCGGTGCGGCTGTCTTTGTATTCACCAGCGAAGTCGACAAATTGCTGACGTCTCAGGCGACGCATCTGTTTGGCGGTCTTTCCCGTTTGGGTGATGTTTTTGTTTTTCTGATCATCGTTTTTCTTCTTGTTCTGGCCATCATTGCGATGTTCGACGTTGTTTATCAGCACTATGATCACAACAAGAAACTCAAAATGACGCTTCAAGAACTTAAGGATGAGAGCAAGCAAACAGAAGGTTCCCCAGAAGTCAAAGCCAAGATTCGCCGACTTCAAATGACAGCTGGAGCGCGTGCCAAACAGCGGCGCGCAGCCATGGATCAAGTGCCAAGCGCAACTGCGATTATCACCAATCCCATCCATTTTGCCGTGGCCCTGAAATACGAGATTGGGGCAAGTGGCGCGCCGACAATTTTGGCGATGGGACGCGGGCATCAGGCGCAAGAGATTATCCGGTTGGGAAAAGAAGCGGGTGTGACGGTATTTTCCAACGAACTATTGGCTCGTGCCTTGTTTTTCGCAGGCCAAATCGGAGACGAGATTCCGCCACCGCTTTATACGGCCGTCGCGGCCGTGCTTGCTTTCATCTACCAGCTTAACAAGGGCGAGCAGGTAGACGAGCCAGATGTCGAGCTGCCTGAAGATATGCTCTTTGATGCAAATGGAAAGTCTCTCTCATGACGCAATTCAAACGTCGCAAACACGAGACACGCGGTGAGATGATCAGCACTTTCGCCTTGGCGGTCTCGGGGTTCTTTTTCGTTGGCGAGGCGCGTCTCTACCATGAAGAAGGCGCGACATGTTACGCCTTGATTATTGGCGTGTGCGGTGTGTTGGCCCTTGCGGGTGCTCTGCGATTTCATTTGCATAACCTTTGGAGCTGGTTTGGGCAGCTTCGAAAATGACAGCCGAGAAAAAGGCGCTTCGCACGATTTGTGGGGATTGCAGATATCTGAGTGTCACCTACCAGCGGCAAAATCCATGGAAATGTGACCGCTTCGGTTTCAAGTCCAAAGAATTGCCAGCGCGGGTCGTTCTTCAGACAACTGGCACAGAATGTGCATTTTATACACCTAAAGCGCCAGTTGTGCGCAAATCCAAGTAGCAGGACACTCAAATATGGCCGCACGTTCACCCAAGACTGTCGATAGCCCGGATCTGGATCAAAGCATTCAGATCGCTCTTGATGCAGCCGAAGCGTCGATGGATGTGACTGCCGAATTCGAGCGGATTTCGGCGCAGTTCGAGCAAACCGTTCATGCGGCGCAGCGCTTGGAGAAAATGTCCCGCATTGCGCTCTTGGCGGGTGGTGGTGTCGCGGTTCTGGCAATATTGCTTATGGCCATGATCTGGCAACGGTCGTCTTCTGGTTTGGAAAGACTGAGTGCGACCAACACTGAATTGCTGAGCATACTGGCAGAAAACGTTGCCAATATGGATGAAAAATTGGCTCCTATTGTTGCACTTAATTCCCAGATGGAGCAGTTGCGCAATGAGTTGGCCTCCTTGAACGAAAGGGTGTCTGTCGCAGCGCAGGCCTTGGAGGCGACATCTGAATTGAAAGCAGATTTGACCGTCATTACTGAAACGCTGGCGGCACTTGATACACTGGAGAATGCGCGAATACGGTCTGACGCTTTTATGCAGGAAATTGGTGACCGGATCGCGACTCTGAACGGAGAGCTGGCCATGAATGTGTCCACAGTCATGCGTGACACATTCGCAGCTCAATCAGATGCTTTCGCAGAGATGATCACCAATCTGTCCCAAGCAGCCGGTGCCACGGGTAAAAGCGCGGGCGCAGAGGAATTGGTCAAAATAAATGAGCATATGGAAACGCGCCTGCAAGATATCGCACAGCGTATTAACAGGCTCCAAGCTGTATCCTCTGCGCCGAGCGGAACCCAGCCTCAATCCAAACAAGAACCTGATATTATAAAGTTTCCGTGATGGTTCAGGATAAGGCACCGGAGCAGAGTGTTCTTGAGGTTGAGCCACCCGGACCGCTGAAGCTCGTAAAGGTAAAAGGGACAGCCTTGCATCGAGAATATCTCCTGCAGGCGGACGATGTGATTATCGCCGTGAATGGAAAACACTGGTCGCAAATCGGATCTATCGACAGTACGGTGAGGACCGCGTTGGAGAGGACGAGACGACCGGTCCTTGCGACGGTGGTCCGTGATAAGACTTTATTTTCCGTTTTTATATCTAAACCTTTTCCCAAAGGGTCAATTGTGTTGTCTGGTGACGAAGCGCAGTCTTTTCGTGAATTCAAGACTTCGATGTCTATCGATTACATTAGAACGCTAAGCAACTATGCGATTATGGCAGATGGTGAAGATACAGCCGATGTGTTTGAGATGCGCAAATCGTTTTTGGCTATGATTTTTCCGCCTTTGTGGCTGATTGGTCGCCGTTTATGGGAACCGTTGGCAGCGTTCACCTGTGCGATCCTTACAGCATTCGTGATCCATCAAATTTTGGGGCTGCTGATTTACTTTTTTATGTGTGTCTATGTTGGAATACGACAGATCCCGCTTGGACTTTTGTCCATGCAAAGGGAAGGCATGCGGCGGCGCATGGTCTTTGCCGCGCGTGACGAACATGAAGCGCAGTCAATCGCCTTGCGTTTTAATGAGAAATTGATGTTCAAATTTACGAGTAAAGAGAATGTGGAAGGGCTAACGATTGATGTCGAGATTGTGTAAAAGATGAAGGCACCCATAGATAGCTCTGATAATGCTGAGATGGCACAAGAGCAGCGTAAGTCGCGCCCACGGCCAGCAAAGCTAAGCTGCAAACGTTGCAAGGTGATCCGCCTGTTTCTTGTTGCGGCTACTTGTATCGGCATCCTGCAGATCATTGCGCCAGACACCTTTACGATATTGCAGGGGTTGGACCCACTGACCCTGTCCATCTTGTTTGTCGGGGGCTTCGGAATCATCGCCATCGTGACAAGCGTTGCAGAGTATTGGGCAGCCCGGGCTGATGATTCGGAAAACAAATTGTAAAATTCTGAATGAGATATTTGCCTGCCCTGCGGGACTGTGCAAATGCATTCTTTGTAGTTTTCAGATTTAGGAAATCTGAACCGTCGCCAATCGGGGACCTACTAAACCACATTACAGACCCATAAGGAGCAATTTCTAAGCCAACCTGATAAAAATACCCTAAAGAGGTCGCTTTGTTCTTAAAGATAACGACTGTCGCTACTCTTTTATCGTTAAAAAAGTATCAACGAAAAAAGAGTATTGTCATCATGCTATACATGTCCCCCAGCGCGCATCTTGCGCAAAAGCAGTCTCTTGTTTTTACACCACAGCTTCAGCAGGCTATCAAACTGCTGCTTTTCAATAATATAGAGCTGTCAAATTACGTCGAGAAAATCGCAGAAGAGAATCCCTTTGTAGAGGTCGAGCTGCCGGAAAACCGCGTTTCGGCGCCGCGGCTTTTGAGTTTGTTGCAACGGGACGCTTCTTTTGATCCGTTCAGCCTAGTGGCAGATACGTCATCACAAGGTTTTGCCGCGCGGCTTTTTGCGCAAGTAGACGACATTTTGAGGGCTCAATCCGAACGCGCCATCGGCTATGCCATCGCCAGCCATGTGGAGCCTTCCGGTTGGTTGTCGGTCCCAACCTCATTACTTGCCAACAATCTTGGTGTTGACGAGGAATGTATTTGCACCGTTTTGGGCAAACTTCAGACGGCAGAGCCTGCCGGTCTGTTTGCAAGAAACCTGTCAGAATGTCTGGCGTTGCAGATAGCAGTAGATGATCCTGATCGTTTGGCGCTTTTGATTGTCGTGGAAAATCTTCTGCTGGTCGAGCGCGGTGCCGTGCCTGAATTGCGTCGGAAAATTGGATGCTCGGCTGAAGATGTAAAGCGGCTGTTGCGCCGCTTGCGCGAGTTCAATCCGAAACCGGGCCTTGCGCTGTCCGACGATGTGATGATGTCTGCACGCGCGCCGGACATCCTTGCCGCTCGCGGCTCTGATGGCGAATGGTTCGTTGAACTGAATGGCGCGACCCTGCCTATCTTGAAAGTCGATGAGTTGGAAGGCCGCCGGGTGCGCAAGCTTGTCAAACATGACAGCGATCAGGCTTATGTGCGCGACACGCTGGGGAATGCGCGGTGGCTCAAGCGGGCGATTGCCCAAAGAAACGAGACAAGCATCAAGGTTGCGGCCGAGATTGTGCGCTTTCAGAAAGCCTTTCTCGAACATGGTATGCAACACATGCGGCCGCTGAAACTAAAGACCGTCGCAGATGCCGTCGGGCTGCATGAAAGCACCATCAGCAGGGTCACATCGTCGTTGATGATGCAAACCCCGCAGGGGTCTTTCCCTCTCAAGACGTTTTTCAGCACGGCTATAGAACTTGACGGCACGGATGAGGGCGTGTCGGCCCGCATGGTGCGCGAAAAGATCCGTAATATGATTGGGGCCGAGAGCGCTGGAGGGCCTTTGAGCGACGAATTCATCGCGCAAAGCTTGCAATGTGAGGGTCTGAACATTGCACGGCGGACGATTGCAAAATATCGCAAGCTCGACAAGATACCTTCGTCTTCACAACGCCGCAGATCCTATCGGCTTCGCGCCTCAGTCTAACTAAAACGGGTCGGCTGCTATTTCAGCTTTGAAAAGCAGCCGACCGTGTTCAAGGTGATAGACGCTGATGCGTTACCTATTTGCTGGATGCGCAGGCTTGCTCAGCAGGCGACCAAAGCTTGGCTTTGCGTTGAGGGTATCATTATTCATTTCGACAGGCGCCTTGCGCATCGACACGCCAGCCAGGTCAAAACGATAGGCTTGATGAACAAGCCTATCGAGAATGGCATCGGCCAAGGTTGGGTCAGCAATAATGTCATACCATTTTTCGATGGGAAGCTGGCTTGTGATCACGGTGGATTTGCGTTCATACCGGGCGTCGACGATTTCCATCAGATCGCGCCTTTGTGAAGCTGTCATCAGGTCGGGACCCCAATCGTCCAATATCAACACATCCGTGCGCTTGATCTTGTCGAATAGCCGGCCGTAGGTTCCGTTTTGTTTTGAACCCGCCAGTTCCGCGAAAAGCTGCGGCATGCGGAAATACAAAACGCTCTTGTCTAGCTTGCAAGCCTCATGTCCCAAAGCGCATGCTAGAAAGGATTTTCCAACGCCGCAAGGGCCGGACATCAGAACGGTGCGGTATGTCTCGATCCAACCGGTGCCACGCAAAGCTTCGAAAGCTGCGCGGTCAAGGGTTCGTTCAGCCGTGAAGTCGACTTTGTCCATGGTTGCCTCGGGTTCGCGCAACCTGGCGGCCCGCAAACGACTTTGCAGACGCTTTGCATCACGGATAGATTTTTCGCGCGCAACCATATGGGCAACCCATTGCGTCGGATCCAGCGGTGTCCTGGCGTTCTGTGCTGCTAGTTCGGCAAAAACATCTGCCATGCCGTCAAGTTTCAGCGCGCGTAGCGCCTCATAGGTTGCGTTTGTCGACATCTGATATCCTTTTAGTGAAAGTGTTTGGGCCCGCGTATATTGGCGTGAGCGATGGCATCGGCGTTTCCGGCTTGGTCTGTGGCTGCCGCGTCTTCGTCCAGAATTGCAACAATCGACAAAAACGTGCAGTCTCCCTTTTCAAGCGTGATCCTGCATGCGCGCTCTAGCATCTCGACGCCACAAGCCGTCAAGAGTGCGAGCATATCCTGTGACACATATCCGGAATCCATATCCGTTGGCACAGCGTCCAATATGACAGAGTACGCTGCATCGATATACGGGCCAAGCGCGCGTACCTTGGCGACATCCGATTCCGCTGCAGCGGTTTCAGAGGCGGACCCAATGGGTTGTTCAGCCTCAAGTGGACGTGGCGCAGAACTCAGGTCTTGCAAGATAGGTTGCTGAGCAGGCAATGACCTTGATTCATTCAGCTTGGCAGAGAGTCTACGGATCCGGTCCCTGATATCTTGCCGGTGCTGTCGCCGCAGCGCTCCGAATATGTCGCCGCCTTCTGCAATGGTCTTTATATTCCTTTGCGCCGCAGTGCGTGCTTCGGACAGTGACAGTGTCAGAAAAGACCCAAGTTCGATTTCGCGCCGTTTCCCGTCTATCATGATCCGCTGCAGCCAGATCCGGTCCCCATTGGCGCGCGACTTCAGGAACACTCCCGTGGTCCAACCTTCCTCGCCCGACTTTCGTTTCGTGAATTTCGCATGCTGTGCGGATGGGACGCCACCAAGCCCGGCAAGTTTCAGCTTGTTCAACATTTCGCTTTGATAACCCTTCATGAATGGCGGTGATGCGGCTTGCCACGCGGCGCTATTGTTCAAATTCGATTTCGAGTTCAATGCGGCGGTTGGTTTCGCGGCCCTCCGCCGTGCCATTATCTGCGATTGGTTTGGTTTCACCAAAGCTAATCGCAGACATTTCGCGCCCTAGCGCCGGAATACTTGCTTCGATTTCTTGTACAACGCTTGCCGCGCGCGCTGCGGCCAGGTCCCAATTATCCCGATAGAGAGCACCAAAAGAAATTGGCACATTGTCTGTGTGACCGGATACAACCACCCTACTGCTGGGGTCAGCGGTGACGGCGGCAAGCTCTGCAATAATGCCGCGCGCAATCGGCGTCAAATCAGCAGAACCGGAAGGAAAAGCACCGCCCGCGCCAAGATTGACGAATACCGTGCCATCGCGCTGTTCGACTGTCACCAGCCCTTGGTCGATCTCGTCCTGTAAATTGGCTCGCAATTGCGCTTCTGCCTCGAGGGCCTTTTCGGTCGCGCGTGCCATCTGGTTTAAGGCTTCGTCCAATGTGGCACCGCCGCTTTCCTGCTGCTGGCGTTGAATTTCGGAAACCATTGAAATCAGATCATTCAGCGTTTCGTCCAGCCCGCCGAATAGAATTTCTTGCTCGGCTTTTCCTGTCGCAAGACCTGCAATTTCGATTGCCTGTCCTATGCGTTGAAATTTCGCGATCAGCTCCTGGGGCGAGACATCCTCTGCATTCATGTTGACGGCAACCTTGCCTTCGACAATCTCTGCATCGATGTTGACCGCGCTGCCGATCTGCTGCAGGGCCGCGGCCAGTTTTTCTGCATCGGTCATATCTTCGTTGTCAGCGATATTTTGCGCGGTTTCTCCGCCCAGCCCTTCGGAATCTGCATCGCCTTCCAACAGCTGGTTTTCACCATCCATATCTCGGTTGTCGGAGGGAATTTTCACTTCGGGTTCGCGGATTTCGGTGGTCTCCTGGGTCATTTCATTCAACACAGAAGGCGATGGCGACGGACTGAAATTCATTTCAAGAACGGTTGTACCCATGGGCTGTTCGACGACCGGTATGACCCGCTGCACGCCGAATGAATCCTTAAGAGATCCGGAAATCTGCTTGAATTTCGGGACATTCATTTCAGCAAAAGACAAGATCAGCACGAAAAAGGCCATCAGCAGGGTCGCAAGATCGGCAAAGGTTGCCATCCATGCAGGCGCACCAACTGGAGGGCATTTTGGACATTCTTCGTCCTCTTCTTCTTGTTCAGCTTCGATTGCTTCAGCCATCCGGCAGACCTTCTTGTTGATGCAAAGTTACGCGGCGTCGATTTTCGCCTGCATCTTTGGCGGAAGGTTCGAGACCATTTGATCCTGAATATTGCGCGGTGATTCACCACGGGCGATATTGCGCAGACCCAGAACGACCATTTCCCGGTACCTTACTTCATAATCTGTATAGCCCTGCAGTTTCGTCAAAAGCGGCCCAAACAACACGTTCGCCACGATCGCCCCATACATGGTTGTCAGCAACGCAACCGCCATCGCTGGACCAATCGCCTTGGGATCTTCCATGTTCCCCAGCATCAACACTAGGCCGATCAATGTGCCAATCATGCCCATGGCAGGGGCAAGATCGATCCAGGCCTTGACGACATTCTGATTGGCTTCGTGTCGGCTTTTCATCGACTTCAATTCCGCGTTCAGTTGTTTGACCAACTTGGTCTCATCGGCGCCATCAACCAAAAGCTGCATGCCTTTTTCAAAGAACTTGTCTGGCACAGCCTGCCCTTCCAGCGCCATCATGCCATCCTTGCGCGCGATGCCGGCCAGTTCCACCATCCGTTCGATCAGAACGGTCTGCTTTTTCACGGGCGGAAGGAATGCCTTGGACATCGCGACAAAGCTGTTCAGGAAGGTCGGTAGCGGCGTGGTATACATGGCTGCGAAAAAAGTGCCGCCAATCACGATAAGGACAGAGGGGACATCAAAAAATGGCCCAAGGCCGCCGCCAACGATCATTGCGCCGACGATCATTGCAAAGCAACCAACAAGTCCGAGTAGGGATGCTATATCCATGGTATGTTTCCCAATAAAACCGTTCGGCACACTTTATGCAAACAAGGTGCCAAGTAGCGCTTTGAAAGGAATGAGATGCCGGGTGCCGCCAATTTCAAGAACGCAGTTGTGTGTTTCATCCTGAGTGTCGGCCTTTTGAACGTGGGGCCGCTATCCGCCCAAGCTGAGGAACCGACCTTCGTTGTCAAGGGGCCAATCGTCATTGACGTCTTGGGGGGGCTGGACTGGATGCGTTGCAGCATCGGGCAGGTCTGGGAAAATGACACCTGCGTGGGTTCTGCCTTGCTTGTTCCCTTTGCCTCGATCGACTCTCTGATCGCGCGCACCCAGCGCAACATCGGTCCCGATTGGCGTCTGCCAAGCAGGGAAGAGCTGGAAAGCCTGATCGTCGTCGATGCCGGACCACCGACGATCAACCGGACTGTCTTTCCAAACACCTATCCCAGTCTTTACTGGACGGGTGATATCAATTGGCTGATGCCACACGCGCATTGGAGCATCAATTTCTTTACCGGCTATGCCTATGGCCGTGCGGATAAAAACCGGAACTTTGCGGTGCGGCTGGTGCGGCCGCGCTGATCTTTTCCAGGGACACCTGCCTAGGCAGCACACCCATTAATTCTTGTTTTTCTGCATAGTTTTGTGATTCACTCTCGGGCAAACACCGGGTGGGAGGAGACAAATGGCGCGATCAGGCATGAGCGATCTTGAATGGAAATTCATCAAGGCGGTCCTGCCTAACAAGACGAGGGGTAAGAAGCGGTCTGATGACCGCCGCGTGATTAACGGCATTTTTTACGTCCTTCGCACCGGCATCCCTTGGGCTGATCTACCGGAGCAATACGGCCTACCGACCACGGTCTACAACCGCTTCAACCGGTGGAGCTATCCGGGCCACTGGGACCGGATCATGGAGGCTATCGCTGACGCGGATAATGTTGACATGGTAATGGTTGATGGGACCAGTGTGCGAGCACATCATTCTGCCACTACGTTAAAAAAAAGACCCGCGCCTGTAGAGCGTCAACCACTTTGTCCGCGCGCGACAACCATCTTGGCCGGTTTTCAGGCCGCTGAGGTTGGCGTTTTGTTCGGTTTTTCGGGTTAGGTCTCTCCTTCGTTTTGGTTGTCGGTGATGG
>Ga0163216_101026_pt1 | contig 23351 bp, 20 predicted proteins | sample SynspAceP_FD_167610 | JGI IMG/M metagenome (GOLD analysis project Ga0163216, IMG submission 167610) | Saline lake microbial communities from Ace Lake in Antarctica - Synechococcus sp. Ace-P (Illumina Assembly) | ecosystem: Environmental > Aquatic > Non-marine Saline and Alkaline > Saline ...
GGAGAGGGGGTCCACGCCATGAATCGGTCCTGTATAGTGATGAAAACTCTGTTCAATCTCTTATTGCAGTTGACCGGCGCTGTCATTTCTGGTGTTTGTCTCGCCGAGATTTCAAAGCAAATTCCAAAATTTTGAGCGCAGAAACATGGCCGCCGCGAAAGTGCAGACAGAACGTTACAATCCGCAGATCACCGAACCGAACTGGCAGAAAGTCTGGACGGAGCGAGATCTGTTCACGACTGACAATAATGACCCGCGCGAAAAATACTATGTGCTTGAAATGTTTCCCTATCCGTCGGGCCGAATTCACGTAGGCCATGTGCGCAATTATGCCATGGGTGACGTGGTTGCGCGGTTCAAACGCGCCAAGGGTTTCAATGTACTTCACCCCATGGGATGGGATGCGTTTGGCATGCCAGCCGAAAATGCAGCGATGAAGAACAAGGTTCATCCAAAAGGCTGGACCTATGACAATATCGCTGCCATGCGCAGCCAGCTTAAATCCATGGGCCTGTCGCTGGATTGGCAGCGCGAATTCGCCACGTGCGATGTGGCCTATTATCACCAGCAGCAAAAATTGTTCCTCGATTTCCTGAAGGAAGGCATTGCCTACCGCAAGAAGTCAAAAGTGAACTGGGATCCGGTCGATCAAACCGTTTTGGCCAATGAGCAAGTCATTGACGGCAAGGGCTGGCGCTCTGGCGCTGACGTGGAACAGCGCGAGTTGACACAGTGGTTCTTCAAGATCTCTGACTATTCAGATGATCTTTTGAACGGCCTTGAGGGGCTTGACCGCTGGCCGGATAAAGTTCGCCTGATGCAGAAAAACTGGATCGGCAAGTCAGAAGGCATGAGTGTTCGCTTTGCGTTTGAAGACGCCGATCATGATCCGCTGGAAGTCTTTACGACCCGGCAGGACACCTTGTTTGGTGCCAGCTTCATGGCCCTGTCACCGGACCATCCGCTGACACAGACACTGGCTGCCGACAATGCAGGCCTAGCCGAGTTTGTTGCAGAATGCCGCAAACACGGCACCAGCGTCGTGGCTGTTGAGACGGCGGAAAAACAAGGCTTTGACACGGGTTTGCGCGTCAAACATCCGCTGCAGGACCGCACGCTTCCGGTCTATGTCGCCAATTTTGTTCTGATGGATTACGGCACTGGCGCTATTTTCGGCTGCCCCGCACATGACCAGCGCGATCTGGATTTTGCCAACAAATATGAGTTGTCGGTCACTCCTGTTGTGCTGCCGACAGATGCCGATGCAGCAGACTTTTCAATTGCAACCGAAGCCTATACCGGCCCGGGCAAAATCTTCAATTCGGATTTCCTCGATGGGATGACGATTGAAGATGCAAAGCAAACAATTGCCGAACGGTTGGAATCCACACAATTGGAGGGCGCACCGCAAGGCACCCGGCAGATAAATTACCGGCTGCGCGACTGGGGCATTTCGCGTCAGCGCTATTGGGGATGTCCGATTCCTATCATCCATTGCGATGATTGCGGCCCACTGCCGGTGCCCGAAGAGCAATTGCCGGTCGAACTGCCCGATGATGTTGATTTTGACACGCCGGGCAATCCGCTCGACCGCCATGCCGCCTGGAAACAGGCAACCTGTCCAAATTGTGGCAAGGCTGCACCGCGCGAAACCGATACGATGGATACATTCGTCGATTCATCGTGGTATTTTGCCCGCTTCACCGCGCCGACGAGTGAAAATCCGACCGATCCAAAGGCCGCTGATGCCTGGTTGCCGGTCAATCAGTATATTGGCGGTGTGGAGCATGCGATCCTGCATCTTCTCTATTCACGCTTCTTCGCACGCGCCATGTCGCAATGCGGTCACATGTCCATCGACGAGCCTTTTGAAGGCCTCTTTACCCAGGGCATGGTCGTCCATGAGGCCTATCATGACGGCCAGGAGCGCACATGGTATACGCCGACCGAATTGAGGTTTGAAGGCGAAGGCGCCGACCGCAAGGCCTTCCTAATTGAAGGCGGCCAGGAAGTGACCATCGGCAAAATCGAAAAAATGTCGAAGTCAAAGCGCAACACGGTCGACCCTGATGACATCATCAAAACCTATGGCGCTGATACAGCGCGCTGGTTTGTACTGTCCGATTCCCCTCCCGAGCGCGATGTCATCTGGACAGATGCTGGCGTCGAAGGGGCACACCGGTTTGTTCAGCGGGTCTGGCGTCTGGTGCAGGAAGTGGCTGCGCTTGAGGCCACCAGCACACCCCATGATCATGCTCTGACGGCAGCGGCCCATAAGGCGTTGCATTCAATCGAGGCTGACATTGAGGGATTGCGATTCAACCGTGCCGTCGCACAGATTTACGAATTGACCAATGCTGTCTCTGCGCATTTGGCAAAAAACAACAGTGCTGATAATGGCGCTGTGCGCAATGCATTCGAAATGCTGCTACATGCAATGGCCCCAATGATGCCGCATCTTGCGGAAGAATGCTGGACGCATCTGGGACATTCGGATTTGATCGCAAGCCGCCCCTGGCCTAAGGTAAACGAGGCGCTGCTGTCGGAAGACACGATCATTCTGCCGATCCAGATCAACGGCAAGCGGCGTGCGGAAATCAGTGTTTCTAAAGAGGCTTCCAAACAGGAAGTCGAAGAGGCTGTGCTGGCCATGCCTGCTGTACAAAAAGCATTGGACGGGGCAACCCCGAAAAAGCTGATCGTTGTGCCTGGCCGCATAGTGAATGTGGTAGTTTGATTAACCAAATAGTGACATGTTGCGGCAGTTTATCGTGAGCGAGAGCAGACAGATGCAGTGGATTTTGCGAATTCTTAAAACACCGGCGCTGGCCGTGATTCTGTTAGGTCTGCTAACCGCAGCCTGCAATGTCCGCCCTGTCTACGGGCCAAATGGCGGCTATGGCATCGATAAGGTGTCGAATGAACTGGCAGCAATTGGCATTGATTCTGCCAAGGGCCGGGTGTCGCAGGAAATGCGCAACCGTCTGATTTTCAACTTCAACCACGGGCGATCTGTTGCGGAAAAGCGCTATCAGATGAGTTACACGCTGGCTGAGTCTGATGATGCCATTGCCATCGAAGAGGCCAGTGGTTCGCCCGCATCCTACCGTCTGACAGTGATTGTTCAATATCGTGTCATGGACCCTGTGGCCAACACACTGGTAACAGCTGGAACCGAGCGTGCCAGCGCTTCCTATGACCGGTCAACACAGAGCTTTGCCAATATTCGTGCCCGTCGGGACGCGGAAAATCGTGCCGCCAAATCCGCTGCAGATGAAATTACGGCGCGCATCTCCACCTTCTTCGCCACCCGGCAGTAAACATGGCGGTTCTGCAAAGAGGCGCCCTTAACTCCTTTCTTAAAGAGCCAACTGGTCGATATCGCGTTGTCGTGGTCTTCGGGCCCGATCGGGGTCTGGTATCAGAGCGCGCCACAAGCATTCTGTCTGGCTTGCAGCAATCTGCAGGGCCCGGTTCTGATGATCCCTTTGGCCTGACCCGCATTGCTGGCGAAGATCTTAATAGTGATCCTGACCGGCTGGCCAACGAAGCCTATACAATCTCACTGTTTGGTGGCGCCCGCTTTATTCATGTCAGAGCGCATGGCGCGCGTAATTTGCCGGATCAGGTTTCTCCGCTCTTAAAAAACCCGCCGGAAGATGCCTTTATCGTCATCGAGGCGGGCGATCTGAAAAAAGGCACTGCCTTTCGCAAGCTTGTCGAGAAGAGCGATGAAGCCGTTGCCATCCCCTGCTATGCCGATGACAATGCCAGCCTCAATGAAGTGGTGAATGAAGAAATTGCTGCCTTCGGCCTCAGCATCACAAAGGATGCAAGACTGCGCCTTTTGAGCCAGCTTGGCGGCGATCGATTGGCCAGCCGGGGCGAAATTGAAAAACTCTGCCTGTTTGCAGCTGAAAAAGGCACCATTGACGAAGAAGATGTCATTGCCCTGTCCGGTGACAGTTCGGTTCTGTCCGCAGATGCACTCAGCGACGCGGCAGCACTCGGCCAGATGCCTGCACTGATGGATGCGCTGGCACGCATGGATGCTGGCAGCCTCAGCCCATCCGCCGCAGGCCCCCAGATTCTGCGTAATTTCCAAGTCTTGCACAAAGCCCGAATCATGGTTGAACAGGGTGTTCCTGCCAATCAGGTGGTAGACCGAATGACGCCTCCGATTTTCTTCAAGCGCAAGGATGCGGTTAAAAAACAACTCACTTTGTGGTCGGTTGCGCGATTGGATCGGGCATTGGGTCTGCTGTCAGATGCAGTTCTGAAAAGTCGTCAGCAACAAGGGCTGGCAACCGCCCATCTTGGTGATGCTCTGATTCGTATTGCCGGGAACGCAAGACGTCGATAAAATCCTGTCGCTAGAATAATACACCATTTTATTCCAGAAATTTGGTCCGAGCCGCTTCGCAATACGCCGTTTTCTGACATACTTTTCAGCAACCGTGATTGATTGGATGATCTGCGCCCATGACCTTTGAGCAAATGTTTCTGTTTGGTCTTTTCTTTGCTGTGTTTGCCATGCTGATCTGGGGCAAATATCGCTATGATCTGGTGGCTTTTTCCGCATTGGTGATAGCGCTCATTGTCGGCGTCGTGCCCTATAAGGACGCATTTTCTGGGTTTGGACACCCAGCCACAATTATCATAGCGCTGGTCCTGGTGGTGTCGCGCGGTCTCATCAATTCAGGTGCAATTGACGTCATCACAAGGCAGCTTCTGGCAACCGAACGCCCGGTTGCGCAGCATATTGGTATTTTGGGTGTTGTCGGGGGTGTTCTGTCCGCGTTCATCAACAATGTAGCGGCCCTTGCCATATTGATGCCTGTCGATATGCAGGCGGCAGGCAAGGCCAAACGCATTGTCGGCATTACGCTGATGCCCCTTGCTTTTGCTACCATTCTGGGTGGCATGATCACGCTGATCGGCACACCGCCAAATATTATCATTGCCGCCTATCGGGAAACCGCCACAGGCACGCCATTTTCCATGTTTGATTTTGCCCCCGTCGGCATTGCCTGCACCATTGCTGGCATTAGTTTCATTGCCTTGGTCGGCTGGCGTTTGATCCCCATCGACACATCGAAATCTGCAGACTCCTCCAGCTTCAGCTCACTTGACAACTACATTGCTGAACTCGTTGTCAGCGAAGACAACCCGGTCCTTGGCCAGATGGTGCGTGATCTTGATAGTCAGGCAGACGAATTCGACGTTGTGATTGTCGGCCTGGTCCGGAATGGTCGCAGACTGCCTGGGCGCGCTCGCACAAATGAAATTCGCAAGGGTGATATTTTGGTGGTTGAGGCCCCTCCCGGCCCCATAGACAAATTCCGTTCCGCTCTCAAACTGTCCTTCATCGGCGAAGACCGCCACGCAAAAATCGCCTCCGAAGGCATGGCTCTGATGGAGGTGGTGGTGCCCGATGACAGTCGCATCATTGGCCGCTCGGCGATGGATGTGCGGCTGCTCTACCGCCAGAGCACTACGCTTCTGGGCGTCTCACGCAAAGGCAAACGCTTTGTCGAACGCGTGCGGCATTTACCCATTGAGCCTGGCGACGTATTGCTGTTGCTTGGCGCCTCGGAACACCTTCCAAGTGTCGCTAACTGGCTGGGCGTCCTGCCCTTGCGCGAACGCGGCCTCAACGTCACCCAACACAAGCAGGCAGGTCTGGCGGTGGGTTTGTTTGGCGTAGCAATAGTGCTGGCATCCCTTGGCGTGCTGCAACTGGCTGTCGCTCTGGCCGCCGTGGTCGTCCTCTATGTCATATTGAAAATTGTGCCCATTTCCACTCTTTATGAGCAGATTGAATGGCCTGTCATCGTGCTGCTGGGGTCCATGATACCGCTCGGATCGGCCCTTGAAACGGCTGGCGGCACAGATCTGATCGCCAATGGCATTGTTTCGCTGACAGCGCCCTACCCCATTGCCGTTGTTCTGACCGTTCTGATGGTCGTGACAATGACCCTGTCCGACCTTTTGAACAACACAGCGACAGCAGTTATTGCAGCGCCCATTGCCGTCAATATTGCAAACACACTTGGCGTCAGCCCTGACCCATTCCTGATGGCCGTTGCGGTTGCTGCATCCTGCGCGTTCCTGACCCCCATCGGCCACAAGAACAACACCTTGATTATGGGCCCCGGCGGCTACCGCTTTGGCGATTATTGGCGCATGGGCCTGCCACTGGAAATCATTGTCATTGTGGTGTCAGTGCCAACGATCCTGCTGGTCTGGCCGCTGTAAAACGCCTAGGATCAACTTCACCCGAGAAAGCTCAAGACACGTTGTTTCAAGTCCACCATGGTTTCTTTGTTTGTTGATTTTTCAATCACAGACAACCGCAGCATTGTCTTACCTTTCCAGACGGTCGTTCGGACAAATGTTGCGAAAGATGCATTGAGATGGTCTGCTAATTCAGCCGTTTTCTGATCACAATCATCAACGCGCAGAACAAGCTGGTTCAAATACACTCGGTTGCGAATTTGAATACGGTTGTTCAGACGGAACGACCGCTCAAACTCGGCAGCGCATTCGCAGTGGCGACGAACCGTCTCGATGATGCCCTGCCGACCCTTCGCCTGCATGACTGCCCAGGCCGCAAAGCCACGTGCCCGCCGGGACAATTCGGGATTGAATTCTGAAGGGTTTCGACCATCAGCAAGACTGTGATTTAGATAGTCGGCAGAAATATCCATCGCCTTGCGATGCGCCTGCTGGTCTTTCACAATTGCAAACCCGGAATCATAGGGAATTTGCAGCCATTTGTGACCGTCGACAGACCAACTGTCAGCCAGATCAATGGCCTTTGTCAGATCGTCTTTTTCCGGAAGCACGCGTGCCCACAGACCAAACGCACCATCCACATGCAGCCACGCATCGTGATGTTGGCAAAGGCGTGATAATTCAGAAAAATCATCAAACGCACCAGAGTTGATATGGCCTGCTGTCGCCACCACGATCTTCGGACCTTGTCTTGCATCCATTGCGTGGCGCAGTGCGGTTGCATCCATGGCACCCTGCTCATCCGAGAGGACACGAACCAGATTATTCTCCCCAAAGCCAAGATACCGCAGCGCTGCATAGTTGGAAACATGAGCATCGTCGCAGACAAAGATATGAATAAGCGGCGCGCCCTGTAGCCCGGTTTTCTCAATATCAAACCCGGCGCGGTTCAAGACAGCGCCGCGTGCCGCCGCCAGGCAGACAAAGCCCGCCATCGTGGCACCTGTAACCAGTCCAACCGAGCTTTCGCTTGGCAAACCCAGCATATCAAGAAGCCATGCAGCGACTGCTTCTTCCGCAATCGCAGCGGCTGGCGACGTTTGGAAAATCGCCGAATTCTGGCCCCAGATGGACGTCAGCCAGTCGGCAGCAACACCAGTTGTGTCCGAGCCACCCATCACCCAGGCAAAAAAATTGGGATCAGTGTTGGCAACAAGGCCGGGTTCAGCTGCTGCTATCAGATCCTGAATCACCTCTGCGCCATCACGGCCGGTCTCCGGTGTTCTCAGGCAGAACCGTTTTCGCAATTCCTCCGCTGTTTCAATTGCATCCAGCGCATGTTTGCGCTGACGATAGGCCACGGCATAATCATATGCGGTGACCAGACCGGAATCTTTGCCGGCCTGACCTGGCGCGCCCATCAGCGCGGATGCAGCCAGGTCGGCAGAAAGCTGTAAGCGTCGCGCTTCAGTCCTGCATCAAAGGCAACATTGTTCTTGGTAAGTAGCGCCTGCAACGACCCGTCATTGAAGGCGTCAAATGCTTCCGTAGCCCCACCAACATGTTGTCCACCCACAAATATCTGCGGAATGGTCGGTGCATTTGTCAGTTGCTTCAGAACAGTTCTGATGTCACCACCACGATTGTCAGCCTGAAAGGCGACTAAATCCAGATCAATGGATTTATAGGCAATTCCCGCTTCCTGGAACATCTTCCGCACCGACCAGCAAAACTCGCACCATTCCAGCGAGAACATCACGACCGGTTCATCCTTGTTTGAAATCGTCTCATTGACGAATTCAACGGCATAAGGCTTGGTTTCCTCAATGTAAGCAGCAGGCGCAACGGCCGGTGTGGAGCTTACATCAAAGCGAAATCTTGGTGTTGTAGCTGCAATCTCCATTTCCTCTTCCGACATTTCAGCCACAACATTGTCAAACAAGGCGGTGCTGAGATAACGCTCGCCCGTATCAGGAAGCATTGCCAGAATACGTGATCCGTCCGGAGCGGACTCGGCCACCTTCAGCGCAGCTGCAAAAGTCGCCCCGGCGGACGTGCCGCAGAAAATTCCCTCCTTGGCAGCCAGATCGCGGGCGCATTGCAGAGCATCAACACCCGCCACGGGTTGGTAGATGTCGATCAGATTATGCGCCAGCACATCTTCGGCCAGTTTTGGAATGAAATCCGGCGTCCAACCCTGCATCAGATGCGGTCGAAAATTCGGATGGCTCGCACCTATGCTGCCATCAGCTTTTTTATCCTGTGCAATTCCGCTCGACAAAAGCTGCGAATTGTCTGGCTCAGCCGCCACAATTTTTGTCTGCCGGCTTTTATCCTTCAAAACCCGGGAAACGCCCTTCAGGGTTCCACCTGTTCCAAATCCGGTCACCCAGTAATCCAGCGGACTATCAGCGAATGCACCAAGAATTTCCTGCGCAGTGGTGCGCGAATGCGCATCTGCATTGGCTTCGTTTTCAAACTGCCGCGTGAAAAACCAACCGTGTTTTTCAGCCAGTTCGACGGCTTTGGCAACCATGCCGCTGCCCTTTTCCGATGCCGGGGTCAAAATGACTTTTGCCCCCAGAAAACGCATCATCTTGCGCCGCTCAACGCTGAAATTCTCAGCCATGGTGATCACCAGAGGATAGCCCTTTTGCGCGCACACCATTGCAAGGCCAATGCCGGTATTTCCCGATGTTGCTTCAATGACTGTCTGACCAGGCTTCAAAAGGCCATCACGTTCTGCCGCTTCAATCACGCCAAGTGCCAGACGATCCTTCACAGACCCCATTGGGTTAAACGCCTCGAGCTTGACGAAGAGCTCAACATTTTTAGGGCCCAGATTGTTGATACGAACAATTGGTGTTTCCCCAATTGTCTCAAGAATTGAGTTTTTGATGGTCGACATGCTGTGGCTCCGTTCCCGATGCGCCGGGTCAATCGGGGTATTGTATCTGGTTTGTGCACTTATCTGAATTGAATCTTCCTGCACCCCATTTTCCGCTGAAGGCAAAGGATGGATGCGGGTGTTTTCGAATGCAGTCTCTACCAATTGTGTCATTTGCAGCCTCACAGGATTCGGTTTGTTTGATGGACAATTTGTGAACCTTTCCTGACAGACCGGTGTCAAAGCGCATGAATTTGACCGTGATTTATCCGTGATTTCTACCTGTTCACGCGATTGGTGCGACAATTTTGCAAGTTCTGGGAGATAAGGCTATCGTCGCCACCAATGAAACATCTGGCCAGAATATGATTTGCATAAAGTTATTTGGAAAACTGCGGCTTGAAACAGCAGATGGCAAACCGATCCCGATCAGCGGATCAAAAACTCAGGGATTGATTGCCTGTCTTGCACTCAATACCGATGTCCACATCTCCCGAGATCGACTAATGACCCTGTTTTGGGGTGACCGTTTCAATGATCAGGCACGCCAAAGCCTCAGGCAGGCCATTTCAAAACTACGCAGATTGCTGGAAGATGTAGATGGTGACATAATTTTGGCTGACCCCGACCGGGTCGGGTTCAACCCTGACAAAGTCCAGGTTGATGTTGATGATTTTGAGCTGCTTGCAAAAAAGAATACGCCAGATGATGCCTTGTCTGCCTTGGACCTTTTACAAGGGCCACTTCTCGACGGCCTTTTTGGGCAACAGCCAGACTTCGATGATTGGCTTGCGTCCGAACGCCAACGTATCGCAACCATAGCCACCCGTGTTTTTGAAGACGCCGCAAAACAACAAATGAAGGCAGGGCGTAGTGACGCTGCGCTGACCACTATACGTCGATTGATCAAACTTGATCCGCTCCGTGATGCTACGCAGATCATACTCATCAAAATACTGGCGCAGTCCGGCGAACGCGCGGCGGCGATCCAACACTACAACGCCTATGCAGCAACACTGAATGCAGAGCTGGGGGTTAGTGCCGGACCGGATTTGCAACGCCTTATCAACGAGATACGGTCTGAGAATTTCATGCCTGTGGAAATTGATGAAGCCACGGTCTCCGCGCCGCTGCCGGTCGAGACACCAAACAAGACGCCCACCGAAAACCGTCAAGCCAGCATAGCAGTCCTGCCCTTTGCGACGGCCTCGCCTGGCCAGACGCAGGAGTTTTTTGCCGAAGGTATAACGGAAGATCTGACAGCAAACCTCTCCCTCTACAAATGGCTCAACCTACGCGCCGGCCTGCCGTTTGAAGGTGCAAGGCCCACGGCAGCTGACCTTTCAAATCTGGGCAAGGAACACAAAATTGACTACGTCGTGCATGGCATGTTGCGCGACAACGGATCCAAGGCCCGGCTGACCGTCCAACTGGCTGAAACGGCAACTGGACGGTATCTTTGGGTCACACGCTATGATCGCAACTCCGATGAATTGCTGGATTTGCAGGATGAATTGTCTGATACCATCGCGGCTTCCGTAGAAGCGGAACTGGAACGGATTGCCGGCAAAGCTGCACATGTTCGGGCCGAAGGTGATTTGAGCGCGTGGGACAATTACCATTTAGGCCTTGCAACCCAATATGAATTTCACGCTGATACCAATCTGAAAGCGCAACAATATTTCCGCAAAGCCATAGAACTCGACCCGAATTTCGCCGCCGCCTATGCACGCCTTTCCTATGCGATCGTCATCTCAACAATCTATTTTGAGGCAGACAATGTGCAGATCCTGCTGGAAGATGCGCTTCAACATGCTCGCAAATCCTGCTTGCTGGATTCAGACGATGCGGTCGGTCGATTTGCGCTAGGTCGCGTATTCCTGGCGCTTGGCGAATATGACCGCTCGGTCATTGAATTGCAGGCGGCAATTGATCTCAATCCGGGCATGGCCCAGGCGCATTGCGGGCTGGGCGATTCGCTGGCCTATTCAGGCAAGCTTGATGATGCCATGGAGCGGTTCGAGGAAGCCGTGCGCCTCAGCCCATCCGATCCCTATCGCTGGGCGTTTCTCAGCTACGGCGCAACAGCGCTGTTGTTCAAGGGAGAGTATGAGGATTCGGCCAATTGGGCCTTAAAGGCAGACAGCGTGCCAAATTCTCACTATTGGGCAACAGCGATCCGTGCCTCGGCGCTGGGCCATTTGGGACATGAAAAACAAGCATCGGCAGCGCTACAGGAATTGTTACGGCGCAAGCCGGACATCGATTGTGACTTTGTCAGAAAAAGACTGTTTTACCTGCAAGACCCAAATCAGATCGATATTTATATAGATGGATTGCGCAAGGCCGGGTTGAACTAGAATAACCAGTTCAAAGCCATAAGAGGCAAACGAAGACGCTTCACGCGCCCTCGTCTTGTTATGCTACATCAATGTCTGGCCACCGGCTTCAAGGAAGCCCATTGTGTGACCGGCACCAGCAATTTCTGCACCGCCAATCAAATCGGCCTGTGTAAGGCCCTTGGCATCAGCACAGGCTTTACAAACCCAGATCACACCATTTTTTTCCAGATACCCGTTAATCAGGTCCTGCACTGGTGCATAACCTTCAGCCTGCAAGCCATTGGCTTTGCCTGGAAGTGCAAGGTCTACTGCGGCATTGGTCAGAAAGATGCGCGCTTCGCCTTTGCCTGCAACAGCATTGCCTACGACCAGTGCTACGGTTGCCTTTTCGACGTCGTCATTGCCCCAAGAATTATTGATCAGAAAAGCCATTTTAAAATCTCCTTTATGTGCTTCGTTGTTTCCGATGAACACAATCTGACCGGTCGCTGTGAACTGGGGGTGATGTGGTCTGGCGACCCAAAGGGAGTTAAGCGTGATTTGTGCAAAATCTAGCGTGATTTCGCCTAACGCAAGCGTGACAACAAAAAAGCGCCTGGCCATTTCGGCACAGACGCTTTTGCATTCCGCTGTTTATGAAAAGATCAGCCGACAATGGCTTTCAACAAACCAACCACATGATCGACTTCCTGCATGGTGTTTGTTTTTCCAAGTGAGAACCGAATGGTTCCAATTCCCTGTTCTGTCGATGCGCCCATAGCAATCATCACATGGCTCATATCTATGCAGCCTGCATGGCAGGCCGAACCTGTGGTCGCAGCAACATGCGGCATTTGCCCAAGAATACTGGCACCAACCTGCCCCGGAAAGCAGATACTCAGCGTGTTGGGCACCCGGTCAATCGGATGACCATTCAGAGCCACACGCGTGCCAAATGTGGTTGAAAGTTCTTGCCAGAAATAGTCACGCAATACACGAACGTTATAGCTGATTTCCAATGCGGCCTGCTTTGCTGCCTCAGCCAGGCCGGCAGCCAGCAATGCACTTTCAGTTCCGGCGCGGCGACCACCTTCCTGCTCGCCGCCATGCAGCAGTGGCGCAATTCGAACGTTTTTCCGAACAAACAATGCGCCAATGCCATTGGGAGCTCCGAATTTATGGCCTGCCAGCGACAGCATATCGACCTTCAGCTGCCGCACATCAACGAGAATTTTGCCAACGCTTTGCGCGCAATCACTATGCAACAGCACATCAGTGCCCTTCAGGGCGTCTGAAATTTGCGCAATGGGTTGAAGTGTGCCGGTTTCATTATTGGCATGCATGATTGAAACAAGAACCGTTTCAGGCCGAACAGCCCGCACAACATCCTCCGGATCGACCACGCCGAACTCATTAACCGGCAAAACCGTCACTTGCGCGCCCTGGGTTCTAAGGAAACGGTGCACCCGCAGAACTGCATCATGTTCGACAGCGCTGGTAATAAAATGCGCACCCTGTCGCGCCGCCATTGCCCAAACACCCTTAATTGCCATGTTGTTAGCTTCAGTGCCGCCACTGGTCAAAACAATCTCGGATGGCTCGGCACCGATCAAGTGGGCAACGCTTGAGCGCGCCATTTCAAGCTGTTCACGCGCTGGTTGACTGGCCCAATGTCCACTCGATGGATTGCCAAAGCCATGTTCCAGATACTGCTGCATCGCGGTGATGACTGCTGGCGCACAGGGGGTGCTGCCATTGTGATCAAAATAGATCGGTTTGTGACCATTAACGGGACCTGCTTGGGTTTGCTGTGGGTCCGATTGGATTTGCGTAAAGTGTTTCATCGTCATTGCTCCTGTTCATGATTTGTGAAGAGAGCAATGACGGGTCTCCATAATTTTGATGTTACTGACAGCGTGATATCGATGTGAATTCGATGTGAATTCGGTAGATATAAATTTTTCACACCGGTCATCTTTCCGTAAAGTCTATCCGCCAAACCACGCGGCGAGCGTCACAATCAGCGGAACCGGTGCCACGGCCAATGACACACTGATCAAAAATTCACGGAACGTTATCAATCGGCTGACGCCTGCAGCCAGTGCAATGCCTCCGCCGCCGCCGATCAATGTATTACCCGGCGTGTTTATAAGAACTGCCAGCGTGCAACGCCTGTGCCGAACCAGCCAGTGAATCCAATTGGGCAATGCATATGCGCCAACAGACTGAACAGAGACGAGATGTGCGCCAGCGCAATTTTTCGAAAGAAGCTGCGCGATGCGCGCAAAGCCGAGCCGCGCAGATAAATGTTCAAGCGAACAGGAGGGCGCAAGTCGGCCGATACTGAAAGAAAACGTCAATGCCGCCACTGTCGCAAGATAGAGCACCCCCGCAAATTGGGCCCCAAAAATCAAAAGCAAGGCAAACCCGATTTCTGCTCCGGGTACAAAAGGAAACGCGATTAGCAGTATGTAGACCAGAAGGATAACCAGGATCATACCATCCTGCATCAGGGCCTCAGATGCAGCCTCTCGCAAATGCATCATCTCCTGCACATACGTTCCAAACATATGTCCGCTAAAAGCCAACATTGCGAGAATTCCAATCACGACACCCACAAGCGTGGACCCTGCATATTTTAAATGCTTAGTGTCCTGCAGGTTCAATTGAATGCGCTTAAAAAATTTCATGGACATTGCTCCGGTTCATGGCCTGTGAAGAGAGCAATGGCCGGTCACAATAATTTTGGTGTCATTGATGGCGTAATTTCGATGTGAATTCGGTAATTTATTGTCCAGCTATCAGAGCGAAACGACGCAAGTGGATAGGTCTTCTAAAGCAAACCGCGATAACCCGCCTGACTGGACTTGCTGGCTGTTTCACTGCAATGCCAGAACCGAGTTGCCAGACCGCTCCAAATTCGCGCAAACAATTCTGTCTTCTCTGAAACACCCGTTTTCTGTTCTAGATCTTGGGCCGCAATGTGCTTCTCGGAAAATGTGTGAGCATCAATCATGGGGTACCTCGTGTTTCTGTTTGGTTTGTGGTCTAACCATAGGCGGGGGCTCAGAAACTTGCTTGAACAGACGCTTGCCAAACGCTTCCCAAACGCTTGATTCTTCTTGCCATGGGACAGAATACGCTTGATTTTTGAATTCACAGACTTCCGAATTGACACAGACCATCAGGAATTGTTGCGACAGGGACAAGCTGTTCCGGTTCAGCCTCAGGTGTTTGATCTCTTGGTTTTTCTGATTGAAAATCGAGATCGGGTGGTCAGCAAGGACGAAGTCATTGAATCTGTCTGGGATGGTCGTGCGATTTCTGATGGCACATTGAATGCAAGGCTGAATGCTGCGCGTCGTGCCGTTGGAGATACAGGCGAAGCCCAAACCATTATCAAGACAATGCCGCGCAAGGGATTTCGCTTTGTCGCAGAAGCTACATCATCAGATGGAGCGGCGATATTGGCCGATGCGGTTCCAGGATCTACAGCGGATAATGGTCCATCTCTGACTGTTCTGCCCTTCGTCAATCTCAGCTCTGATGCCGAAAATGAATTTCTCGCCGATGGGCTCACCGAAGATGTTGTGACCGCACTTTCCAAATTGCGCGGCTTCTTTGTCACAGATCGCAGCACAACATTTGCATTGAAAGCCGAGAAAAACGACACCCAACAAATCGCTGCGGAAATGGGCGTTCGTTATATTCTTCAGGGAAGCATCCGCTCTGCTGGATCTCGCATAAGGGTAACGGCCCAACTGACTGATACAAGAACCCGCTCCCAATTGTGGAGCGAGCGCTATGACCGCGACGTAACCGATATTTTCGCGATTCAGGATGAGTTGACTGAGAGCCTGGTCGGACATCTATCGCCAGAACTGTATGCAGCTGAACATGCAAGGTTGAAACGACGGCACCCCAAGAGCCTCGATGCCTGGGAATGCTTCGTAAAGGCGATGCACTACTATGGGCAACAGTCCCAGGATGGCAGTAAAACCGCGATTGACCTGCTTGAGCAGGCCATATCCCTCGATCCCGATTACTCACAGGCCTTGGGCCTTTATGCAACTATTCTGGCATGGCGCACCATCCAGCATTGGGAACCGGCCGACCCAACTCTAAAAAACGCACGCATAGCTGCCGACAAAGCATTGCTGGCAGATACGAATGACCCGTGGGCATCCATTGGACGCGGTTACGTATCGATTGTCTCGCGCGAAGGGGATGCGGCCATTATGAATTATGGCCACGCCGTCGATCTCAGTCCCAACCTTGCCTATGCCCGTGCGCTGTTAGGCGTTGCAAATGCTTATGCCGGAAATGCCGATCTGGCACGCACCCATATTACCAAGGCCATTGCCCTTAGCCCCCGCGATACTTTCATCGATAAATTTCACCTCTACCTCTCTATTGCAGAGTTTCAGGCCGGCAATTATTCAGCGGCAGCCAATGCGGCACAGCATGCCATTCAATTGAAACCGGGGCATGCAAGCTCTCATCTCTTTCGAACCGCATCATTTGCAATGGCCAATGAGCCAGAGATGGCAGATGCAGCTCTAAACGAGTTTTTGGCACTTGTTCCAAATGCACAGGCATCAGAGATTCAACGAACCGTGTTGTATTATCAGTCTGCAGATCGCCAACGATTTGCAGATGCGATGCGTCGGGCTGGCCTGCCGGAATAGGGCTGACTCACAGACCCCGCTCCAACAGGCCCTACACTTGCCCATGCCAGCGCCGCCGGTTTCCAAAAACGACAATGGTCAGATTTAGACACGCAGCGCAAAACAGGAACGTCAGGGATCTATGCCGGTCTTCGGGCGACGATGAACACCGACGCACCTTCACTGGGACGCCAGACATGTTCAACTTCAAAACCGTGCGCACGCAAACCATCGGTCAGCATGTCAGATGTCAAAGGGAGAATTTTTGGCAATACGCCAATAGCTCCCAATGGCGGCAAAGCGTATCGGATAAGACCGCCTATTTCGGCAATACACACAGTGGAGGAGAAGAAAAGGCCGCCGGGTTTTAGCTGTTGGTACACACGGGCCAACGTCGCGTCTAAATCTGCAACAAGATGCAGAATCGACAATCCCAATACTGCATCATAGCCTGCACCGTTTTCAGGAAGAGGCCAATCCTCGAAGGAGGATGTTTCAAATCGAACATTGGAGACAGCTTGCGCCTCGGCTTTTTCACGCGCAATGGCAGTCATTTCCGATGAAAAATCAATCGCATCAATATGGGACACACGCGGTGCATGAATGAGAGCAGTGGTCCCGGTGCCGCTCCCAAATTCCAGCAAACGATCCTGTGGTTTCAGATAGCTGGCGGTCATGTCGAGCTTGTACTGGTAGGAATCATTGTCCTTCACAGGGCTACGGGCGTATCCGCGCGCCATGAAGTTCCAAAAACGGGTCGGGTGAAAAATCATGACATGCTCCTGTTTGAGATAATGATGGGCAATTGTGGGACAAAACGCTCAGAAATTGAGCCGGCCCAATGACAGGAAATCCAAGCCTTAACTGGCATCCTCAATATCAAATACCGCTTCCAACGGCTTATCGAAGACCCGGGAAATCAGGATCGCAAGTTCCAGGGTTGGAGAATATTTGGCGTTCTCAATGGCCACGATTGTTTGCCGGGTCACACCAACCCGTTCGGCCAGATCCTTCTGCGTCATTTCGTCAGCATCAAACCTCAGGCGTCTGATCCTGTTTGTGATTTTCAGTTTTCCCATGGGTCAATAGCCCCGCCGGTAGCTGATGAATTTGACAAGATCGGCAGACATCGAGCCAAGCGCCATTGAGAAATAGATGATGTTGAAAGCCTTCAATGCAGACCAGCCAAACGCCAGAGCGATAATTGCCAGCATGAAGCCTGCGCCTGAAAAAAGCACCACGGCCACGATGCCGCGACGGTCAAACAGTTTGTCGCGCTCATCAACCAGAAAACTTGGCTTCTCGGTGCGGGTAACAATTGCGTACCCTATGTTGAACAAAATAGTGCCGATGATGGTGCCGCCAATCGCTATTGGAATTATCCAAATTACCATTTGCGCCCAGACATTCACGGCATCAGCACCGTCAAACTGGCCTGCAGCATTCATCTCCACAAGCCGGAATATAACGTATGCGGTCGTGATCAGACCGACGATGATCGACACAACATTGTTGCGATCCTGATAGGTCATGGGCGTTTCTCCATTCACGCGACAATTTGCTGCTAGCTGTCAAGTTTCTCAGACTTCATGTATGATTTATAATACACAGAGTCAAATATTTTATACATATAAATTCAAATCATGAAGTTGCACAAAGGTTGCAGGAGACTTCCATTTAATTGGGGAACGTAGGCCGCACGGCTATATCGCGGCTTTTGTCGTTGAGACAAAAGCCGCGATAAAAGTGCTGTGATGGCGCTGGTTTATAGCCCAGCCAATGTCGATTGAAGCCTAAGTAGACAGTGGTTTCGAATAGACAGGCTCTAGGCCGGATGCTCCAGCAACCCCAATCTTTGCCCATGCCGGCGCTGACGATTACGCAATACCGCAATCGTCAACATCAGCACGCATATTTCCGCAACAATGCCAGCATACCAGATGCCGGGTTCTCCGAACCAGAACGGCAGAGCAAAAGTTAGCGGCAGCGCAAACAGATAGGTGCGTGACAGACCCAGCAGAGCCGCATGGACCGCCTCACCAATAGCCTGAAAGTATGTGCCAATCATCATCAACGGCCCGAAGACAAACATCAGCATCACCGCATAAGGCAGTATTCTGGCAATTTCGCTGGCGATCTCAGCATCATCAACAAACACAAAACCAATATCAAACCGGGCGACCAGGAATGTGAGTTCCACCAAGGCGCAATAAGTGAATGCAAGCACCAATGCCAGTTTCAATGTGGTGTTGGAGCGCGCCCATAATTTTGCGCCGAAATTATTCCCCACAATGGTTTGAAACGCCATGCTCAGCCCAAGCAGTGGCAAAAACGCAAAGGTCATAAGCCGGGTAATTATACCAAACGCCCCGGCAGTCGCTTCATAGGAATTGCCTGCCCAGAGTTGCAGACAATAAAGCGTCAGACCGGCAGAAAGTGAAATCCCGAGATAGCCAAGACTGGAAGGCGCACCAAGCGCCAGAAGTTCACCAAAATAATTCCAGCGACGCGGCAGAACCACTCTGTCTTCAGACCGACCAATTTTACGGCGATAGATCAGAATAGCCAACATTGAACAGACTTGTGCAGCCACCGTGCCATAAGCTGAACCAGCCACACCCCAACCGAATTTGGCAATAAAGATATAGTCAAACACGATGTTCAAAATGGCAGATGTGAGGGTAATTGCGGCCATCGCCGGCAACAGACCTTCGCAGCGAAGCGCATCAATATTGATGGCCAGCACGAATACCAGCGGCGCGCAAAAAATAAGGATCGAGATATAAGTATAGCCCATACCGGCAAGTTCAGTGGAACCATTCGAGGCCCAAAGGGTGAGGCGGTCACCGCCCAACAGGAAAATCCCGACCAAAACCACGCATACAAGAAGCGACAGCACCAAAGCCTGACTAAAGAGTTCTTTGGCCGCAACCTGTTCGTCTGCGCCCAGAAGCCGTGCAAAAATGCTTGAAAAACCATTCGAAATCCAGGTCGAAAGCGCAATTAGCAGCATGTAAAGCGGAAACATCAACGTCACTGCGGTCAGTGCATCAGCGCCAACATAGACTCCCAAAAAATAGGCGTCGACCAGCGTAAAAAGCCCGTTCACTCCCATGACGACAATTATAGGTGTTGCTGTTTTTGCAAACAGAAAGGGCAACGAACCCTTTAAATAAATATTGGAACTATTGCTGGAAGGAAGACTCATCTCAAACCTCATTCAGTGTTTGGATGCGGTCAAATGATGGTGCTCGCATTGCCATCAAACCGCACCAACTGAAGCCAGTGGACAAGAAGACGGATGAGAAATTAGAAGCATTCGCCATGGACAAACCAGCGAGCGGCAGGGCGCTTCACCCTGCACGCTTCCTAAATGCCATCAGAAATATTGTCAACAACATGGGCCGACGTCTCAGCTCAGCGGCTTGGAGTCAATCACACGCCTTTTTCATTTCCTCGGCAAAGAGCCGCATGCGGCGGTTAAGCCGCCGATCTTCGGCATGGATCAGATAGACACCCCATTCCGGCACCGTCAGGCCAAATGCAACGGGAACAAGCTCTCCACTGGCAACTGCATCGGTTGCTATAAAATCCGGGAACCGCCCGATCCCCATGCCTCTGCGTGTGGCGTCGACCAGAAACACACCGCTGTTCGAGTTCAAGAACGGTTGAAATTCAAACGTCTCCGGCTTGCCATTGCCAGTCACAAAATCCCAGATTGCCCGGCGAGCCGAGCCAAAATACAACAATCTATGTTGACGAAGTTCGTCGAGTGAACCGGGCGTTGAGCGTGCCTCAAGATATTCCGGACTGGCCAGAAGCTGATGTTGCACTGTACCAATTCGCACCGCCGGTTCATCGACCTCGGGTGTGATGCGAATGGCAAAATCATAATTCTCTCGGGCCAGATCAACAGCCCGATCATCAAAATCGACGGTAAGCTGTATTTCAGGATGGCGCTCAGTAAAGTCCATAAGTGTTGAATTCAAAAATGATATCCCAAAATCCCGGGGAACGGAGACGGACATGGGCCCGGAAATGCTGGCAGAGGCATTGACGAAATCATCCTCGATTTCATTCACATCTCCAACCACTCGTATGGCACGCTGAAACAGCTCGCGTCCGGTCTCGGTTACGGCCCACACGCCCGGCGAACGATCAATCAAACGCGTGCCATAACGCTCTTCCAGCAGATTAAGCCGACGGCTCACGGCTGATTTGGCGATACGCAGCTTTTCACCCGCTTTAGATATACTGCCGCTTTCCACAACAAGCACGAATAAACGCAAATCTTCAATCTGGCCCAACCCGTTCTCCCTTTTTGAACAACCCGCCTCAATTGTAGCAGTTTATTGCACAAATTAGAACGCCAAGGCCTAATCATTGCGCCTCCCCTAATCTCCGCTTCGGTTCTAAATAACCAACTCAACAAGGAGTAAGGCATGGGACTGTTACAAGAAGGCAAGTGGGTTGATCAGTGGTATGATACCAAGTCATCCGGCGGACACTTTGTGCGCAAATCACCGCAATTTCGCAACTGGGTTACAGCTGATGGCTCGGCGGGGCCAAGTGGCGAAGCGGGATTTGAGGCGGATGCAGGACGCTATCACCTCTATGTCTCACTGGCCTGCCCCTGGGCCCATCGCACATTGATCTTCCGCGCCCTCAAAGGCCTTGAAGACATGATCTCGATTTCCGTCGTCCACTGGTATATGGGCGATAAGGGATGGACCTTCAATTCTGCCGATGGGACGGTGCCCGACACGGTGAACGACGCCGACTTCATGTACCAGATTTATGCAGCGGCAAACCCGGACTACTCCGGCCGTGTGACCGTGCCTGTTCTGTGGGACAAGAAGACCAATACGATTGTCACGAATGAATCGTCCGAAATCATCCGCATGTTCAATTCGGCATTTGATGGGATTGGGGCCGTAGAAGGGGACTTTTACCCCGAACCATTGCGGGCCGAGATCGATGCGTTGAATGAGCGCATCTACCACACTGTGAACAATGGCGTTTACAAGGCCGGCTTTGCCTCCACACAAGAGGCGTATGAGGTAGGCGTGATACCATTATTTGAAACGCTCGATTGGCTTGATGAACGTTTGTCCGTGCAGCGTTACCTCACCGGCAGCGCAATTACGGAGGCCGATTGGCGCCTGTTCACAACGTTGGTGCGGTTTGACCCTGTCTATTTCGGACACTTCAAATGCAACATTCGCAGGATCGCGGACTACGAACATCTGTCGGGCTATATGCGCGAACTCTATCAACAGCCGGGAATTGCAGACACAGTCAATTTGCAGCACATCAAGAACCACTATTACGCAAGTCATGAATCCATAAACCCATCACGCATCATCCCGATGGGCCCGAATATTGACTATGCCGCACCGCATGATCGTGCACGCTTGGGGTAACAGGCGCGCGCCTAAAGACACCACACTGCAGAAAGGAAGCGATATGTTGGACCAATTTGAAATCCGCACAAATGACATGCCGTCTGAAATGCGCACCTTGCTTGCGGACTACCCGCGCGACGATTGGGCAGCCCATCCCGGCTTCAAGGAACGGACGCGGCAATGGATGGGTGCACACCAGATGTTTCGCCGGCTTGGCGGAATCATTGGCAAGGAAACGGAACTCTATCTGGACAAGTCTCAGGCGCCTGACGCATACGCAGAGCGGCTATCCTATTATGGCGATGCTCTGGTCAGGAATCTGCAAGGGCATCATCATTGGGAAGATGACAATTACTTTCCTGAATTGTCAGCCGCAGATTCGCGCTTTGATACAGGCCTTGAAATTCTGGAAAAGGACCATCAAACCCTGGACATTGTCTTGGACAGTTTCACAAGAACTGCCAATCGCACGATCAAGCTGATCCAATTGGATGAAGTCTCGGCGCGCGAGGAAGCCGGAACACTGCACAAGACAGCTGAAACCATCGAAGCTTTCCTGCAACGACACCTGAGCGATGAAGAGGAATTGGCAGTGCCGATCATCCTGCATCATCGTCTGCGGGGATGACTTGGAGATATTGTAAATGACGCAATCCAAAAATAACTCGGTCGAGGAATCCCAAGTAGATGCCACCACACGCCGCGCCAAAGGCGAGTTTGTGCGTGGCATCAGCGGATTCCGCAGTGTTCTTGGTGAAGACCCGGATTTCCCGGCGGAGCCGGGCCGCTACCATCTGTTCGTCGCATTCAACTGCCCTTGGTGCCACCGCGTCACCCTGGCCCGCAACCTTCTTGGTTTGCAGGACAGTATTACTATGGATGTGGCGTTCCCCAACCGGACGGGCGAAGACGATCCGGCCGGGCCCAATCAATGGGAATTCAATCCGGACCGCATAGCGACATTGACCGGCACAACACTCTCCGAATGCACCGATGAAACGGCAACAGGCCAGAATTTTCGGCGGGTCAAACAGGTCTATGAGGCAGAGGGATCAGATGAGACCTCTGTCCCGGTCCTTTATGACAAGAAGACCAAGCGTATCGTTGCAAATGAAAGTGCCGAAATCATCAGAATGCTGAATGCGCAAGCTGGCCCGCTTGGCAGCAATATGACTGACGCCGAAAGGCCGGACCTTTATCCGCTGGACCAAGGTTTGGCAGAGTTGCGTCAGGACATCGACCTGCTGAATGATGAGATTTATCAAGCCATCAACAATGGCGCATACAAGGCCGGTTTTTCCTCCAGCCAGGACATCTATGCCGCCGCGTTTCAGACCTATTTCAACATGCTCGATCGGCTGGAGGCGCGTCTTGCCTCCGATAACCGGCCCTATCTGACCGGCGACAATTTCACCGAGGCCGATCTGCGATTGTTTCCAACACTTTATCGCCACGACCCGGTCTATTACATCCGCATGAAGCTGAACGGCGCCAAGATTCTGGACTATCCCCACCTGTGGCGCTGGCTCTGCCGGGTCTATGCATTGCCCGGCGTCGCAGACAGCAATTCACTGGATCATTGTCGCCAGGGATATTTTGGACGGTCATGGAACAACGTCATTCCGCTTGGCCCATTCCGCCCGATGACCTACCCGGAAGCCTATTTGCATCCTGAGTTGGCAGGATGAATTGGGAGACAAATGGGTTTCAAGAACGACAAAAGTCCGGTGTGAGCTGTGGTTTCAATGGGTCGTCGCAACACTTTATTCTTTTGAAGAAGATGGAGTGTTTATGATGAAGTATCGCACGCGTACGTTTTATACGGACAAACAGA
>Ga0163216_101028_pt1 | contig 23241 bp, 20 predicted proteins | sample SynspAceP_FD_167610 | JGI IMG/M metagenome (GOLD analysis project Ga0163216, IMG submission 167610) | Saline lake microbial communities from Ace Lake in Antarctica - Synechococcus sp. Ace-P (Illumina Assembly) | ecosystem: Environmental > Aquatic > Non-marine Saline and Alkaline > Saline ...
CACGACGTTGTTACCGCAGTCGCACCTCCGCCGGAGGCCGAAGTAGTTGGCTAAACCTTTTTCGTAAGAAACTTTCATTCTCGATTCCAAACCGGTTTTATCCCGGCACTCCATGGCTCCCGTGTCCCATGATTTGATGGGAAATCGTCCTCGGCGAACCGAAATCCGCCGAGGACCGTCGGCACCATGGGCGGACCGCTTTTGCAAGAAGACGCTGGCGACCGAGATCTCCCTTGTCGAGTGGCACCTCTGCAGAGCTCGACTGCGTTTCTTCCGGCTTACATAGTCAACCAGCATCCCTACTCATGCACCAATCTCGTTGGACACGGGAGTCATGCCTGGAAAACCTCCGGCGCACGCTGCCGCCGGATGAACCAAAAAACGTGCCAATCACGACGACGTTATTCCGTCGGCCATGGTTCGATGCGTAGGATCGGAGGTTCTTGATTTGTGAGCATACTCCTCGACCGGTTTGGCCTAATCGAGTTCACTCTGCCATCACGGACGGTGGCAGCGGACGCCCCGACCGGGGGTTTTCACCTGACACTTCAATCTTTTTCCTAGCGGTACTCGGCTCGCCATTGTCGCTCGGTTCATCGAACCGAAAGCGCACGTAGCTGCAGTTGGAGCGTTCTCGGCTCGGAGAGCCGAATGATATTCTCCGAACCGAAAGCGGATGGAGTGGCGGATTGTCGAAGGGCAATCGGTTTACCAGGGGCCGGCGTAGACGCCGTCGCATTGCAGGGTGATCGTGTTGACGGCAGCGTCAAAGGTGCCCTTGCCGACCACGATCACCCGGTCGCCTTGACCGACGCCGAGCAGTTCCCGGGCGTCCGTTGTTAACGTGGCGCCATCATCGCCGACCAAATTCACGATCGCTTTCGGGGACTTTTCCGCACGTCGTTTGCAGAACGGGCAATTATCCTCGTGATCAGGGTCGTCGGCGCCGTGCCCGTCGGCTGGCAACTCGCTCAATAGGAACGTCGCCTGGCCGTCTTGGAATGCGGAGAAATCACCCGCATCGATTTTCCCGATCAACACCATTTGCTCACCGTCGCCGGATTGCTCGGCGAGTTTCGCGGCGGTGTCCGCCAACGAAGCCGGCGCCTCCGGGCGAGACGGCAGCAGAAAATCGCCTGAAGCGACCGGCAACTTCGCTGCGGAATCCGACGACGAATTGCAACCGATTGACAAACAACCGATGGAAATCATCGCCGTGATCGTCACGGACAATGAGAGGGATTTCATGGTTCTAAGGGAGTTCGAGGTTGGAGAGTGCTTCGACGGCCGAGTTGATTTTGTCGGAAACGTCCGCGTAGTCCTTGCCGTCTTCGCCGTGTAGTTTGGCGTCCACGTCACCGAACGATTCAAAAAGTGCTTCGACGGCTTGGGCAGCCTCTTTCTTGACCGCGTCCGACATTTCGCTCGATTCGACCATGTCCTCGAGGCTTTCGAGCAACCCGCCAATCGAGTGCAATTGGTCGTGAACGGATTCGGGATCGTTCGCAGTGAAACCGTCCGAGATCGTATCACGCATGGCAACGAGTTGGGCCACTCCTTCGCTGAGCGACTCAGGAGTCGGCGCCGCGTCGAGCGGCATCAATTCATCGATGTCGATCGCAGCCGAGTGATCGTGCCCCTCGTGATCGTGCCCCTCGTGATCGTGCCCCTCGTGATCATGTTCATCGCCTTCCTCCACAACCGGGGTTGCGGTGGTCGGCGTTTCCGGCGGACCACAGCCGACCATCGAGCCGGTGTAACCGAGCATCGTAACGAGAGCGAGAAACCGCGAGGCGTTCAGGAACAACAACGAATTTGACATGAGGAATTTCCCACTGAGAGACTTTTGTATTTTCATCGCGCGACCGAGCGACGAGTTTAAGAGTGAATCATACTTGTTTCATCGCGTGAGCGGTTGACCCCACGGATTGGTTTCGTAGCTACGGACGAGCGCGCCGTTCGGTTCGAAATCGTGGTGGAAGTTGACACACAGGGAGTCGCAATGCAATCGGTACCGATCTCGAGTCATGCCGTTTGAGAACGCTCGTTTGAAAATTCACCTTCCGCCCCCCCCGTCTGAAGTCCGGAACTTCGCCGCCACCACCTCCGGCCCGTACGCCACGACACAATCGCGTCCCTTGCGTTTGGCCATGTACAGACACTTGTCCGCTTGATCGATCATCCCCACCGCGTCCATCGCTCCGGCGAACCGGTCGGTCACCCCGATACTGACGGTGACCTGGAGCGGTTGCTCCGTCGCCGTTGACTTTACCGTCAACCTAGACACCGACGCCCGCACCCGCTCGGCGATCCAACGCGATTCGCTCAAATCGTGGCCGGGCAAGACGATACAAAACTCCTCGCCACCGTAACGATAAACCTGCCCTAACCCTGCAAACGTCTCTCGCAACGTTTGCCCAAACTGCCGCAGCACTTCATCACCGGTGGCATGGCCGTGCTCATCGTTGAAGGTTTTGAAGTGATCGATGTCAAACATCATGCACGCGAGATTCCGCTGTTCTTGCTCACTCGTTTGCCATTCTCGATCAATCTGTTCGTCGAGGCATCGGCGGTTACGACATCCCGTCAACGCGTCCTCGGTGACGAGTTGTTGCAACTCCTCGTTGGACTGCTGCATTTCCTCACGCGAATGCCGAGCCCGGGCGAGCAGGTTTTCCATCTCCGCCCGATACGTTTCCACTCCCGTCGCGTCACGAACCGAGATCACCATTCCGCCTGATGTGAGATGACCTCCTATCTCTCGAACCGTCACCGCGAGCAAACGACGTGAGCCGTCCTCGCATTCGTATCCGATCAATTGTTCGTCAACATCCGCACTGCGAACCGACGGATTGACCCGTCTCGAGTTCAACGAGGCGTCGTGCCACGGTCGATGGCCGGGCAAGCAGTTGCACCATCGCAGCGAATCGATCGACCGACCCTCCACCCGACGCCGCGTTGCACCGACCATCTGACAAACCGACGTGTTGGCAAACAGAACTCGCAACCGCGAGTTCAGGATCAAAAATCCGTCGGCAAAACCATCGAGAATCTCCCCCAGTTCCAACGACAACGTCGCTGCGCTGACGCGGTGTTGATCACGTCCACCGGCACGCGACCGAACGCGATCCGGGAATACACGAGCAATCGCGGAAATGAAATTGCGAATCCACTCGCTCGGTCGGGCAAACCAATCCAGGCGAGGGCGCGGCTCGATCGTCGATCGAATCGTCATAGTGGGCAATCAAGATGCAGGGGCAGGAGCAATCGTCAACGCATTTTTTCTGAGCGTTCATCAGTCATCGTTGACTCCCCCACAATAACCATGGGCAACAACACTCCAGAAGGTCGGAACCCTTCTGAGCCTGCGACAGGATTGTCCTCGGTTCGATCTCATTGCGTTCCGGTTGCAACGATCATCCGGTTGATGCCGATGCCGCAACGCGACGACAAAACGATATTCAGGGGCATCCAACGGTTACCCCCTCGCGTCATTCACGGTGAACTAGCCTTCAACGCAATCGTTCACTCACTCGACACCCTTTGAGTCCCATGCTGCACGACTCAAGCCTCTCGAAACTGCTGCTCGTTGAACCCGAGCTGTTGCTCGCCGATTTGACCTCGTTCCGTTTGGAACTGTTGGGGTATGAAATCGAAACCGTTGCCAGCGGTGCGGAGGCGAAAGACCGTTTGCGTCGTGGGGATGTCGATTTGATGATCGTGGATACCAAATTGCCTGACGGCGACGGGATCGAATGGCTCACCGAATTGCGGCTGGAAATCAAACCCGAGGAAGTCCCGGTTTTGATGTTCTCGCTCGACCCCAGTCTCGAGTCGGTCCGGCGTGCCTTCCTCGCCGGAGCCCAGGATTACCTGATCACGCCGTTCGATCCCACCATTCTTGAAACGAAAATCCAGCATCTCCTCTCGCCCGCCGGCGCCTTTTAAGGAAAAACACGATCCATCATGCGACGACTCGGCGACAATCTCATCGACCAATCGCTACTCAAGCCCGAACAATTGGACGCGGCGTTCGCATCCAAGCCCCGAGGCGTGATGCTCGGTCAATGGTTAATCAACAATCCCTGCTCAACAACGCCCAACCCGGCGCCGAACTTGCCGAACAGTTTGACGTCGAGTTTGTGGTTCATCCGACGGAAGCGTGCGCCGACCCCAGGATCGAGGTTTTTCCAGGCATGGCTCCCGTGTCCCATGATTTGATGAAAAATCGTCCTCGGTGAACCGAAATCCGTCGGCACCATGGGCGGACCGCTTTTGCAGGAAGACGGTGGCGACCGAGATATCCCTTGTCCAGTGGCACCTCTGCAGAGCTCGACTGCGTTTCTTCCGGCTTACGTTGTCTACCAGCATCCCTACTCAGGCACCAATCTCGTTGGACACGGGAGTCATGCCTGGAAAACCTCCGCCGCACGCTGCCGCCGGATCAACCGAGTTTGTCGACATTGATTTCTCGTCGGTCAACCCGCAAGTCGCACGGTTGATGCCCGAAGATTTCGCTCGCGCTCGTGACTCCGCCGCCATCGCCATCACCGGCCGCGTCCTCACCATGGCCATGGTCGCCCCCGACGATATCGAGACCATCGTTAAAACCGAACTCATGACCGGGTATTAAATCCGGCCCGTCGTCGTACTCGCCGACGACGTCACCAGCCTGCTCAGCCGCGTCGATGACGATCGCGCGTTCGCACGCCAAACCATCGTCGACATGAAGTTCGCCGAAATGCGCGAGGTCGGCGATACTACCGAAAGAGACGAGTGCGCGATCGCCTCGGTCGGCCAAGAAGACGCGCCCGTCGTCAAACTCGTCCAAAGCGATCTCGTCGGGCGCTGTCACCGCCGGGGCCAGCGACATCCACCTCGAACCGCACAAACCCGAAATGCCGGTCCGGTACCGCGTCGACGGGGAACTGCAAGTTGCCATGACCATCCCCAACCATATCAAGGAACCCGTCATCAGTCGCATCAAAGTCATGGGCGACATGGATACGACCGAAAGCCGTCGCCCGCAAGACGGTCACCTCACCGTTTTTGAAAACGGCAAACGCGTCGGTTTTCGGGTCAGCGGCATCCCGACCGTCGACGGACAAAAACTTGTGCTGCGATTGCTCGACGAAGGCGGTCAAACGTTCGACCTCGCCGGAATCAACCAAGTCCAGAGTGACAACGAATTCGGAATGGGATTCGCCAACGCATTGAAATACATCATGCGGCAAGACCCCGACGGACGCGTCCCTCGCGATACCAAGTTCTATCGCGGCGAAGGCTGCAAACGATGCCTCGGCAGTGGTTTCGCAGGCCGGATGCCGGTCTTCGAAATCATGCCCATCAACTCCGACATCACCGCCGCGATCGAAGCCGGAGTGCCCGACTCACAACTCGAAGAAATGGCACTCTTTGCCGGGATGATGCCGCTGCCTGCGTCCGCAACCGATGCGTCCGCCACGCCATCCACGAGATCAACCAAGGCGTGCGCCGGGGCGAAAAACTCAGCGACGGCAACTATGCCAGCAACGTCCTGCCGATGTGCCCGCTGCAAGCTCCCGTGTCAGGGACAACTAACCACCGCTGGAACGGAACCCACGTCACGTGCCGGCACCATCCCAATCGGTAAGCGAGATAGAGTGCATTGGAGGTGCTTGCGCCGCAAGCATTTCTTCACCCTCCCGAGCGAAGCTGGGGAGGGCCGAGCCCACCTTTGCCACACTCGACGAACGCGTCCGGCCCTCCCGAAGACTGTTGCAATACAAGCCCGACGTGGTAGCGAGGGAGGTCAACAGGTCACTCGCGAGCGCGTCGGGCTCGTACTCTTGCGTTACCTCTGCCGGGAGCAAGAAAGATCACTGATTTTGCATCGGGCGGCCCATGTGGGCGTACGCAGCGGGTGTGGCGAGGCGGCCGCGGCGGGTGCGGACGAGCAGTTCGCTGCGGAGCAAAAACGGTTCGACTTCGTCTTCGAGCGTGTCGCCGCTGACGTTCATCGTGTGGGCGATCGCGTCCAGGCCGGCGGGGCCGCCGAGGAACACTCGCATCAAGGTTTCGAGATAGTTGCGGTCTTGTTTGTCCAGCCCTAAGTGATCGATGCCGATCATGTCGAGTGCGGCCTGGGTGATGTCCCGATTGACTTTGCCGCCCTCTTTGCTCTGCGCGTAATCTCGCACCCACAGCAGTCGGTTGTTCGCCAGTCGCGGCGTGCTGCGGGAACGGTCGGCAATCACCCGGGCGGAGGGATTGTCGATCGTGAGTGATAGTTTTTTAGCGTTGCGGTGAACGATCTCGGCAAGTTCTTCGAGCGTGTACCAGCCGAGGTGCTCGCGAATTTGGAATCGATCCCGCAACGGCGCGCTGAGCATCCCGGCGCGTGTCGTCGCCCCGATCAAGGTGAACGGGCGGAGTTCGAGGTTGAGTGTGCGAGCGTTGACGCCGTCGCCGAGCACCACGTCGATCCGGTAATCCTCCATCGCGGTGTAGAGATACTCCTCGACGGATTTCGGGACGCGGTGAATTTCGTCAATGAACAGCACCGAGCCTTCGGAGACGTTCGTCAGGTAGGGCAACAGATCCTTGGGGGCGCGCAAACCGGCGCCGTTGGCCATTTGCACGGACGTGTTCATTTCAGCCGGAATGACGGTGGCGAACGTGGTCTTGCCCAATCCGGGAGGTCCATCGAAGAGGATGTGGCCGAGCGGTTCGCCTCGCGATTGGGCGGCGTCGATGGCGATTTTCAATCGCTCGATCACGTCGCGTTGGCCAACCATTTCGTCCATCCGACGCGGACGCAATTTCCCGTCGGACTCACTCGGGGGCGGTGGCGGGCCGTCACCTCCGGCGGGTGGTGGAGGGCCCTCTCCGCCGCCGGGTGGCGATTTTGCAGCAGAATTCGCAGCGGGGCCGGATCCCGCGCCCGGTTTTCGGGAAGGACGCGGCGGCCCCGATTTCCCGGTGGGCGATTTCCCGGTGGGCAGGGCGTTTCCTCGGCGTTCCGGGTCGGATTGTTGGTAAATTGCTTCGCGTGCCATCGAGATGTCCGTCAAACTGACTGTCGAACGAGTAAATTACTGTCGAACGCTATGGTTTTCCTTGCTACTGTAGCGGTCGAGGACGCATCGGTGGTAGTTCATTTCCCAAGTACGAGCGGTCTTCTCGCTGGAAAAACCTGCCAAGGAATCATCCGAGCGAATCTGTCATTTTTTAGAAATTCCAACATGACTACTTCCGATTCTCCGCCAAACACCTCCGATGCCGCCGAACGTTTGCCCGAGGGCGGTCCCGACCCGGAGTGGATCGCCCGTTACGAGCCGTATTTGCGGATGCTCGCCCGGTCGTACATGCGTGCCGCCTACCAAGCCAAAATCGGGGCCTCGGACATCGTCCAGCAGGCGATGATGCAGGCGGTCGGATCGATCGAGCAATTTCGCGGTGCCACCGAACCGGAACTGCGCGGTTGGTTGCGACAAATCCTCGTGCGGCAAATCTGTCATCTCGATCGTGACCTGCATCGTGACAAACGCGACGTCCGGCGGGAGCGTTCGATGGAACAGAAACTCGCCCAATCGTCCATGCGGCTGGAGGGAATGTTGGCGGCCGACCAAGCCACACCCAGCCAAGTGGCGGTGATCGGCGAGAACGTCAACGCACTCGTCGCGGCCGTCGATCGGTTGCCCGACGGGCAACGACAAGCCATCGAACTGCATTATCTCGAAGGACTCAAACTCGCCGAGGTCGCCAACGCAATGGACAAAACCACCGGCGCCGTCGCCGGATTGCTGCACCGGGGCATGAAACAACTCCGCGCCCAATGGACTCAATCGCAAACCCATCTCCAACAGGGCGACGCATCGTGAATCCGCCCGCAGAGGAATTATTGCAAGACGAAAATCCCGAACAGGAAAATCCCGAGGACGAAAATCCCGAGGACGAGAATCTTCCAGACGAAAATCTTCCAGACGACGAATCGTTTGACGACGACGAGGACGCGTTCTCGCTCGAAGAACTCGGCGCCGCCTACAAGCACCTCGTTGCCAGTGCCGATTCCCCTCAATGGGAAACCGGCGTCGTCACCGGGGAGGTGCTGCGACGAGAACAACTGCTCGCCGCCCAAGCCGTCGAGCAGAGCGAAGCGGAGGCCGAAGCGGCGTTGCATGCTAGCGAATCCGGCGACGATGATGACGACGGCGACGAGGTGCCATCGCCGACCGAGGAACCCGACGCGGCGGCGACTCCCGAAGCGATCATCGAGGCGGCGTTGTTCGTCGGCAATCCCAACGGCAACGGCGTCACCGCCGCCCGGTTGGCCTCGATCATGCGCGACATGACGCCCGAGGAAGTCGCCACGACGATTGACGGCTTGAATGATTCCTATCGTTCCAACCGTCAGGGCATTCGAATTGCATCGGACGAATCCGGGTACCGGCTCGTGGTCGCGCCGGAAGTGGAATCGATCCGGCACGTGTTCACTGGCAAAGTCCGTGAGACGCGATTGAACCAGGCTTCGATCGAAGTGCTCTCGCTCGTCGCTTACCAACCCGGCATCACGGCAGGCGAATGCACGGACAAACGCGGACGCGACAGCGGTTCGTTGCTCAATCAAATGGTCCGCCGGCGATTGATCGAAATGAAACGCGAACCCGAACATCCGGTTGCACCGGAGCCGGGCGATCGTCGCTCGGTGCTCCGAACCGAAAACGAGCCGGACGAACGCAATCGGCTCGGAGAGCCGAGCGACAATGAAAGTGAGCCCGCTGCGAATAAGAAGAAACCGGTGAAGGTCAAATTGGTTTCGCGGTTTTATCCCGCCGAACGGTTGCTCGTGTTGCTCGGTTTGGACTCGCTCGAAGACCTGCCGCAGGTCGAAGAAGCTCATTTGGAATGAGAGGTGGCAATCGTGTGATGACGTGGCTCGCTCCTGCGATCGGGCCGTTGTGTTTGTTGGTGATGTTCGCTGGGGTGTTGACGGGCAGTCAACGGTTGGCGTTTCGTGATGTGAGCTATTTCTACACGCCGTTGTACGCGTTCGTGGCCCAGCAATCCGCGATCGATCGCCCGGTCTGGAATCCGCTCGACCAAACCGGGATGCCGTTGGCCGGTGAAACGACAACGGCGGTCTACTATCCGGTCCGGATGCTGGTGTATGCACCGGGTTGGACGGCCGAAACGGCGATCGGCGTGTACGTGTGGTTGCATTTAGTGATCGCGTCGTTGGCAGCGTACTTCGTCGCCCGGCGGTGGCGGTGTCGTCCCATGGCGGCGGCCGTCGCGGGCGTGGTTTATCCCTTGTCGGGCATCGTGTTGTTCCTCGCGACCAATCCGCCCTTTCTTGTCGGTGCGGCTTGGTTGCCCTTGGTCCTCTCGCCGTTGATCTCGCCGCAGGATCGCAGGCTCGTGGTTCCCCGAATCGTGGTTCCCCGAATCGTGATTTCTCGAATCGTGATTCCGGGGGTTGCGATGGCGATGATGATTTTAGGAGGTGACCCGCCGACGGCGTTGCACGCCCTGATTATTGCGGGCGTGGTGAAATTATTCCGAATGAGTTCGGCGGTGTGGAGCGTGGGATTGCGGCGTGCGATGTCAACACGATGGCGGGCCGGTGTGTTGCCGTTGCTCGCTGCTCCTGTTCTTGCGTCTGTGTTGGCGGCGCCTCAAATCGCCGCTTCGTTGGCGTGGTCGGCGTGCAGCGACCGTGTGCAACGAGATTCGGCACCGGGGGAGATTGGTACACCAGCGAATGCACCGGAGAATTCAACATCGCGTCGGCACGCGTTCGCGTTCTCGGTCGCGCCATGGCGTTGGGCGGAAACGGTCGTGCCGAATCTGTACGGAACGCCGTGGCCGGTGAACTCGCGTTGGGATCGGCTGGTGTTCGATGGCGGCGTGACTCGGCCCGAGACGTCGCTTTGGACGCCGTCGTTGTACGGGGGTGGGTTGATCCCGTTCGCGTTGCTCTGCGGTGGCGGCGGTTTTGTAATTCGCCGGTACAGAGGCCGGGCGACTCGGTGGCAGGTGTCGCGAGATTGGCCGTGGTGGGTGGTGTTGGGCGTTGGTGGATTCGCTTCGATGGGCAGTTTCGCGCCGGTGTATGGCGTGTTGTATGACTATTTGCCGGGCTACGATTCGCTGCGTTATCCATCGAAATGGTTGCCGATGGTCGCCCTGGCGGTCGCGCTTCTGGCGGCGGGTTTTGTGGAGAGGTGGGGCCGTGGGGACTCGAAACGCAAAGACGGGCGATCACGAATCAATCGTGAAATCGTTGTCTGCGTTTTCGTCGCAGCGTCGGTTGGGGCGGCTTGGATTGCGATCGAAGCGATCGGGCGATTGACATTGACGACGAGTGATCCGTTTTGGGGACCGTTCATGCCGGGGCGGGCCATCGATCAGGTGGGGCGTTCGGCGGTGCATGTCGTGTTGATCGGGACGGCATTGATCTTCGCTGCCTGGTGGCGCGGTGCTCGACGCTGGGTTTGGACGGCGATCGTGGTGGTTGATTTGATGGTGGCTCATCAGGGGTTCGTGCCGCAGATCGATCGGAATGGGGAACGACGGATTATCAATGCGGTTGTGGAAGAGGGTTTGGAAGAAATTGCCGAGGAAATTGCCGAAGGGCGGTCCCGGCGCTGGATGCGGTTGCATCGTGACGGAGGGTTTCCGGGTCAGTGGGCGGGATCGTCGAATGATCAACGGATGCTGTTCGTCGACGCGGCGCAGCGGCAGGCTTGGTTCGGACGCTGGCATTTGGAACACGGGCACGGACTCGTCAATAGCATGGTCTCGATCGGACCTCGGGAGATGGCGGAGTTTTGGGTGTACGCCCGCCGGGTGGATCATGAACTGGAAAATCGTGAGTCGAACGGTTCGGGTTCATCGCGCAGCGAACGATGGCGTGGGTGGTGCGAAATGCTCGGCGTGGACGGCTACGTGCAATGCGGGGGAGACGACCGGCAGGTTTCGTTCGGCGAAGTCAGTGAGGTGATGCCGAGCGTTCGGTGGGAGGATTGTCGCTCGGTTCTCCGAACCGAGCGCGAACCGGATCAACGCAATCGGCTCGGAGAGCCGAGCGAGACTGTGTTGGCGTTGCCGGAGGATCGGGCGGCGGCGTGGCGCGCGGTGTTGATGGCGTATGCGGAACCGTTATCCGAACCGGGATCGCAGCGACCCGCGTTCGTTTCTCGCTCGATTGCGGACTCGTTCGCGGCGGATTTCGAGAACGCCGACGCGGGCGAGAAACCGACTCTCGTCTCGCGGCGGGTTTACCAAGACGGGAATTGGCGGGCGTTCTTGGTTTCACAAATCGACCCGGCTCAACGCATCGACGCGGAAGTGTTTCCGGTCGATTTCCTGTCACAGGGCGTGCGGGTGCCGCCGGGGCGATGGCGGGTGGAGTTCATTTACTCGCCGTGGTGGCATGGGCCGGCGATGGCGATCAGCTTCGCGGGATGGTTCGGCGTCTTTTTGGTCGGTTTCAGATTCTTAGCCGGTTTCAGACGCAGTCGTAATTTAACGCGTCGTCGATGGCCGTTTTGAATTCGAGGTCGGTGAGGTCGAGCCAATCACGCATTTGTCGCAGCGTCGCGAGTTTCTTCGGCGAGATGTCTTCTTCAACTGCCGTCGCGGCGAGGAACATGCCTTGCAGTGCGAGCAACCGTTGCTGCATCGTCCATCGTTTGGAAACGGTGAGCACGTAATTACCCGCTTGGATGCCGGATTGTCGGGCGATCGAAAACAGGCGTCCGAGTTCCTCGCGGTCGAGCGGCCGTGAGAATAGATCGCTGGCGACCTGGAGCAACGTCTGAATTTCCGGCTCGGTGATCGCGTCGTCGACGAGGGTCAGCAACACGGCCGAGCGGACGGCCTCGTCGCGGAACTGTTCCTCGCGAACGAGTTCGTGGGCGGTTTGGTCCATCTCGAGCACGGTGAGATCCCAGTTCGAACTGCATCCGTCGCACTGGATGAACAACTCGGCGGCGCCGAGCGGCACCGTCGGGATGAAATATAGCGTCAAGAACGGACGCCGGGCCCGCAACCGGTAGGAGTGCGACGCACTGCAATTGGGACAATAAAAATCTCCCTTCTCGCGCGTTCGCGTGAGGTTCATGGTGCCGATCATGATCATGGTCCGGAGAGATTCATCGAGGAAAAAGGGTCGGGGATTCAGAACGTATACGCGCTGTCACTATGCGGCGCCGTCAATCGTCTGTCTATAGTCGATGCCGTGGGGGTACCCCCAATCCACCAAGTTGTTCTGAAATCGGATCTGGTTTGCCTGAGTACCGCACGCATCCCATTGGCGGCGGCGTTGTTTTCATCGAAAGCCTGACCGATGTCTGAATCCGCCTCCACTCCGCCGCGTGAAGAATTGTCTTACCCACGGGCCCTGGAATTGTCGGAAGGCCGACGAGTGTGACGGTGATCGCATTTATTTTTGGCGGCCTCGGATTGCTCGCGGTGCCGATGAACGTGTTAATGTTCATGAACAGGGACCATGCCTTGGTCAAAAACAATCCGCTCGTCGATGCGATGAGAACTTCCACGTTTTTTTTCTTTCAGAATGGTTTCGAGCGTTGTCGGCGCGTTGGTTTGTGTTTGGTTGCGTTGGATCGGAAGCGATTTGCTGAAACAAAAAGAGGTGTCTCGAAGACATGGCTCTTGTGTCCAATGGTATTCAAAAAATGAGCCCCCGACGAACGGGAGTTCGCCGGGGACCGGAAGCACGATTGACGCACCGCTTTTGCAGGGAAACGCGGGCGGCCGGGATATCTCTTGTCAAGTTGCACCTCTGCAGAGCTTGACTCCGTTCTGCCCGGCAATTCCATGGTTACGGTTGCAAACGGCGACCATCGATCATGATTGGACACTGGAGCCATGCCTCGAAAACCTCCGGCGCACGCTTCCGGCGGATGAGCCGAAAAGAAAGGGTGAAGTGCGTTCTTTCGGGACGATTCCTTATTCGCCGCTGGCGGCGGTGCGAAACCGGTCGGTGTCGAAGGGGCGGAATACGAGTCTCTCGGTCGCTGTCGATTCGTCGTACGTCCTCGTCAATAATTGCGAACGCCGGTTTTGCGGGAAGGGATGGCGCCGCGTGAATGCGTGGAGGTTGGCAAAGATGCGTTCTTGCAAACTCTCGGTCAGTGATTCGAGAACCTCGGGAGCCGCGTCATGGATGACGAGCAGCTGGAGGTTGCGTTGGAGCATTTTCTCGAGCGACTCGGCTGGAAGTTGGCATCCAGTTAAGGTGAGGGTCTCCAGGCTAACGGAATCGGCAATCGCGTCGACGATCTCCTCGGTGATTTCGTGCCCGGAGAGGTCCATGATTTCCAGGCCGGCGTTGGCGATCAAACGCAACACGTGCGTCGGTGGCATCGGTGTGTCGGCTAAACAAATTTCCGATAATTGCGGCAACGCCGCAACGAAGGCGCTGGACTGCTCACTCAAATCGAGACGTTTGAGACTGACCGAACGAAGACTCTGCAGACTCAGCAACCAACGACAGGTTTGCTCGGAAATTCGAGTGTCGTCGAAACAAACACGCCGCAACCGTTTCAGATCCTGCCAATTCATCACGACTTCATCGTCGACGTCGCAACCGGGAATTTCCAACGCCGTCAGGGAACGCATTTCGCCGATCCGTTTCATTGCCATGCGTGACAGGGACGGGTAGGCGACGATCAATTGGTCGAGATTTCTGCACTCGCTCAAACTCGCCAACACAGGGTCATTGAGTTCGGGGCCGCCTCCGGCAAACCGCAACAAATCAGGCACGTTGGCCAATCGAGAATCGCTCGGCCAGGGACATTCGATCGCCAGTTCGGATAAATGTGGCACGTTGACCACACTCAATTGATCGATGCCTTCCTGCACCACGACGGCACCCGAATAGGCAGGAAGATTTCGCAGCCGCAGCGATTTCAGACGACGAAACGGCAGCGTGGTGATCCCACGAATCCGCGGGCGGTTACTCATGTGGAATCTTTCGAGAGCCGAGAGATCGGCGGTGAGGTTTTTCAGATTCGGGAATTCGAGAAATTGGTTTAACCGGGTACGACCGATCGGACAGGAATGTAAATCCAGCTCGGTAAGCGATCGCAGGTCGACGAGCGGGTCGAGCATGGCATCGGTGAGGTCCGCGTTCGTCACCGTGAGACGGCGCAGGGACCGCAGGTGGGCGATGAGTCCGAGGTGATCGGTGTCGAGCCGGATGTTGTCCAGGACGATCGATCGGACGTCGGACAGACCACCGATTTGTTGCATCCATTCTCTGGAATTCGGATAGTCGGTTGCCTCGTGCATCGGAACGTGAATAGGTGTAAAGAGTGATCTGCCGATTCCGATCTCTCGCATACGATTCGTCTCTTCGAGGTTCAGGGTGTTCAAGTGATCGGCGTCAAGCATCAATTGCCGCAGATGCGACGCACCGTTCAAACGGACGTCTCTCCAACGAGGTAAATCCGAGAAATTGAAATCCGAACCACGCATCTCCAAGCTTTCGATCGGCTCGCGGATATCCACGAGTGCGGGCAGCACCGTGCCATTGATCGAGTAACGTTGGGACGTCGAGAGGAAGAGCGATTTCAAGGAAGGGCACGTCACCAAATGCAATTCAATGGTGGAGTCGTCATCGCGATTGAAATCGGCCTGCATCCCGACCTCTTCCAATCGCAACCAATCATGAATTTCGAGTCGATCGTCGCCTTGGAGCGTCGGAGACGGTAACCGTAGCGATCGCACACTGCCCGCCCATGCGTTTTGTTTGAAATTAGAAAGTCGGAGTCGAGCGAGGGAAAAATCGACGCGTTCAAGTTGCCGCAGCCGATTGAGCTGTTCGAGATCCGGCGGTCCGAGCGAACAGTAACCCAGCGTCAGAGTCCGCAGCCGTGCGTGATCGGCGAGCGCCGCGACAATTGACGAATCGAGCGGGCAACCGAGCAGTCCAATGTCGGTAAGTTCTCGGAGATTTTTAATTTTTGTTAAATCGTCTGGTTCGAGTTTCAGGTCTCCCAACTGGATCCTGCGGAGCGTCGGAACGAGCAAGGACTCGTCGAGCAAATCCGCAGGCGGTCGGTACAGATCCACAGCGGTGATCCGCAAAAACGCATGATGCAGCGCCGCAGGAATCCGAGGCGCCAACCACTCGGGCAATTCGGCAACGAGCAGACAACGACCGTGAGGGGCGAGTTGGTGCGCCAAAATCAGGTCACGTCGGGCCGTTCGATTGGACCCCAGGTACACGCCCGCCGGGATCATCAGGCACACCAACGCGCTGCAAACGTCGTAACGAAAACGAACCCCATTCGGATTCGGCGAAGACGCGATTTTGCGATCACGCCTCCACGTGTACGCGGTGACCGATCCGATCATCAGCAATCCGACCAACCCATTGCCGACCGCGTTTCGCGCCGATGCGTAGAGCAACATGGGTCGGTCCGGTGCGGCGTTTGGAATCAGTTCGACTCGGCGATTCCAAGGCCACCCGGATCGCCGGAGCGTGTCGACCGAGGGCGGCAGGCCGGCGGGCCTCCCCGACGTGAGACCGCCCCGCTGCACGTGCTGGATGCAAATTTGATTGGCAGGCAAATTCAATCCGACCCACACGCTCGCAGTGAGAATCGCGGACAGGGAAACGAAGATAATCGCTCGTCGACGAGCCAACTGGGAATTCACCATACACTCGCGGTTTGGAGTTGTTTCGTCACCGTGCCGGACCAATCACGATTGGCCGCCGGTGACGCCGGACTGGGATGCAAGATTCGACTGATCGTGGCGGCGGAATCGGCATCGGTTACCCGCCTCAGACACGTTTCGGCGAACGCGCCGACGCCGACAAGATGCTGCCACGGCAAACAATCGATCACCTCACGCAAGTGTTGATCGCAGTGTTGTTGGAGCGCCGCCCGTTCGTCGGGCGGCAATTTGTCAGGCGTTCGGTTTCGTCCGCTCGATTCCATGAAAACCAACGGACAATAATTCAACACAAATTGCTTGCGGAAAAAGTCGCTGGGTTCGGGAAACCGCTCCCCCATCAACCCCCACAATCGCCGGCCACTGACCTCGCTGCGTTGACAGCCGAATCCTTCGAGCGGTCGTTTGGGGTGCTGGCCGTCGACCTCGGCGATCTCCCCGTCGATCCCCATCCAATTTCGCACCGCGTCGACTTCGCCGAACGGGACGCCGGTTTGAGCCATCCCCCACGGCCCCGGATTCATCCCCAACAACAACACGTCGGCAGAGGCAAACACCTGGTCGATGTAACGCACGTGAAGCTCCCAGGCATACTCCAACGGATTGTAGACATGAGTGATCGGGTCGGCGAAACGAAGTTCGCCGACCCGTTGACTGAGCCGCTCGGCGGATTGCCGAAGTTGTTCGCGGAGTCGGACGTCGGCCGGCCGTGCGCGTGGTTTTGAAGAACTCATTGAGGGCGTTCCGGAGTTGTTTCTTTCGCCTCGATGAGGATCGCCCCGCGAGCGGCAACCTGTTCGAGAATCATGATTTTCTGCCATATTTTTCGCGACAAACCGGTACTGAGTGCTTCCACATCGCTCACCGCCGCGACGGATTCGGTTTCGTCGAAATTGCGGACATAGAGAGCTGCAATCTTTCCCGTTAAAGATAACATCTCGCTGCAGTAATCGAGGTATCGGTTCAATTCGAACGCTGTCATTTGTTGTCGCGGCGAGTTTGCGGTGCCCTGCCATTTCGTTAGCATCCGTTCGGGGTCCTTGGTCAATTGATGCATGTCAATGATATGGCAAATCGAACGCAATTCATGAATCGCAGACAACGCCCGCCGCCGTTTGATGCGGGTTTCTAACGATAAGAGAAAATAGATCGACGCGGCGACCAGCAGGAAGACGTTCGCACTGGCCTCGATCAACGTCACCAAATCGGTCAGCTTGCTCACCTCGCTCTCAATGCTGTGCCCGGCGACCCAAGACGCGCCGTACCAAAAAATTAAAACCACCGAAGCGAATGCCAACGCGTAACCACTAATTCGAATCCAAACGATCGGACGTCCGATCGCGGCCGAACGCTGCGACGCGTGACGGGCGACGTCGAGCAACTCGCCACACAAACGACACAAACCGCTCGCGGGAAATCGTTCGCTAATGCGTCGTTGCAATCGAGCGATGGTTTCAATAACAAAGTCATCCCGCAACGCCATCGCACCGGCTCGTTTTGCCGTTCGTGGAGGTGGCTCAGAGAGAGCAGGGGGTGGCTGCATGGTTTTTCGATGTTTCAGACCGCGAGGTATTCGTCCAACGCTTCGAGAAAAACGTCGCTCGGCACGGTCGCTCCGAACAACGCCGCCGCCACGAACGATAAACACGCCGCGTGAACATCGATCCCTCGAATGCAATCGCGACTCGCATCGCCGCCGACCGATCGTTTGAGCCGGTCCCAAACGGCGAGGTAACCGGGTTCCCAATTCTCATTCAGGTCGAGCGTGATCGATTCGGCAGGCAGTTGCCAATCGCCCGGCGGTGGGTCGGTACAATCGGCGAACACGATCACCTCGGTGGCTGTCGATTGCTCGTCCGAATCGAGCGAGTCGCGTTGGATCTCATCGGGTTGGATTTCATCGTGTTGGAGGGGCATTCCGGAATTGATCGAGTTCGCATCGTGGACGATTTCAATTTGTTCCAACGTGAGATTTTCAAACGGCTTGGTTTTCATCGCCTGCAATTGCGTTAACAATGCTTGACGTTGCCCGGCGATCGCATCCGGGCCGAGATCCGTGTGGGCGTCGACCCACCACAGTCGCTGGCAATGAGCGTCGCGGCGTTGCAGTGTGCTCGCGGCGAGTGATTTCCAAACCTGTCGCTTCATGGAGCGGTGACTCCACGACGAGGGCGGTGTTCCCGGGTGATCCGTTTTTCCAGCGCGGTCAGGTTTCCCGATACGTTCCGTTTTTCCGGTGTGTTCATTGACGAGCAGGTCGAGCAGTGAAGAGAGAATCGATGCGGCCGTGGATTGTAGCGTATCGGAGCCGCCGGGTGGGGGGGCGGTCGATTTTGCGTTTTCCTGAATCGCCCCACGGCACGACGGCGTCACCCACACGGCGCGGAATTTCATCGCGTCCATCCCCGCCAGGGCTGCGGGGAAATCGGCGGCGGAAAGGTCAATGGACAACACCCGGCAATCGATCTGAGCCGACTGGAAACCTGTTTCCAACGCGAATTGGGTCGGGTTGCCAGCGATCGGATGCCCGATTACCACGATAATCGGTTCAGTCGTCCCGTCCATGTTCAGACTCGGCGTGGAGAGTGGGATTCTCGGTTGGGAGAATTCGGCAGTGGAATCAAAATAACACGATGCTAAACCTGTCACTCGTTTCGGAATACCCGTTTGCCCGCGAAATCGCGACCGGGGTTTGCTACGGTATCGCGATGGCCAGTGTTTTGCATGGAAATCAACGCGGCTCGGCGACGATTCGGTGCGTGATCGTGGGTGCCGGTGGAGCACTGTTGCTCGCGGCGATCGAGTCGTCGCAGAACCGTTCGCCGGATTGGGAGTGGGTGATTTCTCACGGGTGGATTCTCGCCGGGTTGGTTTGTTTTTGTCATTCGATCGAGAACCTTCGTCACCGGATCGGGGATGACACCGCCGCGTCGCGGCAATTCGGGATTTCGGATTTATTAGTTCTTACAACGGCCGTGGCTCTGTTCACTTCGGCCGTCCAGCGGACCTCGTTGGTGGATCGCGATCCGGTGTTTTGGGCTGGGATGATCGGCATCGGCGTCGTGGTGCCGTGTTGCGTCGTCAGTCTGCGTTTGTCGTTCTCAGCACGCTCGTTGTTGCAGTGTGCTTCGGCATTCGCGGGACTGACGGTCGTCGTGATGACATTGGCATGGGCGGACAGCACGATCGTGCAACCGGGGCGAATCACCAACGTCGAAGCGGTCACGCGGTACGGGTGCGTGATTGCGGCTATGATGCTGCCCCGTGTCCTGTTTCAAATCGTTGCGATGATGTATCGGTTTGAAATTCACCCCCTTCCTTCGCTCGACGATCAACCCCTCCTATCGCTCGACGATCAACCCCTCCTATCGCTCGACGATCAAGTCTGCCCCTCGCTCGAACACCATGCTTCCTACGAAACGTCGTCAGTACCGTTCGCTCCCGCGAGAGCAGTTGATGCGGTTGCAGTTAAGCAAACTCAACCCGCTTTTAGACTCTTTACGTGATCACCCGCTCTACGCCGCCTCGCTCGCCGACGTCGAGTTGCCGTTGCCGAGTCTCGACGCGTTCACAGCCATCGAGCCGATCCGCAAAACCGATCTGCTCGCCGAGCGTCTGGGCGACCCCTCGCGGTTGTTCGCTATGCCGCGGCAATCGTATCGCCGGTTTCATCAAACCAGTGGCTCGCGGGGATGGCCGATGTCGGTTCTCGATACCGCCGAGGATTGGGCGTGGTGGTTGGAGTGTTGGCAATACGTGCTCGACGCCGCCGAGATCACGTCGAACGACGTCGCCATGATGGCGTTCTCGTTCGGGCCGTTCATCGGTTTTTGGACGGCCAATGATGCGTTGGTGCATCGGGGTGCGTTGGTCGTTCCCGGTGGCGGTTTGTCAAGTTTGGCTCGATTGAAATTGATGCAACAACAACGCTGCACGGTGCTGTGTTGCACGCCCACCTACGCACTGCATCTCGCGGGCGTCGCCGCCGAACATGACATCGATCTGGCGAGTAACTGTGTCTCGCGAATCATCGTCGCAGGCGAACCCGGCGGCAGCGTCCCGGCGATCCGGGAGGCGATTCAATCGCGGTGGAACGCTCGCGTCGTCGACCACGCCGGCGCCAGTGAACTCGGCGCGTGGGGATTCGCGAGCGACGATGATTCCGGATTGCACGTGATCGAGTCAGAATTCATCGCCGAGTTTCTCGTCTTTGATGATCGTGACCCCACATCTCGTGTCCCAACATCTCGTTCAGCCCAACCCGGCGAGGCAAGTGAACTCGTCATGACGAACCTCGGACGTCACGGTGGACCGGCGATTCGGTACCGCACCGGTGACATCGTTCGTCCGCAATGGGACCACGACCTCGATTGTCGTTTCGTGCATTTGCCCGACGGCGTGCTCGGCCGCAGCGACGACATGATGGTGATTCGTGGCGTGAACGTTTTCCCCAGCAGTATCGAAGCGATCGTTCGCGAGATCACTCCGACGGCGGAGTTTCGCATGATCGCGACCCGGCACAACGAAATGGATCAATTGGAAATCGAAATCGAACCCGAACCCGGTGGCACCCCTTCCCATTCCTGTTCGCTCGATCAGGACCTGTCCGAGTTACTCCGCGAGCGACTCGCTCTGCGGGTTCCGGTGTCGATCGTGGAGAGTGGGAGTTTGCCGCAGAGTGAAGGCAAGTCACGGCGTTGGGTGGATCAACGCCCGTCGAGGCAACCGCCAAGCGCCGAGCGTCAAACGCCGGACTAGAAACTCTCCGCATCGCTCGGGAATCCACCCGAGCGAACCTCGTCCCGATACTCGGTGGCCGCACTGCGGAGTGCCTCCCCGAGGTCAGCGAATCGGCGTGTGAATTTGGGTGTGTACCCCGACGTCAATCCGACAATATCGTGAGTCACGAGGACTTGGCCGGACACCTCCCGGCCCGCCCCGATGCCGATCGTGGGAACGGCCACGGCCGCGGTGATCGCGGCGGCCACCGATGCGGGCACACACTCGATCAAAACCGCGAACGCGCCCGCCGCCTCAGCCGCCTTCGCATCGGCCACTAATTTTTCGGTATCGCGTTGCAACCGGTAACCGCCATCGACGTGAATATTCTGCGGACGCAATCCGACATGCGCCATCACCGGAACCCCCGCCGTGACGATCGCTTCGATTCGCCCGGCCTGTTCGGCACCGCCTTCGAGTTTGACGGCGTGGCAACGCGTTTCTTTCAACACCCGGACGCTCGCCCCGATACTGCGTGTGATCTCGATTTGTCCTTCTGGGAACGGCAGGTCCACGACCACCATCGCCCGCGTCGCGGCCCGTCCGACCATCTCGGCATGATAGATCATTTGGTCCATCGTCACCGGCAACGTCGTCTCATGACCTTGAACGACCATGGCGAGCGAATCGCCCACGAGCAAGACGTCAATGCCGCTTTCGTCGAGCAGTCTCGCGGTCGGGAAATCGTAGGCCGTCAACATCGTGATCACTTCCCCCTGATCGCGCATCGCCTGCAGCGTTCGGGTGGTGATCCGTCGGGGCGTTTGAGGCGAGGTCGCATTCGATTGGGCAGACATATTCGATTCGTTTTCGGCACAGAAAAGGAAACAGGCGAGAGTCCTGCAATGTCATCGTTTTTCGTTTTCTTTCAAACCCCCTGCGTGAAGAGAAGCGGTCTTGCGGGTTTGAAATGGAGAATTCCACGGTGTTTTCGCATCAACCCACCTGGCCTGTCCACGTCATCACCGAATTTCCAACAGCCCAGGGTTTCCCCCCTACTGAGGCTGAGACCCCCGCGTGGAAGCCCTTAAACAGGTCCTCGGTCCAAAAGTGAAAAACTTCCCCAGCTTCGCTCGGGAAGGTGAAATCCGGACTCAGCTTGCCGCCGGGTCGCGTCCGTCGACCCACGGCCCGCCGTACTTCATGTGTTCCGGCGAGTTCTGCTTGCTGCCGTAATCGCCGGCATTCCATCCCGGAATGTGAGCGACCGGCCCGCCCGCAGCAGATCGGGCCTCCCATTTGGCCGCCCATCCGGGATCCTCGGTGCTGATCTGATGCTCGTCATCGACGAAGAAAACCTTGCCCTCGCGATAGCTCTGAGCCCCGAGATTCACGACCGACATGGCGGCCGCACCAAGGTCCGGTTGGTTGTTGCACAACGACGGATCACCCGCCTCGCACGCGTCGACCCAGTTCGTGAAGTGGGCGAGCGTCGTGTTGCCGACCGGCTTCGTCGTGATCCGCTCCGCCTCCTGGCGAACATGCGTCACCGGGCCTCGCTCGGGAATGAAATCGAAGCCGTCAAAACCCTCGCCGTTGCCGAACGCGAACGTGCCGTAGTGACCTCGGATCAACTGGTTGACTCGCGATGCCTCGTTGCACATCGTCGCGGTCACCAACCCCTGCACACCTTCATTGAAATCAGCAACCACCGTCGCCACGTCCGGCACTCCCCGTCCGTCGTATTCCAAATAAATCCCACCGCCCCCGGTCACGCGTCCCGGGACACGCAATCCGGTCGCCTTCAGCATCGACGTGGTGCGATGGACGAACAGGTCGGTAAACATGCCGCTGCCGAAGGGCCAAAAACGCCGCCACTGTTTGTAAACCTCACGGTCGAACGGCATGTCCTCGGCGAGGTCGTGTTCGCGTCCGAGCCAGCGTTGCCAGTCGACCGTCTTGGGCGTCATGTCGGGCGTGAGTTTATAGTACCGCCATTGGCCGACGTCGGAGTTACGGAAATACTCGGTTTGAAATCCCAGGACTTTGCCGAGTTTCCCTTCCCGCAACAGCGCGTTAACCTCGTCCCAAACCGGCAAACTCGTCGATTGCACGCCGACCTGCATCACCTTGCCACTGGCACGCCATTTCTCCTCGACATCGAACGCCTCTTCGACGGTCTTGGTCATCGGTTTTTCGCAATAGACGTGCAACCCGGCGGCGAGCGAGTCGATCGTTTGCTTGTGGTGCCAGTGATCCGGCGTGCCGATGCAGACCGCATCGAGGTTTTCCTTCTCGATCATGTCGCGGTAATCGACATAGGTTGCTGGACGAGTCTTGGTTTGTTTTTCGATATGGTCAGCGACCTTCTCCCGTTGCACTTGGAAGACTTCGGCGACGCCGACCAAGTCGATTTTGCGACCGGATTTGTGAAGTTCACACAGGGATTTGACGTGAGCCCCGAACCCACGTCCGCCGGGGCCGATGAACCCGATTCGCAATCGTTCGTTGCTGCCGGCGACGGCATCAGCAGACACTGCGGACATGTTGGCAAGTGAAGAGGCGGCAGCAACACCAGCCGATGTTTTCAGGAAGTCGCGTCGATCAGTCATGAAGGAATCTCATTAAAGGTGGAGGTGAAACCTCGCCTAGTGTAACCGCCCGACGTCGAGGCATGGCGGATGGATCCACTTCGTAAGCACATCGGGGGAAAAGGTTCGGCAGAACCTCACGTAGGCGAGTCTCTCTGAGACTCGCAATTTCCAGCGTCTCAGAGAGACGCTGCTAGTGCGCCTGTGAAGGCGATTGAATCGCCGGGTGAAAGTCCCGGTCGGG
>Ga0163216_101030_pt1 | contig 23162 bp, 17 predicted proteins | sample SynspAceP_FD_167610 | JGI IMG/M metagenome (GOLD analysis project Ga0163216, IMG submission 167610) | Saline lake microbial communities from Ace Lake in Antarctica - Synechococcus sp. Ace-P (Illumina Assembly) | ecosystem: Environmental > Aquatic > Non-marine Saline and Alkaline > Saline ...
ACGATACTTCACCCTTATCCCAGCGAGAGATTTCGCGCCCGACTCAAGGCAGGAGCCGTATGAGTTAGACGCTCGAGTACGGATCTGTGCGGGGGGCGGCTGGCAACAGCCGTCCCTACCGCGATCCGTGAAAACCTCCGACGCACGCTTCCGCCGGATGAACCTGCTTTCATGCGGGGCATGCCTCAGAACTCCTGATCTCTGATGATTGTTCTGGCGGCCGGTTTTTGCATTAACGTTGGCCGCGCAGGGATTTACGCCAATTCCGATCGGGCTGCCTGGGGATTGGCTTGGGAAAATATCAAGGTACCTTCAACCTCTGCACAAACCGCAATAGTTTGAGGAAGATGATACCTTGCCACCGCTTTTATTGCCGCTCATTCCTGCCGGTGCTACCCAGGTTCGGGTAATTCATTGCGTACAACTCTATTCGCCGTTTGGGCGTTAGCCCCGGTTCAACGCGAGAACCGTGGCTAACGCCAGAACGGCGAATACACCGAAACACTTGCCCGAACCTGCTTACCCAGGTTAGCGATCGAATCTCCGTTGGAAAACAAGATGAGCGATGGACCTATTTTAAGGGAATCGATCTGGTCTTCTCTCACCAACAAGCCGGTGTCAAACTCGCTGCGGAGGGTCCTGGAATCAGCCATCCGTTAGGTTTCGGGGAAGCTGACTCGACGGCGAGCTGGGTTCGTTGCTCATGCGACTCACCCCGAGATCGATGTCGAAGGGATGCCCCCAGTGGGAACAACGCAAGCAGGAGTTGCTTGAACCGGTCGAGGCGTTGGAAGCAGAGTTGGTGAACTTGAAAGTGCAACGCGAATCGACCCCGAGGCATCTTCGTTGGGAAGACTTTCCCGAAGACGATCAATTCGAGCGTTTGGCGCCGAGTCGCAAGCGGTTGCTGGACACGGTGAAGAGGGTTGCTGTGTTCGTCGGCAGACCTGAAGCCGAACGTGGATGCGAGTAATACGTTCGCGATTTCGTGCTGGAGGCGATTATACGATTCGTCGAACCGCACTCGGCGCAGCCAGACCGCTAAACTGGTACAAACTGAAACCGCACGCGACACAACTATCCCGGCACGGCGTTCCGGCTAAATTTTGAGCCCATCGGCGCGTCCTGAAGCCCGCCCAAAACCAAAACCAAAACCGAGTCCCAAATCAAAATCCCAGGAGATCAAAATCCCAGGAGATCAGGAGATCAGGAGTTCTGAGCCTGACTCTCCGAGTCGGGCGTAAACGGCACAACAATACTCGACTCAATGCGTCGAGCTACTCAAACCCACGACCGGAACACGAAATGTCGGCGTCCTCCCCGTCCTCCCCGCCTCGCATTCTCGTCCTCGGCGCCGGCGCCGCCGGGATGATGGCCGCCGCCGTGGCGGCCCGGCGGGGTGGTGACGTGACCGTCCTGGAAAAGAACCGCAAAACCGGCGTCAAAATCTTGATGTCCGGCGGCACTCGTTGCAACATCACCCACGATACCGACGCGCGCGGGATCACCGAAGCGTTCGCCCATGCGCGACGTTTTTTACAACCGAGTGTGGGCAAGTTCTCCCCCCGGCAAGTGATCGAGCATTTCGAATCGCTCGGCGTCGCAACCAAGCGTGAATCAACGGGTAAGATTTTTCCGACGAGCAACCGGGCGCTCGACGTCCGTGACGCGTTGCACCGTGACATGCTCGACGCCGGCGCGAAACTGGAAATGGAGGCCGCCGTCGAAGGACTTCGCATGGCAGCCGACGGACGATGGATCGTCACGGTTCAATCCCCCACCGGGCAACACGAACTCACCGCCGACCGCGTGATCGTGACCGCCGGCGGGCGGAGTTGGCCGGGCTGCGGCACGACCGGTGACGCCTACGAGTGGTTGCAATCGCTCGGGCATACGATCGTGCGCACGCGTCCGGCACTCGTGCCGCTCGTCGGCGGAACCGACGCCACCCGCGGGCTGTCCGGTTTAACGCTCGACGATGTCGTCGCCGAGGTCCATGAGGCGGACAGTCGCTCGTCGAAACGCCCGCTCGTCCGCCGCCGCTCCTCATGGTTGTTCACCCACTTCGGGTTCTCCGGCCCCGCCGCGATGGACGTCAGTGGCGTGCTCACGCTCGCCGACTCGATGCGTGATCGTCGATTGCAACTGGATCTGATTCCGGATTTACCCGAACCCCAACTTCGCGATCAACTGACGCGGCGCAGCGGTGCCTCGGCATCCCAAACCGTCGCCTCCCTGATCGGACAATGGGTGCCGTCGAGATTAGCGGCCGAGATTTCAACGACGTGCGGCGCGAAACACGAACGCGGTGACAAAACGTTGGCCGAGTTCTCAACCGCCGGCGTGAATCAACTGATCGATCACTTGAAACGCTGGCGATTGCCGGTCCACGACACACGCGGGTTCGCCAAAGCCGAAGTCACCGCCGGCGGTGTCGCACTCACCGACGTCGATTCACGCACGATGTTGAGCCGCCATGCACCGGGGTTGTACATTGCCGGAGAAGTCCTCGACGTCGACGGCTGGATCGGCGGCTACAACTTTCAAGCCGCCTTCAGCACCGGCCACGCCGCCGCCGTTGCCGCGAGTGAGCCGATAGGTGATTGAGGTTGAGTGCCGTTTTTTCCCTCTCTCGTAAGCATAATCCAGATCCCCTGTCGGCTTTTTCGACCGGAATCCAAGTTTTGCAATTAGCCATCTCACGTTTTCATAAACGAACGCGTTAGTTTTAAAGTTGCGATTTTGCGTAGTCCGACTCTCGGAGTCGAGTGCTGTTATCCCTTTCACGCCCGACTCGGAGAGTCAGGCTATGTATTTGTTGGGTTTCACAAAGCTGCGGAACTTCAAAACGCGTTCGGATTGCCAATCCTGGCGAAAGGAATCATGTGACCGGCTTACCACTCTAACCCACCGCCACGCGCGATCGATGCACGAGCGAATAGACACACGGCACGAGAACCAACGTCAGCAAGGTTGACACGACCATCCCGCCGAGCAACGCCCGAGCCAACGGGATCATCGCTTCGTTGCCGGGGGCGAGTTGGAACGACAATGGGATCATCGACGCGACCAACGTCAACGACGTCATCAAAATCGGACGCAAACGAATCTGTGCCGCCGACAACGCCGCATCGCGTGACGACATTCCTTCGTCGCGACGTTGATTCGCAAACTCCACCAACAGGATCGAGTTGTTCACCACCACACCGATCATCATCAACGTTCCCATCAACGATTGAATATTGATGTAAGTGTCCGTGAAGTACAAAACCAACACCACGCCGCCGATTCCCAATGGCACCGCCAACATGATGATCAGCGGATCGACAAACGACCGGAACTGAGCCATCAAAACGAGATAAACCAACAACGTCGCCACCGCCAAACCGATGCCCAGCATACTCATGCCCTCACGCATCTTCTCGACCGGTCCTCGCAACGTCACCACAACTCCGGTCTCAAACTCCATCTCGGCGATCCGTCGTTCGATGTCGGCGGCCACACTGCCGAGATCACGTCCGGCCACGTTGACGTGAACATCGTTGACCCGCGCGATGTTGTAGTGGGCGATCTCGCCGGGAATCGTCACCCGGGTGATCGTGGCGATGTTCGACAATGGAATCGTGATCGGACCGTTGGGCGTGTTGAGCGACAAGGGAATGTTGCGAACGTCATCGAGCGATTCGAAATCGTTGGATTCGTACTGCACCCCCATGAAAAAGTCGGTCCCTGATTTCGGGTCGATCCAAATCGTCGGCGCGTAACCGACACTCGACCCGAGCGCGGTGAGCACGGTTTGGGCGACCTCTTCTTGATCGACGCCGAGGTACTTTGCTCGCGTCCGATCGACTTGAACATCGAATTGCGGATAGTCCAACGATTGAGCGATTTGAACGTCACGCGTGCCGGGGATGTCTTGCACCGCTGCGACAATTTTCTCGGCGTTGTCGCGGCACTGTTCCAGTGAGCCGGCTTTGACTTGGATACTGATCGGTGTCGGCACACCCTCGTTGAGTGCCATGTTGACGATGCCGCCGGAGACGAACAGGAACTCCTCGAGCGGATACTCGTCGGCGAGTCGTTCACGTAGCGTTTCAATGTACGTTCGCGTCGAAGTCGATCGGCCGGCTCGATTCAAATTGATAATCAGGTACGCCGTGTCGGGCCCGGAATTGGAACTCAGCACGGTGGAAAACCCGGCACCCTTGCCGACGGGCAATCCGATGTTAGCGATCACCGTGTCGATCTCCTCGGGCGGGATGACCGATGCGATCGTGTTCTCGATTCGTGCGACGAGCTTTTCGGTTTCGACGAGTGACGTGCCCGGCAACGTTTTTAAACGTAATTCAAACGACCCCGAATCGACCTCGGGAAACAACTCGGTCCCCAATCGCGGCAACAGCAGAAACGATGCACCGACGCCGACCACGATGACGATTGACACCAACGCGGGGATTTTCAGTGCGACGCTGAGCAGCCGCCCGTAGACTCCCTTCGCACGAACCGGGCCGTTATCCTTTTCCCGCGACGCGTCCGCATCGCGAACACGCTCACGCACCAACGTCGCGCAGAACGCTGGCACGACCGTCAGTGCGAGAATGTACGACGCACCGATCGTCAACGTTGCTGCCAACGACAAAGGCGTGAACAGATACTTGATCATGCCGGTCAAAAAGATCGCGGGTAAAAACACCGCGAGCGTCGTGAGCGTCCCTGCGAGAATCGCGCCGGAGACTTCGCCCGTCCCGTCTCGGGCCGCATCCAATCGGTTCTTGCCCATGCGTTGATGGCGAATGATATTTTCAACCACGACGATGCCCGCGTCGACAACCGTCCCGATCGCCAGCGCGATACCGCCGAGGGTCATGACGTTGATCGTTTGACCTGTGAATGCGAAACCGAGAGCCCCGATCAGGATCGCCAGCACGATCGTCGAGACGATGATCACGGTGGGCAACACGCGGCGTAAAAACACGAGCACCACGATCGAAACGAGCAACGCACCCAACCCGACCTGCGTGAGCAAATTCGACATCGCGTCACGGATGTAACCGGATTGATCGGAAACCAACGTCACCTCCGTCGCCTCAGGAATCTTACCGCCGGCTTTCATCTTCGGGATCTTGTCCGCGAGTGCTGCTTCGATCCGATCGACGACCGCGATCGTGTTCTCACCGGGTTCTCGCAACAACGGGCAATACACGCTGCGGGTACCGTTGACGCGAACGATGTTGTACTGCAACGCCGCGTCATCGACGACGCGAGCGACGTCACGAATGAAGATCGGTCGTCCATCGCGAACGGTGATCGGGATGGCTTCGATTTCCTTCGTATCGGGCAGCGTGTTGCGCGGGTGGATTTGGTAATCGGTGCCTCCCATCCGCGCTGTTCCTGCGGCGAGCACGAGGTTGGATTTATGCATCGCGTCGACCACGTCGGTGGCGCTGAGGTGGTAGGCATTGAGTTTCGCCGGATCGACATAGATCATCATTTGGCGAAACTTGCCGCCGAAGGGGTGCGGGATTTGAACGCCTTTCAACCCGCCCATTTCATTACGAACGGCGTAATAGCCGATCGAATAAAGTTCCGATTCGCTCAATCCCTCCCCGGAGATCGCGGCCAACACGACGGGCAGGTTTGCCGGTTCACTGCGCAGCGTGAAGGGCCATTCGATCCCCGGCGGCAGGTGAAACATATCGCTCGCCTCCAGGTTCACGATATCGTTCATTGCGGAACTCGCGTCGGCGCCGGGTTGAAAGAACACCTTGATCACCGTCGCTCCGGGCACGGTTCGTGATTCCTGGTGCTCGATCTTGCCCGCGAGCGTGAGTGCCCGCTCCACCCGCGAGGTCACGGATTTCTCCATGTCGAGTGTGGGCAATCCTGGATAGGAGAAAAAACTAACCACAACGGGCTTTTTGAAATCCGGCAGGATATCGATCGTGATGCCCGGAACGACGGCGATCCCGAGCACACACAACGCGATCGCAACGGCCAAAACGGCGAAACGGTTTTTCAGCGAAAAGAGAATCAAAGACATGTTCAAACGCACGCAGTGGTTTCGGATTACGGAGTCAAGACGGCGACTTTTTGGCCGTCGACGAATCGTTTCAGATGAGGGCCGATGATACGTTGTCCCGGCCCGATGCCCGCGAGCACCTCGATCGAGTTTCCGTCATCGATCCCCGTTTCAATCTCCGCTCTCGTGACCGTGTCGTTTTGACCGACGACGTAAACATAGGCGTTGCCTGTTTCGTCGAACCGGATCGCTTGGGCGGGCAACATGTTCGCCTGCGTCTTCGTCCCGATCACAATCGAGGCTTGGCCGAACATACCCGGCAACAGTTTCCCCTCGTCGTTGGCGAGTTCGACTTCGACCATCATCGTTCGCGTGCTCGGATCGAGGCTGACGCTCCGCCGGGTCACCTTGGCGACGATCGGTGGTTCCGATGCGAAGGAGGGGAACGTCAACGTGACTTCATCGCCGGGATTGACCGAGGGTGCATCGTTTTCCGGGACCGGGATTCGAACGCGGACACGGTCGATCCTGCTGACGACGAACAAGGCCTGGCCGTTGCCGACCTCGTTGGATTGCCTGACCATTTCGCCGGGTTCGACGTGGCGGAGAGTGATGACGCCTGCGAACGGTGCTTTGACGCTCGCGTAATCGATCATCACGTCGGCTTCGTCGAGTTGTCGCCGGGCGATATCGGTTTCGGCCTTGGCGGCATCGGAATCGGCTTGAGCGGACGCGACGCGGGCTTTGGCGACGGCGACTCCGGCGCGGGCCGACTCGATCGCCGACGCCATCGCTTCCTTGCGAGCGGATTGCGAATCGCGTTTCAATTGGGCTTCGTCGAGCACCCGGTTTTGCAGCGAACCGCGTCCGACTAAATCCTGGGTCCGTTGCAATTCGGCATCCGCAGCGGCGAGCGCGGCTTTCACGCCCGCCATCTGTGACGTCGCTTCAGCGGCGAGTGCCTCGGCCGATTGGACCTCCGCATCCGCCAGGTCGATACCGGCTTTGGCTCGTTGCTCTTCGGCTAGGAATCGGCGAATTCTCGCTTCGATGATCTCACGACCTTTGAGCAATTCGGGGACGTCGATCGACGCGAGCGGTTGCCCGGCCTCGACGTAATCACCGATGTCGGCGAGCACCTCGCCGACAAAACCGCTCGCATTGGCACGAATTTCGGCCCGGTGGTACGCGTACACGGACGCCGGTTGCGTCGTCGTTCGCCGGACCGGGGTCGGCGTCACCGTCACGGTTTTCACGGAGGTGATTCGGGTGGCGTTGCGATTGCCTGCGTCCGAGGAAACCGGACTCGGGTTGATCGGTGAACATCCCGCGATGAGTAAAACCACGCCTCCGATGAGTGAACAAAAACCACGCAGTGCGAGGCGAGAAAGAGGTCTCATCGACGGCAAACCGATACAAGCGGACTAAATTGACTAAAAGGACTGTTTAGCTTAGTTGACACAACAGGGCATTTCGAGTGGCAATCGGAAAGAACCTGTCGATACACGTCGTTCCACCATCACTACCGGACTGTTCGTTGGTCGAAGCAAAAAGCGTTCTAAGCACATTATCGCCATTGATTCGGCGGCCCCACTTAGCAACGTCTCTCTGAGACGCTGGGAATTGCGAGTCTCAGAGAGACTCGCCTACGTGTGATGTGCTTACCGTCGCATTGGGAACGGATCCCCGCGACGCCGTCGACATGACACTCAACAGGAGGGCAAGGATGCCCCGGTTTGCAATCGTCTTTGGAATCCTCGGTCTCGCCGGATGCGTTAGCGCGCCGCCGCTCGCGTTGCAATCACCGGCACCGGCCGCCCATGCCCCGGCGTTTGCGACGGGCGAAACGTTCGAGACCGCCGGCGCCGAGGCGATCCACTCCGCCGTCGCAGCCGCTTCCAACCACACGGCCAGCGACGAGCTATCCCGAACGGGTGACGGCGCAGGCAATAGCATCCATCGCTTGGCATCGTTCACGACTCCGAAGCTCTCGCCCGCCACGACGGCGAGTTCGAAATCCACCCTGCCCTCGAAATTCACCCTGCCCTCGAAATTCACCCTGCCCTCGGGAACGCTCACGATCGACGGACGCGAGTGTCGTTTGCAACTTCTCGATTTAGAACCACAACCTGCACCGGAGACCGCCGCGAACGATCGCTCGGTCGAATTCGTGAAGACTCAGAAATCGTTGCCGTTCTTGCTCAGTGAGTCCGAGATTGATTCACCAGTCGTGAACAAACCAGTCGTGAACAAACCAGTCGTGAATGAACGGATCAGGAATGAGATGGTCATCAACGAACCGATGATCAGCGAAACGATCGCCTATCCTGATGTCACGGAGCTCGACACCGTCAACATGAACCTGCCCTCGGCTCTGGCGATGGTCGGTGGCCAGCATCCGATCGTGGGATTCGCGCAGTGGCGGGTGCAGGAGGCGTATGCGCAGCTCCAGCGCAGCCGAGTGTTATGGTTACCGTCGCTGCAAACCGGGTTCAGTTATCACCGTCGCGACGGCAATTACCAGGCCAGTAACGGGGCCATCGTCGACGTCAATCGCAACTCGCTGCAATACGGTTTCGGAATGGGAGCAACCGGTGCCGGGACGACGCCGCGTCCGGGTCTCGTCGCCGAATTTCACTTGGCCGACGCGATCTTCCAAGTCGCGATTGCGGAGAACAACACGATCGCCCGGAACCACGCCGCCAGCGCCGTGTTAAACGATCAGTTGCTACGCGCCGCACTCGCCTACATCGATCTCGTCGACGCTCATCAAGATGCACGGATCCTGGAACAGTCACGCGATCGTGCTGCCGAACTCTCGAAGATCACTACCGATTTTGCCGAAACCGGCGAAGGGTTGCGGGCCGACGCGGATCGAATGCGGACGGAGGTGATGTTGATCGAGAGCCGATGGGTTGCGTCGAACGAACGCATCGCGATCGCCTCGGCGAGACTTGCCCGTGCGATCAGTCTCGATACCGGGCGTGCGATCATGCCGGCCGATGTAACCGTGGTTCCGATCGATCTGATGAATCCCCAATCGGATGCCTCCTCGTTGATCCGGACCGGTTTAGCAACACGACCGGAGTTGAAAGAGTCTCAGGCACTCGTGGCGGCGGCGTGCGAAGCGTTCCAGCGTGAGAAGTACGCACCGTTTGTCCCCAGCGTGTTGCTCGGATATAGCACCGGCGGGTTCGGTGGCGGAGTCGGTGGCGATCTTGATAACGTCGACGGTCGCTACGATTTCGACGCGTTGATGTCGTGGGAAATTCGCAACCTCGGTTTCGGCGAGCGTGCGGCGAGACGTGAATCGAACGCGCGAGTGCAACAGGCGAAATTTGAAAAGCTCCGCATCATGGACCAAGTCGCCGAGGAAATTTCACAATCACACAGCCAGATCCGTTTTCGAACCGAGCAGATTCGGATCACTCAAATGGCGATTCAAACCGCTGAGCAATCCTACGACTCGAACCTCGAGCGGATCCGCGAGGGCGAGGGGTTGCCGATCGAAGTGTTGCAGGCCGTCCAGGCACTCGAATCCGCCCGACGGGCGTACCTCCGAGCCGTCGTCGAGCACAACCAATCGCAATTCCAATTGCAGTGGGCACTCGGTTGGCCGGTGACGCCGCCGGCTGAGTCGTTTTAAGCGTTCCGGCTGCGGTTTCAGTGCTTTTTTCTGTTAGAATCAAGGAGTTCCACGTCCTCTCGGAAAGACTCTCATGAACCCACCCACGAATCTGACCGATTCACCACCACCGGCAAGTGGCCCCAACGCGCCACCACGCTACGGTGAGATCGTCACACAATACGAAATACCGGAATCCCCGAACATCGAGCACCTCGTGATTGACGATGGACAACCGGTGGACAATTTATACAGCGAAAAGCAAATGCGACTGCTTACCGAGTCGCTCAATTCGTCCTGGCGTCCCGGTCGTGATTTTTTAGTGATGGCGGATGTGGGGTTGTTTCTCGGGTTGAATGTGCCACCGATCGTGCCCGATGTGATGTTGAGCATGGATGTCGAACAACCCGACGATTTTTCGCAAAAAAAGAACTTGTCATATTTCATTTGGGAGCGGGGCAAACATCCCGATTTGGCGATCGAGATCGTGTCCCAACGTCCTGGCGGCGAAGACCAAGAAAAACTCGTGAAATATGCCGAATTCGGTGTTCCGTACTACGTGATTTGGGACCCGATGGGACGTCTTAAGGGCGATCGATTGAGGTTGTACGAATTGCATGGCAAACAAATGCGGGCATGTGCTCTACCCACGTCGCTCGACACGGTTCCTTTGATCGCGAGCATCGGACTGGGGCTGACGTTGTGGCAGGGTGCCTACGAGGGCAAACCGGAGACTTGGTTGCGTTGGACGGATTCGCAAGGGGACTTAATCCCGACCGGTCGGGAACTGGCCGATTCCGCGATCGAGCGTGCCGAAGAGCAGAGCCAGCGTGCCGAAGAGCAAAGCGAGCGTGCGGACAGGGAAACGGCTCGTGCGGATCGCCTCGCGAATTTATTACGTCAGCAGGGCATCGACCCCGACACCGTGTGAGGGAATGCGGGCCGGCGGATTCTGCTCCGCTGGAACGCTCGTCGCAAACGCGTTAGGATCACAGGAAATCCCGCAGGACAGGTTCGCTCCGAATCCTGCCCGCCAACGTATCCTTCCTAGTAGCCGCGATGTCCTCCTCTCCACTTCGTCAGAACACACTCGGTCGCGACGGTTTCCCCGTCTCCATTCTCGGTTTCGGCGGCTGGGCACTCGGCGGCCAATGGGGCGTTCAGAACGACTCGCAATCCATCGAGGCGTTAGAGGCCGCGATCGCCGCCGGCGTGAATTTCATCGATACCGCCCCCGGATACGGTGACGGCCGCAGCGAGCACGTGATCGCCGATGTGCTGTCCAATCTGCCGCCGAAGGTTCGCGAGAACATTCATGTCGCGACGAAAACGCCGCCCGGTCCCGGGCCGTGGCCGCCGAGTCCGTACTGCCGATGGCAGGATCGCTATTCAGCCGCCTTCATCCGCTCCAACGTCGAGCAACGACTGAAAAACCTCAAAACCGATTGCCTCGATCTGGTACAACTGCATTCCTGGACGCGGGCGTGGAACGACGACCCGCAACCGCTGCTCGTGCTGCAAAAACTTCGTGAAGAAGGTAAAATTCGCAAAATCGGAATTTGCACGCCCGAGCAAGACCAAAACTGCGTCATCCAGTTGATGCGGGACGGTTTGATCGACGTCGTGCAAGTGATCTTCAATCTGTTCGAGCAAGAACCCGCCGCCCAGTTATTGCCCGTCGCTGCGGAAACCGGCACCGGCGTGATTGTGCGAGTGTCGCTCGACGAGGGTGGTTTGACCGGCAAATACGCCGCCGACCACGAATTCCCCGCCGATGACTTTCGCAGCACGTATTTTTCTGGCGACCGGATGCCTCGCACTGCGAGCCGGGTGCAAGAAGTCGCCGCCGATTTGGAAGAACTCGGACTCGCCGACGATTATTCACTCGCCGACGCCGCGATCCAGTTTTCGATGTCTCACCCGGCGGTCAGCACCGTGATCGTGGGGATGCGAAACCCCGAGCAAGCCGCAAAAAATGTGGCCGCGGTGGGGTTGCCAGGTTTCACACCGGAGGCATTGCAACGGTTGCAACGCCACCAGTGGTTGCGGGGCGTGTGGTATGGCGGAAAATGACTCTTTCGCGTTCTCTTCTACCCGGTATCATCTGCTCCCATGACCAAACACATCTTTGTTACCGGCGGCGTCGTTAGTTCTCTCGGCAAGGGACTGACGAGTGCCTCGATCGGCATGTTGCTCGAACGACGCGGCCTCCGAGTCCGCATGCAAAAACTCGATCCGTACATCAACGTCGACCCCGGCACGATGAGCCCTTACCAACACGGCGAGGTGTACGTCCTCGACGACGGCAGTGAGACCGACCTCGACCTGGGGCATTACGAGCGTTTCACGTCCGGTGTACTCGACCGCGATTGCAACTACACGACCGGGCAGATCTATCTGTCGGTGATCGAAAAAGAACGCAAAGGCCAATTTCTCGGCAAGACCGTTCAAGTCATCCCGCATATCACCAACGAAATCAAACGCGTCATCAAACGCATGGGCGGCGATGACGTCGACGTCGTGATTACGGAAATCGGCGGCACCGTCGGCGACATCGAGAGTCTGCCCTTCCTCGAAGCGATCCGTCAATTCTCGCTGGACATCGGACGCGAGAACTGCCTGTACATGCACCTGACGTTGGTGCCGTATTTGAAAGCCGCCGACGAACTCAAAACGAAACCCACGCAGCAATCCGTCAAACAACTACGCGAGATCGGGATTCAACCGGACATCCTCGTCTGTCGTTGCGAACGCAGTATCAGCCGCGACGACCGCGAAAAGATCGCGTTGTTCTGCAACGTCAAAACCGAGGCGGTGATCGAAGAGAAGGACAAAGATTTCTCGATCTATGAGGTGCCGATCTCGCTCGTCGAAAACAAGATGGACGAACTCGTCGTTCAAAAACTCGGCCTCTCCGCCGGCAACCTCGACATGACCCCGTGGACCGATCTGTTGCACGGATTGCGAAACCCACGTCACGAATTGTCGATTGCCGTGGTGGGGAAATACGCCGAACACAAAGACGCGTACAAGTCGATCTACGAATCGCTCGATCACGCCGGTATGCAACATTCGGCGCAGATCCGCATCGGGCGGATTCAAAGCAGCGACATCGAACGCGAGGGCGCCGAGCGGTTGCTATCTGGGTATCACGGCATCTTGGTGCCCGGCGGGTTCGGCGAACGCGGGGTCGAGGGCAAAGTGCAATCGATCCAGTTCGCTCGCGAACGCGGCGTGCCGTTCTTTGGCATTTGCTTGGGCATGCAACTCGCCGTGATCGAATACGCCCGCAACGTGATGGGATACGCGGGTGCCCACTCGTCCGAGTTCGACAAAGACACCGCGAACCCGGTGATCTGTTTACTCGACGAGCAACAGAACGTTACGCAAATGGGCGGCACGATGCGATTGGGCAGCCAACCGGCACGGCTGTCTCCCGGTTCTCTCGCCCACAACGCCTACGGCGTCGAAGCGATCGCCGAGCGGCACCGACACCGATATGAATTCAACAACGCATACCGCGAAGCGTTCGAAAACGCGGGACTGCAATTTACCGGTCGCAGCCCCGACGGAAACTTGGTCGAGATTGTCGAGTTGCCCGCCCATCCCTGGTTCCTCGCGGCCCAGTTCCACCCCGAGTTCAAGAGTAAACCGTTGGCCGCGCATCCGTTGTTCGCGGGCTTCATCGAAGCCGCGATCCGCCGCCGTCAAAAACGAGTGACCGACGAAATCGAAATTCAAGCCACCGAAGCATCAAAGTAGAAAAATGTCCAACGAACCGAACGAAGTTGACCCACCATCGGGCGCACCGAAAATCATTGTCGACTCGGACTGGAAAGATCAGGTCGCCAAAGAAAAAGAGATGGCCAGTGAAGCGGTTGTCACACCATCCGATACGACCGATGAAGCCGAACCGGCATCGCCGAGTGACGTCGTCGTTGAGTCAACGCCGCCATCCAGCGAGCCGCCATCCAGCGATGCCGTGCCCACTGAAACACAATCCACTGAAACGCCGCCCACTGAAACGCCGCCTACCGAAACGCAATCCGCTGAAACAAAACCGAGTCGCCCGCAACAATTGCCGCCGCCGACGTTCGAGGTGTTGATCTCGATGCTGTTCACGCAGGCCATCAGTGCTCTGGGGCAAATGCCCAACCCGATCGACGGCGAGACCAACGTCGACAAACCGATGGCCAAACACACGATTGACATGCTCGACATGCTATCAGTGAAAACGAAAGGCAACCTCACCGACGACGAATCGAAAATGCTCAGCGAGGCGTTACACCAATTGCGAATCGGGTACGTTAGCGTACGGGGTTAGCGTACGTCAGCCTTTCTAGGCTGACCCCCAACCAACGGGCATCAGCCTTTCCAGGCTGACGTCCGATGAATGCACACCACCTTTCGAAGAATAGAAAAACGCATGATCCCTCGTCTTCTCCTTGGTCAGTTCTTCCGATCGGTTCCTGCTGCGTTCGCGACCGTCATGCTCGGCGTGTTCTTGCTCGCATCCTCGGTAGTCGGCCAAGCCAACGCACAAGACAAGGCCAAGAAAGCCGACAACTCCGAACTCGCGCTCTACGCCGACGCAGCCAATTTCCAAACCAACGGCGCGATTGACCTGGCGATCATCAATTGGAAAGATTTTCTGCAAAAATTCCCCGGCAGCGAACTCTCACCGAAGGTCGCCCACTACCTCGGCGTGTGTTACATGCAATCCGATCCGCCGGAATTAATCGAAGCGGCGAAGTCGTTCGGTGTGGCATTGAAAACCAAGAAATACGAACTCCGCGAAGAGAGTCTGTTCAATCGCGGATGGTGTTTCTACGCCGCCGCGATCAGCAACGAGACAACCGACAAAGGGTTACTGAAAGAATCCTTGGACACGTTCGGGACTCTGTTCAAAGAGAACCCGAAGTCGTCTTATCGTGACCGCGTCTACTTCTACAGCGGCGAGGCCGCCTACTCGATGGGCAACGCGAAACAGGCGATCGATTTCTACAGCAACTTCCTGCTACTCGATGGCATCGAAAAATCACCGCTCCGGTGCGACGCGTTGTACGCCCTTGGGATCGCCCAAGAAGAGGTTGACGAATTGCCAGCGGCGGCGAAATCGTATGAGCAGTTACTCAACTCGTGTACCGAGACCGATCTCGTCGTCGACGTGCAGTTGCGGTTGGGCGACATCCGCTTGTTCGAAAAAGAGTACGACAAAGCGATCGAGTTTTTTCAAAAAGTGATCGACGATTCCACCGGACTTGCCACTGACGGAGACCGGGCTCACGCATTGTTCCGTCAGGGGTATTCGTTCGCCCGTTTGCAGAAAGCCGACGAGGCGGCGAAGCGTTACGAGCAGTTGGTCGAAAAGTATCCGGAGTCCCAGTACGCCTTAACGGCGACACTCGCGGCCGCACAAACCCGTTACCAAACCGGTGACATGAACGCCGCAGCGAAGGGTTTCCAGCAGTTGCTCGGCAGTGACGATGCGTCCGCAGCGACCGAGGCGGCCCACTGGATCGCTCGGATCGAAATCGGCAAAGCCGCCGCCTCGGCGTCCGGTTCGGCAGCGCGACAAACCGCCGCCGAAGCCGCCTACGACGTCGCGTCGAAACGAATCAAGGCCGGTACCGAAGGCTCCTACGCGGTCACGCTTGAACTCGATGCCGCCGAAGCGTTGTCGTTCCAAAAAGACAAACTCGCCGAATCGATGACGGCGTTCGAGAAAGTCGCCAACGAAAACCCGACCTCGCCGCTCGCGCCCCGAGCGATCTACAACGCCGCCTTCACCGCTCTGCAAATCGGCGAGCACGACCGCTCGATTCGATTGTCCAACGATTTCCAAAAACGCTTCGAATCCGATCCGCTGTTCCCCGACGTCGCGTTTATCGGCGCCGAAGCGACACTGCTCGCGGGCGATCCGGCCGAAGCGGCCAAGCGATATCAAAAACTGATCGGGGATTCAAAATACCGTAACAACGGACAACGAGCGCAATGGGTTTTGCGAGGGGCGACGGCGTTCAACATGGCCGACCAACCCGTCGAGGTCGTTAAACTGATTTCCGCCGAACTCGGGTCGATCAAGAACGCGAACCAACGTGCCGAAGCGTTGCTGCTCGCTGGACAAGCCCAACTGAAATCCGGTGATGCCGTGGCGGCGGTGGAATCGTTTCGCGCCAGTCGCGAGGCGGACCCGAATTGGGCGCGCAGCGGGGAGGCGTTCCTGCTCGCCGGCCAAGCCCAGATGCAGGCTGGCAACGAAAAAGCCGCGATCGGTATTTGGAAAGAACTCGTGACCAGCGACCCGGAAACCCGGATCGCCGACCAAGCCCGTTATAAGCTCGGTCAGCTCGCCAGCGACAACGGTGATTACGCCGAAGCGATCGCGCAATTCGAGCCGGTCATTGCATCGGGCCGCGAATTCGGGTTGTTGCCGTTTTCAATGTACGGCAAAGGTTGGGCTCAAATGTCGGCCGGCGATTATCGGTCGGCCGATCAAACGCTGAATCAAACGATCGAAAAATTCCCCGATCACGCGATCCTCGATGACGCGTTGCTCGCCCAAGGAATCACGCAACGCAATCTGGAGAAGTACGATGTCGCCGCTGAAACACTGACTCGGTTTTTGAAAACCGGGCCGAAGGGCATTTTGCGTGGTCACGGGTTGTACGAATTATCGCTCGTGCGACAGAAACAGAATCAACCCGAACAGGCCTCCGCTCGGTTGCAAGAGTTGGTCACCGAAGTGCCGGATTATCCTGGCATGGACAAGGTGATCTACGAACTCGGTTGGTCGCTCAAAGAGGCGGGCAAGGAAGACGAAGCGATCGAGCAGTTTCAAACACTGATCTCGAAATACCCCGAGAACCCGATGGCGGGGGAAGCGGCATACTACGTCGGTCAAAAACAGTACCGCGACGAGCGATGGGTCGAGGCGGCAAAATCGTTCGAGATCGCCGCCCAAGCGAAGGAGACGGATACCGCAGCGGAAACACCCCGTGACGAATTACTCGAGAAATCGCTCTACCGGCTCGGTTGGTCCTATTTCAAATCAGGCGATTACCCCGCCGCGGAGGCCGCGTTCATTCGTCAATTCCGCGAGGTTGCCGAGGGGCCGTTGTTCCTCGACGCGATGATGATGGTCGGTGAGTCACGTTTCAAACAGAATCAATTCGAGACCGCCCTGCGTGCCTATGCCTTGGCCCGTGAGAAAATTCAAACCGACAACGATTCCGCTCAAACGATCCGCGACGAGGCCGAACGTCAGGTCCGCGAACTCACGCTTCTGCACGGCGGCCAATCCGCCGCCCAACTGAAAAAATGGGAGGAGGCGATCGGGTGGTACGACGAACTGCGAGAACGTTTTCCGGCCACGATCTACCTGGCTCAGGTGTTCTACGAAACCGGTTTCGCTCACCAGCAATCGGGCAACGAAGACAAAGCGTTAAAATTGTTCGGCCAGGTCGCCGACAACTATCGAAACGAACTCGCCGCTCGGGCACGGTTCATGATGGGCGAAATCCACTTTGCCAATAAATCCTACCCCGAGGCGATGTCCGATTTCCAACGAGTGATGTACGGTTTCGGAGCGGAACAGGCACCACCGGAAATCAAGAATTGGCAGGCAAAATGCGGTTTCGAAGCGGGTCGGTGTGCCGAATCTTTGGTCGACATTGCCCGAACAGACTCTGCTAAAACCAAAACTCGCGGTTATGCTGTGAAGTTTTATAAATTTGTGGTGTACAAACATTCTGGTCATGAGTTGGCGGCCAAGGCCCAAGAAAGACTCGACGCCGTGCAACAGTAGTGACTGATGCGATGCGACGACTCCCCGTGGTAATGAAAAGTTCTGGTATGCGTTTTCTTCGATTCAAAAATTCTCTACTCGCGCCGGGCGCCCGTTCCGGCGCCCGTTCTGGTGGCGGTACACGAGCGTGGGTCCACGTGCTCACCTTCGCGCTGGTCGGATGGGTTGCGTGTACGCTGGCGTTTCCGTCATTCATGGCAACGTCGACGGCTCGTGCTCAGGATTCCGAGGCCGGTCAAAACGAAATGATCGACGCTTCGGAAATCGAAGATGTCATGAACGAGGCGCCCGCGGCGACGGTCAGCGGTACCGACACGGCCCCTTCGGGGATCGACCTATTGTCGTTGATCCGGCGCGGCGGATGGTTCATGGCTCCGATCGGTTTGATGAGCATGTTGGTCGTGACGCTGGCCATTGAACGCACCCTTTCGCTGCGACGAAGCAAAATCCTGCCGCCCGCGTTGATGCGAGAATTGGCGGATCTTTCGGCATCCCAAGACCATTTCCAGCCCGCGACGGCGTGGGAGGTTTGTCACGAACACCGCTCACCGGCTGCTCGTGTGGTGTCCGCCATGTTGATGCGGACCGGCCAACCGCTCGGCGAAATCGAACGCACCGGGAGTGAGACTGTCCAACGCGAAGCCGATCGCTACGCCGCCCCGGTTCGATGGCTAACACTCGCTGCTGCAGCGACCCCCTTGATGGGTTTGCTCGGCACGGTGTGGGGAATGATCGTGGCCTTCCACGAGTCCAGCACGTTGACGGCCGACCGCAGTCGCAGCGAGCAATTGTCCGAGGGAATTTACACGGCACTCGTGACCACGCTGGCGGGGCTCGTCGTTGCGATTCCCGCAGCGATTTTGGCTCAGTATCTCGAAAACCGGATCGCAAAATTGTTTCACCGGATCGAAGAACTCGCCTTTGGGATCGCTCCCGGTTTAGCCCGGTTTGCCGGTCGATCGAGACTCGATCATGAAGGACAACTGCGACCGATGGAAAGTGCCCCGCCCCCGGTCACGGCACCGGCAATGGACAAATCACGCGCCAGCGGTTCCCACGCCACGCCGCCGCCGGCCACCCCTCCGCCGGTCACTTCGGGCACTTAATCGAGCCGCACGCTCAGGGAATTCTCCATGGCCACTGAACTCAAAAAATCGAATATCGCCGGAACGCTCAGCCTCACGCCGCTGATCGACGTCGTGTTCCTGTTGCTGATCTTCTTTCTCGTCACGAGCGAGTTCGAGGACGAGGAACGGCGGCTCGACATCGTGCTGCCTTCGGCGACCAGCGCCGTGCCGATGACCAGCAAACCGCGTGAGGTCGTCGTCGATATCGACGAGACGGGGAAGTTCTACCTTCGCGGCAAAGTCACGCCGCTCAAAGAACTCGAAGAACTACTCAAGAAAGCCGTCGCGAGTAATCCGACGAATCAAACCGTGGTCATCCGGGCCGACCAAGCGACGACTTTCCAACCCGTCGTCAACGTCATGGACGTGTGCAACCGGACGGGCGTGAGTGATTACTCCGTCACCACCAAAGACGGGCCCGCAGGATAAAATACGTGTCTTCGACCGACCCCAAACCGACTCCCCCGTCGCTCTCGAAAGCGACCGCGAAATCGCCCCCCGGTGCTGCGCCTTCATTGCAAGGCCCGCCACCGGTTTCGATTCCGCAGTCATCCTATTCCGCCAACCCGGCATCGACGCCGAGTCCCTTGTTTCCGATCGACGATGTCGAGGACGAGGGCGTCGAGCGGATGTGGCCGCTCGATATCGGGATGGCCGCGCTCGGTGGTCTCGTCTTGTACATGGTCTGGAATTACCTCTCCTTTGACGACACCCGGATTCTCCATAATCGGTTGACCTACCTGATCCTCGTGCCCTTCATCACGTTCGGGATCTCACTGTCACTGCGTTTGATCGCGTCGCAATTCGTTCAAAAATCGATCCAGGTCGGGTTCCTGTTCAGCACGATCGTTCACCTGCTGCTGTTGATCCTGGCGGTTCAATTAGTGATTTTCCCCCACTATTTCCCCGAGGCGTTTGCGGGGGTGAAACCCGAGCGGTCCCCGATTCGCAAAACGGTGCCCGAGTACCTGTTTCAAAAGCCCGAGGAAACCGAAGCCCTCACCCCGGATTGGTCGCGTCCCGTCGATGTCGAAACCACGTCCCGCGTCGTGCCCCGTGAGGAACGTCAACTGCCGCCGGTGGCCCGTTCGGCTCCCCGTTTGGAAATCCAACGCCCGCGAGAAGAGCCGAAACCAGCCCCGAAAAAATTCTTGATGGAACGTCCCGAACCAGAAGCGGCCCAACCCAAACCCGCCGACGCCCCGTCCAAACTCGCCCGCAGACGCATCCAGCGTGAAGCCCCCGCGATGCCCGCCGAAGCCTCCCCGCAGGCCCCCATCGTCGAAACCACTCCGGTCCCCACGCCCCGCGTCGCCAGCGCCGAAAATTCGACCGCACCGATTCGAGCCGAGCGGAAACAACCCAGCCCTGCGGTATCGATTGCCGCATCCGCTCCCGACCTGCCCCGGATCGAACAACCTCCCTCGCCGACGCCCGCGATTCGCAAACTCGCCGATGCGATGCCGCAGGTCGGTACCTCGGGTTTGTCACAACAACGCAGTCAACGCCGGCGGCCCGACCGGGCCGCTCCAGCCGGTTCCGCCCCCGCACCGCCGACCGTCGCGATCGCGAAACTCGACGTCGGTGCCGAGCGGATGATCGCCCCGATCGACGTGCCGATCCAACGCCGCAGCGATGCCGTCGGCGCCCAACTGTCCGCCGCCACCTCCGACTCCTCCGCCCCAGCAGCCATCACGCAAATCGAAGAATCCGCCGGCGATCTACCCCAACGCAGTGAACTCGCGTCGATGGCCGGATTGCCCCAGTCCTCGATCGACCTGCAAGAATTCAGCCGCCCCCGATCCACCCGGCGTCGAGGTCAATCCGGCCTGGGCCAAGCCGTCGGGCAAGCCCCCGATGCCGGCGCGATTGCCGAAATGTTGTCTCAAGCGGCAGCCGAATCGGGTGACGCGGGACAGAAGAACGAAGACGCCACGGATCGCTCGATGCGGAACACCGAACTCGAACGAAGCGCCCGAGCCGACGCCGAAGGCCTGCCGGATCTGTCGAGTAGCGCCGACCCGGTTTTCGATTTGACCGCCCCCGAAGGCCCCGTCGGTTTGGCTGTCGAATTCGCCGAACGAGCCGGCATGGTGCCCTCGGATGAACCGGTCGAAATCGCATCGATGGATTTGTCACGCGACCGACGCCAACGACGTGAAGTCGGCGGGCCGGTCACGCCCGCCGGCATGGCGATCGCGGCAGTCGAAAAATTCAGCCGCCGCGTCCAACGGACCAGCGGCGGTGCCGCGCCCGCACCCGCAGGGATGATCGGCCCGGCCACCGAAGAGGCCATCGAACTCGGACTCGCTTACCTCGCCTCGCTGCAAAACGAGGACGGCAGTTGGTCGCTGCAAGGTCACGGCGAGGATGTGCTCCTGCAAAGTGACTCCGCCGCAACCGGCATGTGCCTGCTCGCGTTCCAGGGCGCCGGGTACACCCACCGGCAACATCAATACGCCGCCGTCGTTGCCAAAGGATTGAACTTCCTCGTCAAAAATCAAAAATCCAACGGCGATCTCTACCGGCTCGAGAATCCGCTCAGCGATCAAAACGTGGCGTTGTATTCCCACGGCATCGCCGCACTCGCGTTATGCGAAGCCTACGGGATGACGCAAGACGCCGAGTTGAAAGATCCCGCCCAAGCCTGCATCGATTACATCGAAGCGACTCAGCATCGACGCCGTGGCGGATGGCGTTACACGCCCCAGGTCAGCAGCGACACGTCCGTCACCGGTTGGATGATGATGGCGGTCAAGAGCGGCGAGTTATCCAACCTCGACGTTTCTCCGGACGTCTACAAAGGCATCGATCGTTGGTTGAGTTTAGCCAAGGTCAGCCCCACCCGCCGCGATCTTTACGTCTACAACCCCTACGCTCCCGACACGCCGCAACAATCCCACGGACGCCGCCCCTCGCCGACGATGACGAGCGTCGGCATCTTGATGCGGATGTACAACGGATGGTCCCGCGACAACCCCGACATGCAATCGGCGGCGGATTACATTCTCGCCAGTCCCCCGCAAGTCGGCACCCGTCGCGAACCGTTGCGCGACACGTATTACTGGTACTACGCCACCCAAGTCATGTTCCACATGGGCGGCGATTACTGGAAAACCTGGAGCGGTTATCTCACCCCGGTACTGATCGACAGTCAAATCAAACGCGGCCCCGAGGCCGGCAGTTGGGACCCCGAGTATCCCGTGCCCGACCGCTGGAGTCCCCACGGCGGACGGCTTTACGTCACCGCGATGAACCTCCTCAATCTCGAAGTCTACTACCGCCACCTCCCGATTTACGAGGAAACCGCCGGCGACCAGTAGAGTACCGCAACGCTCCGCGTCGCGAAGCAAAACCAATCGCCCCAGGTAGCCTCTGCGGTCGTCCCAGGAACGTCAACCCAAACGCACCGTCCCTACCGAACCCAAGTCAAACCGGCGAACAATGCCAACACGCCTAAATCGGAGTCTTCGCCGCTCGGCGCCGCAGTCCCGCCGTACCACTGCGATTGCACTCCGCCTCGGGCCAATCACGTGCCCCAACCGAAACTCGGGGCGGCCCATTCGGCCATCAACTGCGTCTCAAATGACGGCAAAATGGCTTCGTTGACTTGGTTGACTTCGGTTGTGAATGTTGTGAATGTTGTGAATGTTGTGACCAAATCAACGTCTTCCGTTCCATCGATTTGCAGTTCTGTTTCCGAAAACAACATCGACGCCTGCATCCCGCCGGAAACCCGTAACCGGGGTAACCACAATCGACTCGCTTGCAATCCGATCGTCGGGCCGAAAGCGTCGATCGACCGAACACGACGTGAGGCATCATCGCCAAATCGATCGAACTGAGTCTTTTGATACGTAACATATTGGAATCTTGGGAGTGGATCGTTGAGTGATTTCGGTTGAGACAGCACGTTGCTTAAAACAGCAGTCCAGGCTCGGAATGGACTTCGTCGATGGCATCAATGCGATCATCTCGCCGATCTTTCAAATATTCGATCACCTCATCGCTCGTAAACGGTCGCGGATGCTCACCCAACCGGCGGTGATACGCTGAATCCCCATCAAGAACTGGGGGTTGAGTCGGTTTTGAGGATCAACCGATCAATCGGACTCATCAATCGACCATCCAACCCAATCCCCACATGCACATACTTCATCGTCGTTTCAATGTCCTTGTGTCCCATTAGCTGCTGAACCGATGGCAAATCTGTACCATCCTCTACCAGATGAGTCGCAAAGCTATGCCGAAGTGAATGCGGTACCCCGTTTTTCGTGATCCCAGCCGCTTTCTAAGCCGCGTTCAACGCCTTGGCAAACTGCTCCGCACTGATGTGGTGCCGCCAAACATTGCCGCTCCGCTTGTCACGCGCCCGCTGACGCGACGGAAACACCCATCGCCAACCCACCTCCCGGCCTGCATTGGGATACTTACGCGACAACGCAAACGGCAGAGATACTTTATCAAACCCCTCCTCCAAATCCTGCTGATGACGCTGCGTCGCCCACGCAATCTGACGCTGCAGTTCTGCGATCGCTTGGTTCGGCAAGAAAGTCATCCGGTCCTTTTGCCCCTTACCATCGC
>Ga0163216_101031_pt1 | contig 23128 bp, 20 predicted proteins | sample SynspAceP_FD_167610 | JGI IMG/M metagenome (GOLD analysis project Ga0163216, IMG submission 167610) | Saline lake microbial communities from Ace Lake in Antarctica - Synechococcus sp. Ace-P (Illumina Assembly) | ecosystem: Environmental > Aquatic > Non-marine Saline and Alkaline > Saline ...
CCTTACCATTCCGAACAGGGAAGTTAAGCCCATCAGCGCCGATGGTACTGCTATACCAAGTGGGAGAGTAGGTCGTCGCCTTTTTTAATCAAGTCCTTCATAATTCTATGAAGGACTTTTTTTGTTTATAAAAGTTTGTAATGACCTTTACGGCTAAATATCAGTACTACAAGAAAGCGTCTTTTACTAGTATAGCCTAAACTACTAGAGGTGCACCGCTACCTAAAGCAAATCTTTACCTAATATACATACACTTACCTTAAGGAACTAAACAAAAAAACCACCTACAATCACGTAAGTGGCTTTTTAATAGTTTGTTTGTAACGTGTTTTAGAGTCGGGGAAGATCTCCTTCTCCTTTTAAAGGTAGACTTGATGGGGTTTGCATTAAGTACGTATCAATATGATGCGCTGCTTCCCGTCCTTCAGATATCGCCCAAACGATTAATGATTGTCCTCTTCTTTGATCGCCTGCAACAAAAACACCAGGTACATTGGTCATATAATCCTTCACTGATGCTTTGATATTGGTTCTTGGATCGGCTTCTAGTCCTAATTGTTCTGCAATTGTCATTTCTGAACCTGTAAAACCTAAAGCAAGTAATGCTAATTCACATTTCCATTCCTTTTCAGTGCCTTCAACTTCTTTTAGGCTAGGTCTCTGTCCTGGATCTTTGATCCATTCGACTTCTGAGGTTATTAATCCTGTTAAATTACCGTCTTTATCTCCTATAAATTTCTTGGTTGAAATGCTGAAATAACGTTCTGCTCCTTCTTTGTGAGACGAACTTGTTCTCAAACGCATAGGCCAAAAAGGCCAAGGTTGGTCGTCTGGACGTTCTGGTGTTCCTTTTGTCATAATTTCAAAATTTGACACTGAGGTGGCTCCATGTCTAAATGACGTGCCAATACAATCAGAACCTGTATCACCACCACCAATAACAACAACATCTTTACCAGTAGCTTTGATTTCTGGTTCTAATTTTTTAATACCGTCTACTCTTTTGTTGTTTTGAGATAGAAATTCCATGGCTTGCACAACACCTTTTAGATCAGCTCCTTCAATAGGTAGCTTGCGTCTTATCGTTGCACCACCACATAGCACTATGGCATCAAAGTCTTTTTTAAGATCATCTGCTTTTATATCGATACCAATATTTATTCCCGTCTTGAAAATAATTCCTTCCTCTTTTAAAACATCAATTCTTCGGTCTATAATATTTTTTTCCATTTTAAAATCTGGAATACCATAACGTAGTAAGCCACCAACTTTTTCGTCTCTTTCAAAAACAGTAACTAAATGACCAGCTCTATTCAATTGTTGTGCAGCTGCCAATCCAGAAGGCCCAGAGCCTACAACAGCAGCTGTTTTACCCGTTCTCGTTGCAGGTAGATTTGCTTTTACCCATCCGTTTTCAAAAGCTTTTTCAACAATATTTTTTTCTATATTTTCTATGGATACGGGATCTTCATTTATACCTAATACACATGCCTCTTCACAAGGAGCAGGACATAGGCGACCTGTAAATTCTGGAAAATTATTGGTCGAATGTAAAATTGTCGCTGCTTTTTCCCATTTTCCTTTAAAAACGGCATCATTAAAATCAGGAATCAAATTTCCTAGTGGGCAACCGCTATGGCAAAATGGAATTCCGCAATCCATACAGCGTGCACCTTGATTTTTTAGTTCTTTTTCATCCAAGGGTAGCGTGAACTCCTTATAGTTTTTAATCCGTTCTTCTACGGGTGCGTATGCTTCAACTTTTCTATCGAATTCTAAAAATCCTGTTATCTTTCCCATGTTTTCGATTTATATAGTTTGTAGTTTTTCGTTTTCTAAGCGTATTAAAGCTTGTTTATATTCTTCGGGGAATATCTTTATAAATTTCGGAAGCGATTCTTCCCATTTCTCAAGTATTCTTTGGGCTAGTGGGCTTAGAGTAGCATTGTAATGATTTTCTATCAGAGCTCTTAATTCAACGATATCTGTATCTTCATCTACAGGCAAAAGGTTTAAGGCTGCTTTATTACAATTTTTTTCAAAAGTTTTCTTAGTATCAAAAATGTAAGCGATACCACCACTCATACCAGCACCGAAGTTTCGACCAACCTCACCTAGAATCACGGCAATACCACCTGTCATATATTCGCAGCCGTGATCACCGATACCTTCTACTACCGCTTTGGCTCCCGAATTACGAACACAGAAACGCTCTCCTGCTTTACCGTTAATATAGGCCTCACCTGAAGTTGCACCATAGAGCGTAACATTACCTGTGATCACATTGTCTTCTGGTTTAAAGCTTGCTTTTTCAGGAACCTTTATAATTAGTTTCGCACCTGAAAGTCCTTTTCCTAAGTAATCATTCGTATTGCCATTGACAATCATGGTGATTCCTTTAGTGCTAAAAGCACCAAAGCTTTGACCTGCTGACCCCGTGAAATTTAGTTTTAAAGTGTTTTCTGGTAATCCTTCTGCACCGTAAATTTTAGAAATTTCATTACTCATAATGGCTCCAACAGCTCTATTTATATTAGTGATGGGATAATCAATACTCATTTTTTCTTTTCTAAAAAGTGCGGGGTGCGCTTTTGCGATGATATCGAACTCAATAGATTTTTCGATATGATGCTCTTGTTTTTGAGTATTGTAAAACTTTGTTCCTACGGGAACGTCAACCTTATATAATATTGGTGTTAAATCGATACCCGCCGCTTTATAATGTTCTATGGCTTTATTACGATCTAATTTTTGTACTTGACCAACCATTTCATTGATAGTTCTAAAGCCTAATTGAGCCATAATTTCTCGTAATTCTTGCGCTACAAAATACATGTAGTTTACGACGTGTTCTGGTTTTCCCTTAAACTTTTTACGTAATTCTGGATTTTGAGTGGCGATCCCTACTGGGCAGGTATTTAAGTGACAAACTCGCATCATAATACAGCCAGAAGCTACTAAAGGAGCGGTTGCAAAGCCAAACTCTTCTGCACCTAATAAACAAGCAACAGCCACATCGCGACCTGTTTTTAATTGTCCGTCGCATTCTAAAACAATTCTATTTCTTAAATCGTTTAAAACTAGTGTTTGTTGCGCTTCAGCAATGCCAAGTTCCCAAGGTAAACCGGCATGCTTTAATGAAGTTAAAGGAGATGCTCCGGTACCACCATCAAAGCCGGAAATAAGAATAACATCAGCTTTTGCTTTTGATACACCTGCTGCAACGGTACCAACACCCACCTCTGAAACTAATTTTACATTTATTCTCGCTTCTCTATTTGCAGATTTTAAATCGTAGATTAATTGTGATAAATCTTCAATCGAATAAATATCGTGATGTGGTGGTGGAGAGATTAAGCCAACGTAAGGTGTAGAGTTTCTTGTTTTAGCAATTGAAGGATTCACTTTTGGACCAGGCAATTGACCGCCTTCTCCGGGCTTAGCACCCTGAGCCATTTTAATTTGAATTTCCTGTGCATTTGTTAAATAGTTCGAGGTAACACCAAACCTACCAGAAGCTACTTGTTTTATAGCGCTATTTTTCCAGTCACCCGTAGCATTTTTGTAAAAACGATCAGCATCTTCTCCTCCTTCTCCAGAATTACTTTTACCGCCTATTCGGTTCATGGCTACCGCTAAATTTTCATGGGCTTCTTTACTAATAGAACCATACGACATGGCACCCGTTTTAAAGCGTTTTACAATTTCTGTCCAAGGTTCTACTTCATCTAAAGGAATAGGATCGTAATTAGAGAATTCGAATAAACCACGAATAGTCATTAAATTTTTTGACTGTTCGTTGACCATACTTGCAAATTCTTTGTACGATTCTGGCTCATTGTTACGAACCGACTGCTGTAATTTGGCTATAGAAAGCGGATTAAACATGTGTTTTTCTCCGTCTCTTCGCCAACGATATTCACCCCCAATTTCTAAGTCTAAGTTGGCGGCTACTTCTGTTGAATTAAAGGCATTTCTATGGCGTTTCGCAATTTCTTTTTCAATTTCATATAACCCAATTCCTTCAATTCTAGTGACCGTATTCGGAAAGTATTTTTCTACTACTTTCGTATTAATTCCGATACATTCAAACAGTTGAGAACCTCGGTACGAGTTCAGGGTAGAAATACCAATTTTGTTCATCACTTTTAAAATACCCTTACCAACGGCTTTATTATAATTAGCTATGGCTTGATCAGCAGAATATTCGGTAATATTATTCTCTATTATTTGTTCGTGTATAATTTCATTAACTAAATACGGGTTAATTGCACTGGCACCAAAACCAAATAAAAGAGCAAAATGATGTACTTCTCTTGGTTCCGCAGATTCGATAATCACGCTTAAATTAGAACGTTTTTTAAGTCTTTGCAAGCCGCTATTTACATAGGAGCAAGCCAAAACAGCAGGAATAGGAGCCAAATCCTTACTGACATTTCTGTCTGAAAGGATAATGATGTTAGTGCCGCCATCAATAGCTTTAGAGGCCGTAGCTAACATGGCTTCTAAGGCGTCTTCAAGACCGTTATTTCCTTTGTTGATTTCGTAAAGAATTGGAATTTCGGTAACCTTATAATCAGGACTTACATCGTAATTTTTAATTTTGTCTAAATCTTCTTTTGATATGACAGGATTCTGAATTTTTAATTTTCTACAATGTAGTTCTGTAAAGTCAAAAATATTATGATCGCTCCCTAAGGTTAAACTAATATCAGTAATTAGTTCCTCGCGAATACCATCAAGTGGAGGGTTGGTAACTTGTGCAAATAATTGCTTAAAATAATTATAAATTAACTGTGGTCTTTCGGATAAAATTGCAATGGGTGTGTCGCTACCCATAGATCCTAAAGGTTCAATGCCTTTTTCACCCATCGGTAAAATAATGGTATGGATGTCTTCTAGAGTGTAGCCAAAAGCTGCCTTTCTTTTTTCTAATGAAGCTTCATTTAAGAATAAAGGACAATCGTTGTAAGGGATGTCTTTAAGATGAACTAAGTTTTTATCAAGCCATTTTTTATAAGGATATCTTTGGGCTATTTCTTCTTTAATTTCTTCATCATTAATAATGCGACCTTCTTCCATATTTACCAAGAACATTTTTCCGGGCTCTAACCTGCCATGCAATGCTACATTTTCTGGAGCGATGTCTACAACACCGACTTCTGAAGACATAATTACATACCCATCTTTAGTTACCGAATAGCGCGATGGTCTTAGTCCGTTACGATCTAATACAGCACCAATATAATTACCATCTGTAAATGGGATAGAAGCGGGCCCGTCCCAGGGTTCAGATAGGCAAGAGTTATATTCGTAAAATGCTCTTTTTGCTTCTGACATCTCAGGATTTTTTTCCCAAGCTTCTGGTACTAATATCATCATGACTTCAGGTAAAGATCGTCCTGTCATTAACAACAATTCGACCACCATATCCATAGTGGCAGAGTCTGATTTTCCTGGTAGGATTACTGGAAGTATATTTTTTATTTCGTCTCCAAATAAATCACTTTTTAATAATTCTTCACGAGTACGCATGCGGGTTACATTACCTCTCAAGGTGTTTATTTCACCATTATGGCACATGTACCTAAATGGCTGAGCTAAATCCCAAGTAGGAAAGGTATTTGTGGAGAAACGCTGGTGCACTAAAGCTAACCTAGTAACCACGCGAGGATCCATTAAATCTTTAAAATAAAGACTAATATCTTCGGGCATTAACAAGCCTTTGAAGATGATGATTTTAGTAGATAAGCTGGGCACATAAAAGAAGTTATTCTCAGATAATTTTGAGTTTATAATCGTGTGTTCTGTGACTTTCCTGGCAATGTATAATTTTAAATTAAAGTCGAAATAACTTTGTTCTGGATTTTCTTTTGCAACAAAGAGTTGCTGTACAAAGGGTTCGGTTTCCATGGCAATTCTGCCAGGAATTGATCTGTTTACAGGTACATTTCTCCATCCCAATACTTGTAATCCCTGTTTTTTAATATTTTCTTCAAAAACAGTAATACAAAATTCTCTTTGGTTTTGTTTTTGAGGTAAAAAAATGTTGCCTGTCGCATAATTTCCAGGCACTGGTAATTCAAAGTCGCATTCATCTTGAAAAAAGTCATGAGGAATATCAATTAAAATTCCAGCTCCATCACCGGTTTTCCCGTCAGAACTTACAGCACCCCTATGTTCTAATTTTTCTAATATTTCAAGTGCTTTATGAATAATATCATTCGATTTTTTTCCTTTAAGACTGCATATAAATCCTGCTCCACAATTATCATGTTCAAATTCTGGTAAGTATAAACCTTGTTTTTTGAGCGCCATAAATTAAAGTATTTTCTCAAAAATACCTTATTTAATGCGTTATGTATAGCGCTTTAGAGTAAATACAACAAAAAAAGCAACGTTTTGAATAAAACCTTAATAATTATTCATTATTAACTATAGGATGTCGATAATTTATCAAATTGACAATTTCAACGGGTAAGTTAAGGAAGATTCTGTTTCTCTGGGGGGTGTCTGAAATTGATAGTATTATTTCTGTAAATAGACACAAAAAACGAAGGGTTAAATATATTTTAATTCTATTTTAAACAAAAACACCCCTAATAAATCAGGGGTGTTTGTACTAAGTGGTTAATTTTATTGAGTTATAATACTTCTAGAAATAACAATTTTCTGTATTTCAGAAGTTCCTTCGTAAATTTGAGTGATTTTAGCATCACGCATTAAGCGCTCTACATGATAGTCTTTTACGAATCCGTTTCCGCCAAATATTTGTACCGCTTCAACACTTGTTTCCATGGCTACTTTAGAGGCGTAGAGTTTGGCCATGGCGCCCGACAAATCATAATTTTTACCAGTATCTTTATCCATCGCAGCTTTATAAACGAGTAATCTTGCCGCTTCAATTTCGGTATGCATATCTGCTAATTTAAAAGCAATTGCTTGGTGATTGCATATTTCGGTGCCAAAAGCTTTTCGCTCTTTAGAATATTTTAATGCCAATTCATAAGCGCCAGCAGCAATACCAAGGGCTTGAGCCGCGATACCTATTCTTCCACCACTTAATGTTTTCATTGCAAATTTAAAACCAAAGCCATCTTCACCGATTCTATTTTCTTTAGGAACTTTAACGTCGTTAAATAGCAATGAATGGGTATCACTTCCTCTAATCCCTAATTTATTTTCTTTGGGTCCAATTTCAAAACCAGGCATTCCTTTTTCTAAGATAAAAGCATTGATACCTTTGTGTTTTTTGTCGATGTCAGTTTGTGCGATTACTAAATAAATTTCAGCAGAGCTTCCACTTGTAATCCAGTTTTTTGTACCGTTTATGACGTAATGATCGTCTTTTTCTATAGCTGTAGTCTTTTGAGACGTCGCGTCACTGCCTGCTTCTGGTTCTGAAAGACAAAAGGCGCCAATGGCTTCTCCTGAAGCTAAGCGCGTTAAGTATTTTTCTTTTTGCGCCTCAGAGCCAAAAGTGTCTAATCCCCAACATACTAACGAGTTGTTTACCGATACCACAACGGAGGTAGAAGCATCAATTTTTGATAGTTCCTCCATAGCCAATACATAAGACAATGTGTCTAAACCGCTACCGCCGTATTTAGGATTAACCATCATCCCCATAAAACCTAGTTCGCCTAGTTTTTTAATTTCTTCTTTTGGAAACCTTTGTTCTTCATCTCTTTCAATTACGCCTGGTAGTAGTTCATTTTGAGCAAAATCTCTTGCTGCTTGTTGAATCATTAGTTGCTCTTCTGATAATGTAAAATCCATATAATTACGATATAATTAAAAAACTAAAACAAAGATAAATCAATATTATCATATAATTAGTAATGTATCTTTTTTTTGAAGAATATAGTAATAGGATTTCTTATTACGCATTTGTGAAAAAATAATAGTTACTTTTTGATGAAACGCTATTATTGCGTGTCATTATTTTTATATTTGCTATTCTTAATTACACGTATTAATGATATATTTATAATTATGAGGCAATACTAACCCCTCGGGGTGCTATTCAATACTACTTCCGATACATACAGCGTAAAAACCTAGTTAAGTCAAATTAATTTAATACATCAAATACTTGAAAGATTTACTTTTAAAATACGAGAATAAGGCACCAGAAATAGTTTTTCATTGGAAAGACCCAGAAACAGAAGCAGAAGGGTGGACGGTTATCAACTCACTTCGAGGAGGAGCGGCTGGTGGAGGCACTAGAATGCGTGAAGGACTAGACGTAAATGAAGTTTTGTCGCTGGCAAAAACAATGGAAGTTAAGTTTACAGTTTCTGGACCACCGATTGGAGGAGCGAAATCTGGAATTAACTTTAACCCAAAAGATCCGAGAAAAAAGGGAGTTTTAGAACGATGGTACCATGCAGTAGCCCCTTTGCTAAAAAGTTATTACGGCACCGGAGGCGATTTAAACATCGATGAGATACACGAAGTAATACCAATTACGGAAGATGCTGGCGTGTGGCATCCTCAAGAAGGCGTGTTCAACGGTCATTTTAAACCTACTGAGGCTGATAAAATCAATAGAATAGGTCAATTAAGACTCGGTGTTATCAAGGTTTTAGAGGGGAATAATTACTCTCCTGATATTTCAAGAAAGTACACCGTAGCAGATATGATTACGGGCTATGGTGTAGCCGAAGCCGTAAAACACTATTACGATATTTTTGGTGGATCTGTGGTGGGTAAAAAAGCGATAGTGCAAGGTTTTGGAAATGTAGGCGCTGCCGCTGCTTTTTATCTGTCAAAAATGGGTGCCAAAGTGGTTGGTGTAATAGACAGGGTAGGAGGTGTAATTAATGAAGATGGTTTTACTTTTGAGGAAATTGTTGCGCTGTATAAAAATAAAGATGGCAATACTTTAGTGTCCCATGAGATGATACCTTTTGAGGAAATTAATGAACGCATTTGGGATTTAAAAGCCGAAATTTTTGCCCCTTGTGCTGCATCTCGATTGGTGACAAAAGCACAAATTACTAGAATGATAGCATCGGGATTAGAAGTGATTACCTGCGGAGCCAACGTTCCTTTTGCAGATAAGGAAATCTTTTTTGGTCCCATTATGGAATATACAGATGAGCAAGTAAGTCTAATACCAGATTTTATTTCAAATTGTGGTATGGCTAGGGTTTTTGCTTATTTTATGGAAGGTAGAGTCGCCATGGATGACGATTTAATATTTAATGATACTTCCGTAACCATTCAAAATGCAATTTTGAATATCTTTAAACAAAATTCTACAAAAACAAACTTAAGCAAAACAGCTTTTGAAATAGCATTAAAACAATTAATTTAAATTAAATCACTCTATGGAAACCATTATTGTAATTGTATTTGTTTTAGGATACCTAGCTATAACCTTAGAACATAACCTTAAAATAGACAAACTTATTCCTGCATTAGCTATGATGGCTTTGTTGTGGGCAATTATTGCATTAGCCCATATGCCAGTTTTTGAGGTGAATACTGAATTAAGGGAATTGGAGCCCTCGCACATTGATGAAATTCTACTACATCATCTTGGAAAAACAGCTGAAATTCTATTTTTCCTGCTTGGTGCAATGACTATTGTAGAAATAATAGATTACTTCGATGGTTTTGCAACTATTAAAGGGTTTATTAAAACGAAAAGTAAAAGAAAATTACTTTGGTTGTTTTCAATTTTAGCATTTATTTTATCTGCTATAATAGATAATTTAACAGCAACGATTGTTTTAATAACCATTTTACAAAAAGTAATCAAAGAACGCGAGACACGATTATGGTTTGCGGGTATTATTATTGTTGCAGCAAATGCAGGTGGAGCCTGGTCACCAATTGGAGATGTTACCACGACCATGCTGTGGATAGCTAATAAAGTTTCTGCCTTACAGCTTATTGAGCATGTATTGATACCTTCTATTGTTTGTATGGTTGTTCCAGTACTTGTAGCGAGTAGGTTTAAAGTTTTCCAGGGCGAGATTGATGGCACCCTTGAAGAGGAAGTGGTGAAATCAAAATATGGTTCAACGATGTTGTATTTAGGACTGGGAGCTATTGTTTTTGTACCTCTTTTTAAGACGGTAACACATTTACCTCCTTATGTAGGCATGATGCTTTCCTTAGCTGTTGTAGCTACTTTTGCGGAGATATTTAGTAAATCTAAATTTAATATTACCACGTTAGATGGTGGAGAAGGAGAGAGTGCTGGTCACCACAGTCCTGTACATCATTCTTTGTCAAAAATTGAATTACCAAGCATATTGTTCTTCTTAGGAATCTTATTAGCCGTTGCCGCTTTAGAATCATTAGGCATTTTATTTCATGCAGCAGGTAGTTTAAACGAGGCGATTCCGAATACCGATATTGTAGTTATGCTTTTTGGTATTGGTTCGGCTGTGATAGATAACGTACCCTTAGTGGCTGCCAGTATGGGAATGTTCTCTGAAAACATGGACAATCCATTATGGCATTTTATTGCTTATTCTGCAGGAACAGGGGGTAGCATGTTAATTATTGGTTCAGCTGCTGGAGTGGTTGCTATGGGTATGGAGAAAATAGATTTCTTTTGGTATTTAAAGAATATTGCCTGGTTAGCCCTGATTGGTTTTGTTGCTGGAGCAGGTGTTTTTATTTTGATGAGAGATTTTGTGTTGAACGCATAATTTAATCGATAAAATACCGTTATAAACACAACTTAAATATAATTAGTGTATGTCATTGTTTCAAGACCTTGTGAATGAAGCTCAAATCGGAGAACCTATTGCTGAAGAGAAAACCTTATCTATAATCGATTTGATTGTCGGGGGTGGTATGGGAAGTATCATTATTATCTCTGTTTTGTTTGTAATGCTTTTTGTGGCATTATACATTTATTTTGAACGTTTGTTTGCCATTAAGGCGGCCTCTAAGATTGATAAAAACTTTATGAATCAGATTCGAGACCATGTATCGAACGGAAAATTGGAAGCAGCAAAATTATTGTGCGCACAAACAGATTCTCCAGTTGCGCGTTTAACAGAAAAAGGAATTTCACGTATAGGAAAACCTTTGGATGACATTAACACCGCAATTGAAAATGCAGGTACCTTAGAAGTATACAAATTAGAAAAGAACGTAAGTGTTTTAGCAACGGTGGCTGGAGCAGCACCAATGATTGGTTTCTTGGGTACTGTAATTGGTATGATTTTAGCTTTTCATCAGATGGCATCCAGTGGCGGACAAGCAGAAATGGGTTCATTGGCATCGGGTATTTATACCGCGATGACAACAACGGTAGCAGGTTTAATTGTCGGAATTATTGCGTATATTGGCTATAATCATCTAGTGAATAGAACCGATAAAGTAGTGCATAAAATGGAAGCGAATGCGGTTGATTTCTTAGACTTGTTAAATGAACCACTTTAATTTCATCGAAACGTACAAAATAAAAATAAGATGAAACTAAAAGGTAGAAATAAAGTAAGTCCAGATTTCAGTATGTCGTCGATGACAGATATTGTTTTTTTGTTATTGGTCTTTTTTATGTTGACTTCTAACTCACCAAATGCACTAGATTTATTGTTGCCGAAAGCAAAAGGTAAGTCAACGAACACACAGAATGTTTCGGTCAGTATTGATAAGGATTTACAGTACTTTGTGAATAATCAGAGAATTAACGGAGAATATATTGAAATTGAACTAAAAAAAGCATTAAAAGGACAAGAGGACCCTACTATAATTCTTAGAGCAGAAGAAAGCGTCGCGATTAGAGAAGCTGTGAACGTTATGGACATTGCAAATAAGAATAATTATAAGGTAATTTTGGCAGTGCGCCCAAAATAATGCCATTATTAGACACTAAACATAAAAAAAAATCATTTACACTTACCTCTATTTTGTTAAGTGCACTACTTGTTTTGCTTTTTTATATAGGATTAAGGTATTTAGACCCGCCTATTGAAAAAGGAATTGCCATCAATTTTGGAACCACAGAATTTGGTAGTGGCACCGTACAGCCTAAAGAAAAAATAAAATCAGAACCTTTAGACAAACCCATAACGCCACCAAGTCAGCAAGAAAAGGTAGAAGAGGTTGTGCCTAAAGAAGTTTCAGCCAAAGAGCAAGCGACTGAAAAAGTACTTACCCAAGAGAGTGAAGAATCGATCGTAATTAAGCAGCAAAAAGAGGCGAAACGTAAGGCAGATGCTGTTGCGAAAGCAGTAAAAGCGGAAGCTGATCGAATTGCACTTGAGAAAAAAGAAGCACAGGAAAAGGCACAAAAAGAGCAAGACGCTAAGAAACGAAAATTAGACGAACTCATGGGTGGCCTGAATAAGTCTGACGGTTCCGCAAGTGGAAGCGAGGGCACCGATACCCAAGCCGGTGATAAAGGAAATCCGAATGGTGATCCTTATGCAACAAGTTATTACGGAGCTCCAGGTTCTGGTAATGGCGGTACTAGCGGTTACGGATTAAATGGCAGAAGTTTAGTTGGGAACAGTTCTGTACAACAAGATTGTAATGAAGAGGGTAGAGTGGTCGTTAAAATTGTTGTAGATAGGTCTGGTAAGGTAATCAGTGCTACACCCGGGGTAAAGGGAACTACGAATACGAACCCCTGTTTAATGAAACCCGCAGAGCTTACAGCACGTTCACATTCTTGGAAGCCAGATGCCAACGCCCCTAGCCAACAAGTAGGTTTTGTTGTAATCAACTTTAAATTACGAGAGTAATCCATGACGTATACAGAGGTTTTGAGTTGGATGTTTGCTCAGCTTCCCATGTACCAGCATAAAGGAATCTCTGCACATTCTGGTAAGTTAGAAGCCATTTTATCTTTTGTTTCGCACCTTGATCACCCTGAAAAGAAAATCAAAACCATACACGTAGCAGGCACCAACGGAAAAGGTTCTAGCAGCCATATGATAGCTTCTATTTTACAAGAGGCAGGCTATTCTGTTGGCTTGTATACTTCCCCACATTTAAAAGACTTTAGAGAGCGTATTAAAATTAATGGGCAAGTAATTCCCAAACAAAAAGTGATCGATTTTATTGAATCGAACTTGGACTACCTTCAAAAAAATAAACTTTCTTTTTTTGAGATGACTGTTGGTATGGCCTTCGACTATTTCGCCTCAAAAAAAGTCGATATAGCTGTAATAGAAGTGGGTTTGGGGGGGCGTTTAGATTCAACCAATATTATTACTCCAGAAGTTTCATTGATTACGAATATTGGTTTTGATCATGTTGATATTCTCGGTGACACTCTTGAAAAAATAGCTTTTGAGAAAGCAGGTATTATAAAACCAAATTGCCCCGTGGTGATTAGTGAAACACAACCTGAGACACGTGCAGTTTTTAAACAAGTGGCTCTACAGCGTCATGCGGAAATTTTATTTGCCGATGAAGAGCTCTCAGGTATAGCGCAATATCCAAGCGCCTTATTAGGGGACTATCAAGCTAAGAACAACAAAGGCGTTTTAGGGGTGTTTAAGGTTTTAAAAGGGTATCAAGTAAGCAACGAGAACCTTAAGAATGGATTCTTAAATGTACTAGAAAATACGGGCTTACTGGGTCGATGGCAAATACTTTCTGAACATCCGAAAGTTGTTTGCGACACAGCACACAATGCAGAAGGACTCAAGGTGGTAATGCAACAAGTACAAAAACAAAGCTTTGCTGCTTTACATTTGGTGCTGGGTTTTGTAAAAGATAAAGATTTGAAGGCTATTGCACCGCTATTTCCCAAAAACGCGAAATATTATTTTTGTAAACCGGCAATTGAAAGAGGTTTGGATGTAGAAATTTTAAAAAATAAATTTGAGGGGTTCGGTCTATTTGGTAATTCCTATAGCTCTGTAAATAAAGCATTTGAAGCAGCTTTAGAAAATGCAAAACAAAATGATTTCATTTATATTGGAGGCAGTACATTTGTGGTCGCAGAAGTTGTTTAAAATTTATTATTTTTTTCTTTTGCAATATCAAAAACTATTCTATATTTGCACTCGCTTAATCAAACAACGATTAGCAAATCGGGCTCTTAGCTCAGTTGGTTTAGAGCACCTGCCTTACAAGCAGGGGGTCGTAGGTTCGAATCCTACAGGGCCCACAGTAACAAAGACAAGCCTTTCAAGAAATTGAAAGGCTTTCTTTTTTTTCATCAGTACAACATCTGTACAACATTCCTCTTTCTTTTAAATTCATTTATCCTTATCTTGTTATAATGGAAAGGTTAGGCGAACTACTAGCAAGTTGGTTATATCAGAGCAGAAGAGAGCTAAAACTTCTGTATCTTAAGCATGGTTCATTAACGACGAACAGACTTTCGATTTTCTTGTTACTATTATTTTGCATTATACCGTTAACCCTATATTTTCTTATTTCAGGTGAAACCTACTCTATTCTTCAAATTAGTGCAAGCTATATTTTTGTTACCCTATTGTTCAGTTTATCAATAGTACTGGTAATTACTTGGTTTAAATCTGAGGAGCTATTTAAAAGCAATGTTCAAGGCTTTTCATTTTTACAATTAACGCCATCCATAATTAATTTGGATTTTTTTGGTTTTGATAATAAGGATCTTGACAATCTAATTCGAATGACCAAGGGATTACCCACAGCTCAAAAAATCATAATCAGAGAATCCCCGAAAAATAAGCAATCAGGAAATATTCGATTTATATTTACTTTTTTAGATTTGATTGTTCGCGGTGGAATCTATCGAATGGATACAAAGACTAAAGAATCATTGTTCATGCTTATCTCGGAACGGTTTATGTTTCAAAATTCAGAAATTAATGCAGCTACACTTCCTTCAAGTTATTCCAAATGGTGTTCTGCTACCCAAGGCGGAAACTATGAAGATGTGCGTAAAGACATCTCAGAGGCATTAGGTATCTCCTAATAAATCCATTTTTTTAATTTTTATAGGGAAAATATAAAGCAATCCATAAGCAATCGTTATTTCCCTATTTTATTCCTGCATGTACCGACATATGTTTGTCTAGTACAATCATAGTAAAAGGCCTTTTACTCATTATTAATTCTTAACTCTAAAGATTATGAATGAGCAAGAAAATGTTGTGGACTTATTGCAGGACATCAAAGGACTGCTTACCCACACTAAAAAAGTATTTAACATCGATGACCTTGTGAACTATACAGGATTATCCAAGAGTAAAATCTACAAACTTTCCCAACTAAAACTTATACCGGCAGGGAACAACAAGCACATCCGTCAGCTATTCTTTAATAAAGAAGAAATCGACGCATGGCTTATCGGGGATTCAAATTTATCCGATGAATTTCTAGAACAGCAATTCAATGAACAGTTGTTGCACAATAGAAAATCTGGATTATGAAAGACACAACCTATATCCGTGTTGGCACTTCCTATTATAAGCTAGTATTTGTACCAACTATCGCTGGACATTTCAATGAAATCATTGTACCATGGACATTGGAAACAATACGCCAAGATCATGGAAGAGATTTTATTGGAACCATCAAAAAGTATGATGGATTTACCTGTCTCCCTAGTCATATTCACTTTAAAAGGGATTGCCACGGTTTCTATAACACGTATGCACCATTGCCTCATGAACTTCAAGAAGGAGATTTTCCTTATACCTTACAACTCTTAAAGCATATTTTTGGTCAGCAGCTGAACCTAGGCTTGGATTATCTACAGCTCTTGTATATAAAGCCAGTTCAGGTATTGCCCATCTTATGTCTGGTGTCCAAGGAGCGTTCAACTGGAAAGACCACTTTTCTTAAATGGTTAAAAACCGTATTCGACAATAATTTGACCTATTTAACCAATGATAGCTTCAGCAGTCAATTTAATTCGGATTGGAATAACAAGCTGTTGATCTGCATAGACGAGGTCCTGTTTAACAAAGAAGAATTGACCGAACGGATCAAGTACCTGAGCACCACCAATTTCAATAAATTGGAAGCTAAGGGGAAAGATAAAAGAGAAGTTGAGTTCTTTGGAAAGTTTATCCTTTGTAGCAATAACGAAGATAACTTTATAAAAATTGATTCCAATGAGACTCGGTTTTGGGTGCTGAAAATACCACCATTGAAAAAGGAGGTAACAGGATTTCTAGACTGTCTAGAATCCGAAATACCAGCATTGCTTTATCATTTACACCACCGAGAACTAACTAGTCCCAATAGTACCCGAATGTGGTTCTCGCCAGCTCAGATTAAAACTATGGCTTTGAAGAACTTAATGCAAAACAATGGAAACCGAGTGGAGAAGGAATTAGCCAGCATTTTTCTGAGTGCTATGGAAACTCTAGAATTAGAGGAAATAAGCGTATGTCCTTTAGATGCCCTCGAGCTATTGAACCGCACCCGAATCAAAACTGATCTCACTCAATTAAGGCATATTCTTAAAAGGGATTGGAAGCTTGTGAACCAAGAAAACTCTATGGCTTATAGAAAATTAATGATTTGGCAGGGTGGAGGAATGGGATTAACTGATGCTAAGGGAAGATACTATTCTATAAAAAAAGATTTTCTCATAAAGAATTTTAGAGAATGATAATAAAGCGATGAAACGATTTTAAAACGATGATGATGAAAATGTAGTATTCATAGGTGTTGCGGAGAATTTTGAACCATTCTCTAAAAAGGTGCTAATGAAAAAGAAAAAAACACCCTTTATAATATACTTTATTTTGATGAAACGATGATATATAGAGTTAAGACTAGTAAAAATAAGGGTTTAGACGGTCATCGTTTCTTCATCATTTTGTCATCAAAAAATAATGTTGATATCAATTGGTACTAAATGATATACTATGGACAACAAAAGAACAACAGGACTATCGTGTGAAAGAGCTCGAGCTTTTCCCATCGAAAAGGCGCTGGCAAAACTCGGGCACTTTCCGACCAGAGAAACGGATAAAGAAGCTTGGTTTCTGAGTCCGTTCCGCTCAGAAAACCAAGCCTCTTTCAAGGTGTGCAAGAAACTAAATAAATGGTACGACCATGGTCAAGGAATCGGTGGTAATGTTATCGATTTGGTATGCTTAATCAACAATCTCTCTGTAAAAGAAACGCTCCAATGGTTGGAAACAGATCAAATCTCTTTTTCTTTTCATCAGCAGTCTTTTTTTAAAAAAGAAAATAAGATAGGGTTGCAGATTTTACATGCAGAACCAATGCGGCATTTTGGATTATTAAAGTATTTGTTTGAACGAAGAATTTCTATTTACACGGCTTCCTTGATTTGTAAGGAGGTTCATTTTATAAATAAACAGAAAAGGTACTTCGCGATAGGATTACAGAATATTTCAGGGGGATGGGAACTCCGAAATAAATATTATAAAAGTTCTACCTCTCCAAAAGATATTTCCCATTTCAAAAACGGAAAAGATAAATTGATTATTACCGAAGGAATGTTTGACATTCTCTCTCTGTTGGAAATCAATAAAAACCTTAAGGAAGAATATGATTTTTTAGTATTGAACTCCACTACGTTCATAAAAAGAGTCATGATTTATTTAGAGGTCTATGATCAAGTCGACCTCTATCTAGATAATGATTCCAATGGAAAACTAACGACTGAAAACTTGATACATCAGTCCAATAAATTCAAGGACAAATCAAAGCTATATGACGGATTCAAAGATGTGAACGATTGGCTGATAGATCATGCTAAAAAAGGAATTAGTCAGGAGGCGCAAGATGTGTTTTTGTTGCCACAAAAACAAACTTGCTTTACGCCCGATGGTTGCAAAGAAAATAAAAAATGAAGAAGACCTATATCAAATTTAGATGCTCTATTTACGAGAAGAAGCTACTAAAAAAGAGAGCAATACGTGCAGGAATATCGCTTTCCGAATTCTGCAGAAGCTCTGCATTTGAAAATTCGGTTATCGAACGTTTGACCAGCGAACAGCTAGCACATTATCAAATGTTGGTAAAGTATAAAAACAACTTTACAAGCATTAGTAACATGTTCAAAAAACACAATCCTAAACTAGCCAATGAGGTTATTCAATTAGCCGAAGAAATACGAAATCACTTGTACAATTTTAAAAAATAAAGTCATGATCGGAAAAGGGCAATCTATAACACATACTGGAGCATCAATATCCTATGGATGGAATCAAGAGAAAGATGCCGAAGTAGTTTTTAGCCAACATATAGCGGGAGATATTACAGCGCATATCACCGAAGAATTTAAAATAATCCAAGACCAGAATGTACGCTGTCATAAAAATACGCTCAGTTTTATACTAAGTCCCACCCCAGAAGATGGAATGGAATTAAGCAAAGAACAATTAGGAGAAATGACTCAGAAATTCATACAGGAAATGAACTTAAAAGACCGTCAAGCTGTTGCCTTTGTTCATAGAGATAAAGCACATACACACGTTCACGCTTATGTGAATAGAATAGGTTTTGATGGAAAAGCATACAACGACAGCTTTATCGGAAAACGAAGCCAAGTAGCGGCTGAAAGCGTGGCTAAGCAAATGGGGCTTACCACCGTCAAGGAAGTACAACAAGAAAAGAATATAACACTACAACCGATACGTTTAGAAATTAAAAACATCCATCAAAAAGTGATGGAAAATGAAAGACCAAAGAACTTAGGGGATTACATCAAAGCAATGAAGCAACAAAATGTACAGGTAATTCCAAGTATCAACAAGGCCAACAAACTACAAGGATTTAGATTGGATTACAAAGGTTATAATTTAAAAGCAAGCGAAGTACATCGTTCCATGTCCGGCGGAAGAATTATAGGGCAACTAGCCCAAAATAGAGGTGTAGGAAATCAATTAAAACCGATTGATACCGTAAAATTTCTTGGAAAGACAACAGAACTAACAGTAAACTTTGAAGCAAGTATCGCCAAGAACTTAATAAAAAAAGTTATCAAAAGAAGTGTTAGTAAGGGAATAGAATTTTAAAACAAGAAATAATGAGCTATAAAAAATTAGATGAAGTGATGGAGCTACTAAGTGACGAATTAGCCGGGTTCAATCAGAGTATCAATAAATTAGAAAAGTTAACTCAAAACACAGAGAACATAAAAATCAAAGCGGATACTTCGGGCATTGAATACCTGCTCAAAGAACACTTACGAACTGAAAAAGAAAGAAATGGCAGGCTTCAAGAGGTTATTCAAAGTATGGCAAAGCAGCTATCCAAATCAAGACTGATTCCAAAAGTTCAGCTATGGATTCATTATGGGATTTACTTGATTTCTTTGATTATTATTAGCTACTTATTGTATAACCAAGCATAATTTATCAAAGAACTTTAAAATAACTTATTTAAAATTCTAAACTTATAAGAATAAGAAAGTACTCCAAATCAAAAGTAGGTTACGCCCTATGCGATTTTTGCTTTACGATTATCTATCAGAACACTACAAAAACCGCACAGGAACCACGCGCAGATAAGTTATGGTAAGATTTGGGGAAATGGAAATTTCATAAAGGACAAAATTACTTAAACAGCTAAAAAAACTTAAGATTAGATAAAAATATTTACGAGCTTATTTTTAAAGGTACCTTACCAACCAAAACAAATCGATAGGATTTTTTATTACCTAGTGGTCGTTCCATTCCAAGGCATAATTTCTGAGTTTTATTCAGAAAATTAGTCTTTAAAAGTGTAAACTATGTGCCTGTAACTTTGTAAAGGATGTCCCTTTAATGTACCAAAATGTTGGGTAACGTCTCCGTATATGAAGCGTAGCGGTGTAAAAAGCAAGAACTTTTTTTTAAAGACTGAACTTTATTAAAAATCGAAAAATTTGATATAACACTGAATCTGATATTTTTTATATACCGTATTAGTGGCTGGTATTTTCTTTAAGTTTCTCTTTTATAGTTTTGTTCCATTCGTCTTTTAAAATACTCAACACAATACTATTTCTTCTTGAACCGTCTGGTTTGTAGGTATTACTTCTTAGTACTCCTTCTACAACGCATCCAATGCTTTTCATCGCATTTATACTTCTTATGTTTTCATTGTCTGCTCTGAATTCCACTCGTTCTATTTTCAAAACTTCAAATGCAAATTTCAAGAGTAGATATTTGCAATTTTTATTAATTCCAGTTCCTTGAAACTCTTTTCCATACCAAGTAAAGCCAAGTTGCAATGAAGCATTGTCAACTTGAATGTCATAAAATCTTGTACTTCCTGCATATTGATTACTCCGTTTGTCAAATACAAGAAATGCATATGAAGTCATTTTTTTTCTTCCTTCTAGTGCCTTGTCAATATAGATTTTCATTTTTTCAGGTGAACTTGCTTGAATTAGAGAATATTCCCATAGTTCAGGTTCGTTAATTGAAAAATAAAATAAATTTTCAAAGTCAACGCTCTTTAAAGGTGTTAATTTAACGATGCTGTTTTCAAGAATATATTCTTCATTAAAATCTATCATAATACTTTACTTTACTAATTCCATTAATTTTTCTGGATTTTCTAATTGTTTAAATCCATATTTGTCATAAAGTTTATGTCCGTCACTAGTAGCAAGTCTCCATATTTTTAAATCTTCTAATTCAGGATAATTCATAATATAATCCATTAGAATTTTTGAATAACCTTTACCTGGATGTATTTCTGTTATAAATACATCCATATGATATGCAAATTGTCCATAGTCTGCAGTAACTTTTGCATAACCAATTAGAAAGTCATTAAAAAAACTCCAAAATTAAAAAAATTATTTACTAGAACCTTCATATTTTCTAAAGTCCGTCCTTTAGCCCAATATGATTTTTTACACTATTTTGTGCAATGTTATCATTCAATTTTTTCAACTAATTCAATTCCAATTTCAAAAAAGTGTTCAATTTTCCCTTTATTTTCAATTTCGTTTCTATTCAGCAAAATGTTCGGAACGCTACAAAATGCATTTACAGTCTGTCCATCCACATTTTCGCTAACTGCTGTTGAATAGAATAGCAATGGAATTTTTTTTCCTATTTCAATTTTTGGCCCAATATCTCCAGTGAAATCTCCTCTTTTCCAAGTATAACTGAATTTAGCATTATTTACTTGTAAGTTTTTAAAAAGACCTAATTCTCCAATTCTAAATTGAACCCTTTCTATACTATCACTTTTAGAAAGAGTATAAATTTTCATGGTAAATTTAGAACTATCTAATTTTGTAAAGATTATATCAAAGTAAGCCTTTGGCATTTTGTCCTTGTTGGCTGAAATATGATCAAAATGATTAATTAATTTATCATTTAAAAATTCATCAACATACACATTAATATATGCTAGTTTTTCAGACTTCATTTCAAATTTATGATAGTCAAATCCTGACATTGTCATAAATACACCCATATCCATATCGTCTTTTTCACCATTATATTCAATTCGATTTTCTTGACAAAATGATAAAAGTGTAGTTAATAGGCAGAATGTTAGTAAAATTTTATTTTTCATTAGTCCGATTTTCTTGTAGGTAACGGTCTCGGCTCGTATGTTTGTTTTATAGTTTGAAGATAGTATTTTTTGGTGATTTAGAGGTTCGGCTAGATACAATTAAATTGATATCGTTTCATAGAATTAAGCTCCATTATAAGCTATTATTTTTAAAGACTTAGCTTAGGTACTTAATATTAAACTAAAATAGAAGGGATAGCGAGTTCTCGGCTAGATACACGCAAGTGATATCGTTTCATAGAAATTCCACCCTTCTATAATTTTCTTAGAATCTGAACAGTACCTAGATCCTACATTTAGAGATCGAATCAAACGCGAGCAAAGATGATAAAGAGAATTATAGTTTATAAAAAATGACGTTATGGAAAAGATATTAAAACAAAGCTTAGGCATCGATGTTTCAAAACTAAATCTATCCTTGTCTTTAGGTTTTCTAACAGATAAATTAGTAAAAGAGTTTAAGGTTCATAGTGATGTTTCTAATGATTTATCAGGTTATAAGGAGTTATTAAAATGGCTAAAAAAATCTGTATATGATAGTTCGGAATTATTAGTTGTATTAGAAGCTACAGGAGTTTATCATCAAGGGATTGCACATTATTTGTATGTACAGGGTTATTCGGTGTGTGTGATGCAATCTGGTCGCGTTAAGCGTTATGCACAGAGTTTAGACCAGCGTTCAAAAACAGATGCTTTAGATAGTAGAATGCTAAGTATGTTAGGTTTGGAGCGAGAGCTACGCCTTTGGCATCCACCTAGTGAAGAACTCCAAGAATTAAAGATGCTAAGTCGAGAACGCAGTTCTTTGATAAAAGATAAAACAGTTGAAACCAATAGGCAGAGTGCTATTGTTTCAGGATTTTATAGCGATAAAAGAGCAGTAAAGAGACATCAGCAAAGATTGAAATTACTGAATAATCAGATAGTCTCTATAGAAGAAGAGATGCGAGAATTGATATGGAATAATGAATTTTTAAAAAATAAGTTAAATTTTTTAGAGAGTATTCCAGGCATTTCTTTTATTTCAGCAGCAACTGTTATAGGAGAGACTTTAGGGTTTGAATCGATAGCCAATGTAAAGCAGTTAACAAGTTATGCAGGTTATGATATTGTATTGAGGGAGTCTGGAAATTTTAAAGGAAAAACAAGAATTAGTAAAAAAGGAAATAGTCATATCCGTGCAGCATTACATATGCCCTCGATGACCTGTGTACGTTGTAATCCAACATTAAAACAATTCTATAGCAGGTTAAAACCAAAGAAAGCAAAACCTTTAGTAGCCTTAGTGGCTGTCCAGCGAAAGTTATTAATCCTGATGTTTATTTTGTGGAAAAATGAAGAAGTTTATGATGCAGAGTTTGAAAATAAAAAGCAGCAAAAGCATATAGCTTTTGCTGCGCAGGATAACAATTTGATAAATCAACTTGTTTCCTAAAATTTTAAAGAAAAAAACTTGTTTTTTAACACAGTACCTATAAGTAGTTGCTTGGGTTAGCATTTAACTTTGCAAGTACACACCAAGTTAGAAATTCCGTAGGAATTTCCAAAGTAAGCAAGAACAAGCAATTACTTATAGCCATTGTGCCTGTTGCACAAGTATTGTTAAAAATAGGGATTTTTCGTAACTTTAAGTATGCAAGGCACAAAATCATATCAAGAAAAGTTATTTTCTCAATTCCAGTTAAGTACCCGAGTACCATCGACT
>Ga0163216_101041_pt1 | contig 22812 bp, 18 predicted proteins | sample SynspAceP_FD_167610 | JGI IMG/M metagenome (GOLD analysis project Ga0163216, IMG submission 167610) | Saline lake microbial communities from Ace Lake in Antarctica - Synechococcus sp. Ace-P (Illumina Assembly) | ecosystem: Environmental > Aquatic > Non-marine Saline and Alkaline > Saline ...
TTTAATCGTCCGCTCTCCGGACGTCGTTTTAGTCTGTCTCATGCTTCACTCCATAAGGATGAAGATGAACAAAAACCCTCGCTTAGCCCAGACTCAAATCTGTCTCATAGGCGCTGACGTCAGACACCCTGCTCAACGTTATTAACGCGGCATTAACATTTTTGTTCCGGAAAATGTATTTTTATGATCCACATTAGATTCACAAACTGTCCCCATTTCGGCCAATAAGTCTCTGGATAACTATCCGGGCTTGGTTGCGGCTGTAACATAGTTGATCGAGGTATCGTCATTCAGCCGCCAACGTTCGGTCATCGGATTCAGGCTCATGCCGGTAACACGTTCGACGTCCAATCCCGCGAGTTTCAGATAGGCGGTCAGCTCTGACGGTCGGACTAATTTGTCATATTGATGGGTCCCGCGGGGTAGCCAGCGCAGAACATATTCCGCGCCGACAATGGCGAAGGCGAAAGCTTTGAGCGTCCGGTTGATGGTCGAGCACATCATCATCCCACCGGGACGCACCATGGCCGCGCAGTCAGCGATGAAGTCACGCGGATTAGCGACATGTTCGATCACTTCCATATTCAGAACGACATCATAGGGGGTCTCGCCCGCTTCAACCATTTGCTCGATTGTGCCGTGACGATAATCGACCTCTATCCCGCCTTGCTTGGCATGTGTTTTGGCCGTTTTGACGTTCTTCTCGAGGGCGTCGACGCCGGTTACGGTCGCGCCCAATCGCACCATCGGCTCACAGAGCAGGCCGCCACCGCAGCCAATATCGAGCACACGAAGCCCTTCTAAAGGTCGCTCTTGATCCGGGTCGCGCAGAAAGTGGTCGCAGACGGTGTCTTTAATCAGCGATAATCGCGCCCCGTTCATAACGTGCAGGGGCCGAAACATGCCGTCTGGATTCCACCAGTCATGCGCCATGCGTGAGAAGCTCTCCATCTCGCGCGGGTCTACAGAAACAGAGGTCAGATGTTCGGGGACAATATCAGTATGGGCCATGGCTCTACATACGCAATGACAGGCAATTCGGAACCCAAAAGGCTGCAATCCGTTATATTGGTGTAAGTAAATTCGAACCCATCAGGGAGACACACAATGGAAAGTGAACATATTAAAGCTGGCTACAACAAGACTGTTGGTAAAGCGAAAGAAGAAATTGGCGAAGCCACGAACGATAAATCGCTCGAAGCCAAAGGCAAAGCCCAGCAGGCGAAAGCCAAGCTCCAAGACGCTAAAGGCGATCTCAAAGACGCTCTCGAATAGTCGCTACGACATTTTGACAAAAGACCGGGTTCCATGCCCGGTCTTTTTTTGTCTGAATGATTGAGAGTGACGGCTTTTAAAGGCAAAATGTTGCCTGTCCTGCAATCTAAGTCTTTCCAAAGGCAAATCGTCCCGCCTTTCCCTTTGCTTGCAGAGACGCCTTCCCCTACAGGGCTCGCCTTAATCCGAAGGAGCGGAGGCCAATGGGCCGCATCGTCATGAAATTTGGTGGGACCTCGGTCGCGGATCTAGAACGGATTCGGGCAGTCTCGGCGCTGGTCGCTAAGGAAGTCGATGCGGGCCATGAGGTCGCCGTGGTCGTCTCTGCTATGAGCGGAGAGACAAACCGGCTGGTCTCGCTGGTCGATGCGCTCGACGCTGACTGCCCGCCGGGTGAAGATAAATGCGGCGGCGATATTCACGATGAATATGACTCCATCGTCGCCTCGGGTGAACAGGTCACGTCTGGCTTACTCGCCATCGCGATGCGTCGGCGCGGCATTCGCGCCCGGTCTTGGCTCGGTTGGCAGATCCCATTGCGCACTGACATGGCCCATTCCAAAGCCCGGATCGCAGAGATTGAAAGCTCCGCCATTGGACCGAGCCTCGCCGACGGTAACGTGGCGGTGGTGGCCGGATTTCAGGGCGTCAGCGATGATGGCCGAATCTCGACGCTGGGACGCGGCGGGTCGGACACGTCAGCAGTGGCCTTGGCAATCGCGCTGAAAGCGGACCGTTGTGATATTTATACAGATGTCGACGGCATCTATACGACCGATCCCCGCATTGTGCCAGAAGCACGCCGCTTGAACCGCATCGCCTTTGAAGAGATGTTGGAGCTTGCCTCGCTTGGCGCCAAAGTGCTGCAAGTCCGGTCTGTCGAACTGGCCATGAATTATAACCTACCCATCCGGGTGCTGACGTCGATGGCCGTTGAGGGCCAAGACAATCCCGGCACTCTTGTCTGCCACGAGGACCAAACCATGGAAGAGCGCGTCGTTTCCGGTGTCGCCTATTCACGCGACGAAGCTCAGATCACCCTGTTAAGGCTCAGCGACAAGCCGGGCATGGTTGCCAAGGTTTGTAAGGCGATGAGCGACGCCAATGTGATTGTCGATATGATCGTCCAGGGTATCTCGCGCTCTGACAATGCTGCCAACCTGACCTTTACCGTTGGCGAACGAGATCTCGACATCGCTCTAGCCGCACTAGAGGCTTCGCGAGAGGAGATCGGGTTTAAGGGAATTAAACATGATCGCGATGTCACCAAAGTTTCCGTCGTCGGCATCGGTATGCGGTCGCATACGGGTGTGGCGCAAACCATGTTCGAAGCGCTCGCCGCCAAGGGCATCAATATCGAAGTGATCGCAACGTCTGAGATCAAGATTAGTGTGCTCATCGACCGCGAATATACAGAGCTGGCCGTCCGCGCGCTGCATAATGCGTTTGATCTGCATGAGACGAAAGCGCCGCCTGTCACCGCCCCCTAGATGAAACCTGTTTGGCGGTTGGTAAGAAACGTCGACTTAGTGTTCAGGATTTAGATCGAGCGCCATAAAGCGAGAGTCCATCGGATTGTCGTAATAGCGGTCGATATCAACAAAGCCGAGCCGTTCATAAACAGAATTGGCATGGGTTAGACCGCGGTCTGTATCGAGCAAGAGGCGGGCGTAACCGTGATCACGCGCGCCTTGAATGCAGGCTTGGCAGAGTGCTTGACCGACGCCGTGTCCGCGTCCCTCTGGCGTGACCCAGAGCCGTTTAAGCTCTCCCGTACGATCATCAAACGGCTTGAGTCCGACAGCGCCGACCCGGTCGCCATTCACTTCAGCTAACCACAGCGCATCGTAAGTCTGAGGGAAGTCAGCAAATTCCCGCTCTGTGCCCTGAAAGGAGAGGGTCTGGCCGAGATAGGCTTCGATGAAGTGCAGATAATCTAGAAAAAGCACGCGGACGCAGGCGATCTGTTCCGTTGTTTCGGCGCGACGGATTTGCAGGCTCATGATGGGACTATCGCCCGGCTGAGCGGGTGAGCGCAAGTGTGAAGCGGTTTAGGAGCCTGAGGCTTGGGCTAAGCGACTAACAAGTTCGCGGCTAACCTGACCGGTTTCGGACAGCCCATTGGCGCGTTCAAATTCGACGATGGCGGTTCGGGTTCTTGACCCCATCACCCCATCTGGTGTGCCGACAGAATAGCCCATTGAGGCGAGCAAGCTTTGAACCTCTAGCACTTGATTATTGCTGGATGAGCTGGCGGTTGTGACCCACGGAACATTCGAGAATATACCGTTTGCGGCTTCATCGATCGGACGCGGCGTAAACGCCTCGATGCGGTCATCAATCGCAGAGAGGCGACCGGCATCCAGACTGGCGCGCAGCGCATCCCGGCGTGACACGGCAAACTGATCACCTTGGCTAGCCGCAATCGAATACCAGAAGAGAGCCTGTTCAGGATTAGGCGTCGCGCCGATTTCACTGCTTTCCGACAAGACGGCGAGATTGAATTGTGAGTCGACGACGCCTCTGCGCGCAGCCTGATCAAACCAAGACTTTGCGGCCTCCATATCTAACTCAACGCCGCCGCGACCTTCAGTGTAGAACAAGGCCAAATCATGCATGGCGATCCGGTTACCGCCCCGCGCGGCCCGTTCAATCAGCTGGCGCGCCATGACATCGTCTTGGGGCACCCCTTCACCAGATTCATAAAGTTTGGCGAGGCGGTAAAGCGCAGCCGGTTGGTTGGCGCTGGCGGCCTGACGGATGAGCGAGGCACCGGCTTCCGTTTCGCCGGCATCGAGTTTAGCCAGACCCATCTGGAATTGAGCGATGGGGTTACCGGCTTCGACGGCGGCTTCAAGCGTATCGAGCTCGGCACTGTCGATGATCACGGGCTGAGTTTCGGCGTAGCTGCCAATCGGCTCAGTCGACGGGCTAGCAACAGCCCCCGTGCCGATATTGGCATCAAGGATATTCGGGGTTTGGGGCCCATTATTGACTGGGAAAGAGTTATTGGGTGGCGTTGTTGTCACGACTGGGGGCTGACCCCCTTGAGCCAAAGTTGAGTCAGGATTATCGCCTGTGCTCAAAATCATGCGTCCTGCCATCAAAGCAACAACGGCAGCGCCAGTCGCCAACAAGGCCACGCGGACATTCCGACTCGACAAAGACGGCATTGAGAAGCGTTGGCGCGGACCGGTCGAGGCGACCCGGACTGCCATGGGCGATTCAACGCGTGAGCGCGCCATGAGACCGGCGCGCATATTGACGTTCTCAGCATAAGCCGGGTTGGAATAAACTTCTTCGGGCAGGGGGGCCGGTTGGAAATCGTCTGCTGCTGGCAGTGGCGGCAGCGACGTTGGCATCTGGAACGGCGGCAAAGGCGGTGGGCGCGTCGCGTCCACATGAGGTTGGCCTTGGAAAGGCTGCGCGGGCGGGGCTGGCTGTGGAACCATGGGTGTTGGAACGGGCTGGTCCAGCGTTAAGGGCGCTTGGGTCTCTAACGCCGCCGCGTAAGGATTGGATGGGTCTGGGGATCCGGCGGGCGCGGGCACGACTGTCGGCGCGGCTGCGGGCGTGCGGAACGTCGTGAGGCGGTCTCTTAGCGTCTGAATCGGATTAGGCGGCAGATCGGTCTCGATCATGTCTGCGCGAGGTTCTCTTAAATTCGTCACGGACGATGTCGATGTATCGGGCAGCGGCGGGAGTGGCGCTAGAGCCACGGGCGGGGTTGTGCCGGATCCGCGTTCAAGCTCGATGACGCGGCGCTGTAGACCCTCAATTTTATGATCAATATCTTGACTAACGCGCTCGACAACGCGTTCTGCTGCGCCAGTGCCAACGGCCAAATGTCGCGCCTCGACTTCCTTTAATCGGGCGTCGAGCTCGGCCTGTGTTTGCAAGGCCAGTTCATTGAGCTTCTCGGCGACACCGTCACTGGATGACTGACGGCGCTGTTCGAGTCTGTTGTGAATCTGTTCAATCGTTGCGCCAACCCGGTTGAGCGCTTCGGCACTGTCGCGTTCGACGGAGGTGACACGCTTTTCAACATCATGTTGTGAGGTCGCGATAGCGAGGGTCAGTTTTTCAGTCAGCGTGTCGAGTTCAGCTTTACGGTTGCGGCTCTCTGCCTTCATCCGTGCGTCGACGGCTCTGGCAATATCGGCGAGATGCTTATTGACCTTCGTGATCGCGTCGGCCTGCTCGATCTCTGCCTTGTCAAGACGCATAGAGGCACGGCCAACAGCGGCGTCCAGATAATCCAGCCCGCCTTCCGAGAGGGCAGATTTGAGTTCTTTGCGAACAGCCTCGCGCATATTGGTTGATTGTTGGTCGAGCCGGGATGTGAGGTCGCCGACATGCTGTGTCAGGCGGCCTTTCTGGGCTTCGGTCGATGTCTTGAGGCTGGCCTCTAGCGCGGACACCACAGTCTGTAGCGAGGCTAAGCTGCTCTGTGTGGCTTCATCAGCGCGTTTCAGTCGCGCTTCTAACCGGTCGACATCGGCCTTCAGCGATTTCGCTCGCGCTGTCTTTGAGGGTGTGGGTTTGCGGTGGCGGGTCGCAGGGGGCTTCGAAGCTGTGCTGGTTTCCGTTGTCTTAGCCTTGCTGGCGTCAGACGTCTTAGCGTCGGATTGGCTGCCTTCAGACTTGTTAGACTGAGTTTGCATCGGCTCGGCAGATTCTGTTGTGTCAGTTTCGCGCGCAGCCGCGTCGGACCCGTCCGACGGGTTGTTTGATTTAGGAGCGTCATCGGCAACCCGACTGACCATAGCGCTCGCGTCCTTCTCACAATCCTTGTGTCGATTGGCCCTGCCGGGATTCCCCGAATCAGTTACGCCAAACGGGACCGGCGCCCCGATCCAGCTCCGTCCATCGCCTCTCTATGGTTAAGGCGCGGTTAAGCCGTTAACGAATCAGATTTCGGTTTACCTTGACGTTAACGTCAACTTATGCCACCAGAGTGATGTGATCGATGATATGAACATTCACCCAGGTCAAAATATGGCCTCCAAAAGCGACGCTGCAAACGCGTGGACGATCCGTGAGTTTGCCGACATGTTCGGCGTCACAACTCGGACGGTCCGCTTCTATGAGGATAAGGGGCTACTCAGCCCGAAACGGATTGGCCAAAGCCGAACCTTCTATCGTCAGGACCGGGCCAAGTTCGAGCGCATTTTACGCGGCAAGCGTTTGGGGTTTTCTCTGGATGATATGCGCGCTGTGTTCGATGTGCTTGAAGGGCGCATCACCGATGCGGGCGAACTGCGCCGTCGGCGCGATAATTTCCAAGCCGTGATCGATGGGCTGGCGGACCGCCGCCGCGACGTCGAACAGCTGGCCGAGGATATGGGCGAGATCGTCGCGGTTATTGATGCCCATCTGGAAGATAATTCAGACGACGCCAATCAGGACGTCTCTACATTGGCTGACCGATATCAGGCGGCTTTCAAACAACATCTTATTGCTCAACAAGGATCAATCTAATGCCAAGCTACAAGGCTCCCATGCGGGACATGCAATTCCTGCTTCATGAAGTTCTCGGTTTTGAGGACCTGACGAAATATGATGCATTCGCTGACGTGGACGCCGATCTGGCCGATGCCATTTTGGTTGAAGCCGCCAAATTTGCCGAAGATGTACTCGCGCCGCTCAATGTGGTCGGTGATCACGAAGGTTGTACCCGTCACGCGGATGGCTCTGTCACCACGCCGACAGGCTTTAAAGACGCCTATAAGCAAATGTCTGAAAACAGCTGGTCAGCGCTGTCGATGGATCCGGAATATGGCGGTCAGGGCATGCCCGGCATGTTGGGCCTCGCGGCGTCTGAAATGTGGACCTCGGCGAACATGGCGTTTGCCATGTATCCAGGCCTGACCGGCGGCGCGATCAAGGCGATCAGCGTCGGCGGGTCTGAGGCGCAGAAACAGACCTATTTGCCGAAAATGATGTCCGGTGAGTGGACGGGGACCATGAATCTGACCGAGCCGCATTGCGGCACGGATCTCGGCATGTTGAAAACCAAAGCTGTTCCGAATGCGGACGGTTCTTACAAAATTTCCGGTCAGAAGATTTTCATCTCCGCGGGTGAGCACGATATGAGCGATAATATCGTTCACCTCGTCTTAGCCCGGATCGAAGGTGCCCCCGAAGGCACGAAGGGCATCTCGCTCTTCATCGTGCCGAAGTTCAAGCTCGACGAGAACGGTAGTCCCGGCGAGCGTAACCCTGTGTCCTGTGGTTCCATCGAAGAAAAAATGGGCATCCACGGCAACTCGACTTGCGTCATGAATTATGACGAAGCCGAAGGCTATTTGATCGGTGAAGAGAATAAGGGTTTGCGCGTCATGTTCGTCATGATGAACGAAGCCCGCATCGGCGTTGGCCTCCAAGGTTTGGGCCAATCTGAAGTCGCCTATCAAAACGCGGCTATCTACGCGAAAGACCGTATTCAGGGCCGCGCGCTGACTGGGCCTCAGAACGAAGACAAACCCGCCGATCCGATCATCGTCCATCCGGACGTGCGTCGCATGCTGATGGAAACCAAGGCGTTCAACGAAGCGGGTCGTGCGCTGCTCTATTGGGCCGCGAAACACGAAGACATGGAAAAGCATTCTGGCGACGAAAGACTCGCGGAGAAATGCGATGATTATCTCGGCCTGCTGACCCCGGTCGTGAAGGGCTACCTGACCGATATGTCGATGAAGACGACGATTGATTGCCAGCAGATTTTTGGCGGTCACGGCTTTGTCGAAGAATGGGGCATGTCCCAATTCGTTCGCGATAACCGCATCGCCCTGATCTATGAAGGCGCGAATGGCGTGCAAGCGCTCGACCTCGTTGGCCGTAAGCTCGCCCGCAATGGCGGGCGCGCGCTGATGACGCTCAACGCAGAAATCGATCAGTTCGTCAAAGACAATAAAGACACGGACGGCCTGTCTGAATTTATGGAGGGTCTCGCTGGTGCCAAAACCAAGCTGACCGAAGCGACGATGTGGCTGATGCAAAATGGTATGAAAGACCCCAATAATGCGGGTGCTGGGTCGACCGATTACATGCACATGTTAGGTCTCGCGACACTCGCCTATATGTGGACCAAGATGGCAGTCGTGGCGCAAGCCAAGATCGACGATGGCTCCAATGAAGACTTCTATCCAAACAAGCTGATCACGGGCCGCTACTTCATGCTCCGCATGCTCCCGATGATGGATAGCCATCTCGCCAAAATCAAAACCGGTGCCGAGCCTCTGATGGCGCTGGACGCAGCCGCGTTCTAAACCGCCCCATCATCCACCTGATAATCCCAGCCCGCGGCGTTTCTACGTCGTGGGCTGCAGTCGTTTTCTGCTAAGCTTGCCCAACCCAACCCATCCGAAGGACTAACCCATGGCCGACGTGCTCGATTTCAAAAACCCTGATTGGTATCAGGAAGAAGACATCAACATGTTCCGCGATGCGGTTTACAAATTTTACGCCAATGAAATGGCACCGCACTCGGAAGAGTTTCGCAAGAACAAAAAGGTTGATCGTAAATTCTGGAATCAGGCCGGAGAATATGGCCTGCTGAATTGCGCCATTCCCGAAGAATATGGCGGCGGCGGCGGAGACTATCGCCACGAAATGATCATCATGGAAGAGCTGGAACGCGCCGAAGTCGACGGCTTCGGCCTATCGCTCCACAATGCGATCGTCGCGCCTTATATTCTGCATTACGGTACGGAAGAGCAGAAACAAAAATGGCTGCCGCGTATGGCGTCGGGCGAGCTGGTGGGCGCCATCTGTATGTCCGAGCCGGGCACGGGGTCCGATCTGCAAAATGTCAGAACCAGCGCCAAGAAAGACGGCAATGGCTGGATCATCAATGGGTCAAAAACCTTCATCACCAATGGCGGCACCGCCAACCTGCTGATTGTCGTCGCAGACACAGGCGGTGAGGGGAAACACTCTAAATCGCTTTTCGTTGTTGAGACGGATGACCTTGAGGGTTTCCGCCGGGGCCGCATCCTCGACAAGGTCGGGATGGACGCTCAGGACACGGCAGAATTGTTCTTTGACGATATGAAGGTGCCAGCGGACGCGCTGCTCGGCGAAGACACAGGGCAAGGCTTTATCCAACTGATGACGGAACTACCGCAAGAGCGGTTGAACATCGCCGTGCAAGGCGTCGCCGCGATGGAAAAGGCGCTGCGCCACACCATTGAATATGTGAAAGATCGCAAGGCGTTCGGAAAACGCATTATCGATTTTCAAAACACGCAATTCGAACTGGCTGAACTCAAGACCATCGTCACGGTCTGCAAAGTCTTCACCTATGATTGCGCCGAAAAGCATTTGCGCGGTGAGCTCGACACAGTCACGGCGTCGATGGCGAAATATTGGGTCACAGACCGCGAATGCGAAGTCATGGACCGCTGCCTGCAACTCTATGGCGGCTACGGCTTCATGAACGAATATATGATCGGTCGCCAATGGCGCGCTAGCCGCGTGCAGCGCATCTATGGTGGCACGAATGAAATCATGAAGCTGGTGATCGCCAGATCATTATAGGTGCGTCTCGCTACGCTAGCGAATGGCGGTAGGTGAAAAGGCTTACTGCCGTAGGCAAAGCGCCCTTCGGGGCGCTTTTTCTTTCGCCCACAACCACGCGTTAAAGTTGTTCTCTACTTGTATTACGTCGGCATCATCACTATATGTAAGTTACAGAATATTCTTTCGCGCATTACGAAACACATTTCTCGTAAAATGGAATATGGACATTTTGTCTGGCCATAAGAAGATCGAGCGCGATACCAAATTCGATATAGTCATGCCGGCGGCAGAAAGTCCTCCATAAGCGTGCCGACCAAGTCTGCGCGCTAATCTCGCCCTCCTTGACACTCTTTAGAACCGTCTAAGCTTACGGTTTGTTTCGAGCCGTTTCCGGCCCTCCCCGTTTGGAGGCGGCTCGTCATTTTTAAACGCCGTCCCTACGGTTCGAACCCACCAAACGGGGGTGTTCTAATCAATTGACGCTTCCAACGACAGGCAATCGACATCCGATCGTCACTTATGACATCAAGCCGATCGGCTTTTTTAAGGTGTCCCATACCGGTGAAAAACTTCGAAACCTCGACATTTTCGCCAAAAGGAGACTGATATGCGCCGAACCCAATCAACAAATAAGCCAAAAAAAATACGTAAACAGGCTGAAACGCGATGGGAAAACGAAGGTGGGGCTACTGTCCCGACCGAGTCCAACAAGAGCGAATCGAGCGTTCCGAAGTCAACTCATGTGACTTCGAATATAGGCACAATAATCGCTCGGCTTATGAACAGGATCTTTTATCCAAAGGCTGGGAATATGAAAGCATCAAGAGTGCTCTCGTCGCACGCGAAATCAGTGCGCCAGATCGGCAATGATGAGAACCCACAGTCGCGGTCCATTGATCGGGCTCGGGCGCGTCGCGGCCTTGCGGCTATCTCGGTCCGAACGGTTTCGAATCCAGGTTATGACATCGTCAGTTTACACTAACCGAGCTGTCCGTTTCAGGATGTGCTCTGGTTCCGCTGTGACCAAATCCCTTCCGTTGTTATCAACCGATATTACGAAATCATGGACTGCTACCGACCATTCTATGGCGGCACGAATAAGGTCATGAAACTGGTGATCGCGCGGGGCTATAGTCACGATTGAGCCCCGCCAATGCAGAGCGCCCTTCGGGGCGCTTTTTTTGCGCTTTTCGGATCGCTGGCACATATTCGACAGACGCTTGCCGGGCGTCTAAGATCTATTTCGACTGAGCGCTCTGTTCGGGCAATTTTGAAGGTCCAATTCGATGCATATTATCAGTAAAGTCCTGATCGGCTTGGTCGCAATCATTCATAGCTATATTTTAGTGTTTGAAATGTTCCTCTGGGAAAGCCGGGGGCCGAAGGTCTTTACGAGCTTTCCGCCGGATTTATTCGCGCCGACTAAAGTGCTGGCAGCCAATCAGGGGCTTTATAATGGCTTCTTAGCAGCCGGGTTGTTCTGGGCGCTTTTCTTTATCAAAGATCAGACGTGGAAACGGAATGTCGCTTACTTTTTCTTGGCTTGCGTGGCCATTGCCGGGCTTTACGGCGCGATGACGGCGTCCATGAATATCATCTTCGTGCAAACGGTTCCGGCCAGTCTAGCGATTTTGAGCCTGATCGTTTTCAAGCCTAAAAAGTCGTAATTTCGTCGATAGATACGGGGTCGGACAGATCACAATTATTGTTCTGGGCTCAGCGACCGCCAAACAAGGACAAGAAGACGCGGTGCGCGATCTCAGCGTGTCTCACCTCCAGACCCCGCGCGAGGCCGGGATGCATTGCGCAGAATGTCTCGGTGGATTGTGAAAATTTGTCCCGGTTTGTCTTTGTCGAATATTGGCAGGATATGCGCGCCTTGATGGCCCATTCTAAACTTGAATCTTCTAGGGGGTTAGTCAGCAATTCACGTCCCTTGTTAACAGTAAATCCAAATATGAAGTTTTTCGAGGCGGAGGCTGTTCGACCTATAGCCACGTCATAAGAGTGGACTTAAAAACGGTCAGTGTGCTCGGGAAATGGTTGCGTTGGCGAACATTACGAGACAACTGAACTTTCGTCGTCTGGCGTCATTGACACGTCAGTTCCTTTGATGATGCCAAAGTCGCCATTAATTTCACTAAGCACTGCAGGATCATCAAATGTTCGCAACGATGTTGAAAATAGCTAGACGCTCGATATTTTGTCTCGCGGCCCTTGGCGTTGTCAGCTGCACGAGCGCTCAGTCTGCACCGGAAGAAACGACCGCAGATTCCATGCCTCCAGCGACCGCCAATGCTGTACGGAGTCTTCTTGACGAGACGGTCGCAGAGCATGGCGTTGTCGGTTACTCGCTTGGTATTTTAGAGGATGGCGAACTTACATTTCAAACATATGGTGGGTTTGCGAATGCTGAACATCAGGTTCCGATTTCACCAGATAGTCGCTACCAGATCTACTCTGCTTCTAAGCTTTTTTTCAATGTAGCGTTAATGCAACTTGTGGAACGCGGCGCGCTCGATCCTGAGGCGACCCTAGGGACATATTTAATCGACCTTCCAGAAAGCTGGGCCGCGATAACGGTCCGACAAGCGTGGTCGCACATGACTGGGACGACGGATATTCTCGTTCTCAATGCCATGGAGCCGACAGCTGAGAAGGCTCTAAATAGTGTGATTGATATTCCACTCAAATTTAGTCCTGGGACGCAAACCGAATATAACCAGACCAATTTCCTGCTCCTCAAAATGATTTTCGAAGATATTACTGAAACTGACTATCGGACTTATCTTGAAAAAAACTTGCTCGACCCTGTTGGTATAACTGACTTACCGCTTGGTGACCTGAGTTTGGTCGCACCTAATCTTACCAGCAATTATGAGGGCCACCCTTATGAAGTCGGTCAACTGGGTCGTCGCACGGTCAACTTTCCACCCTATGTCTATACAAGCGCCGGAGTAAACATTTCTTTGGGCGAGTTTGCAACATGGTGGCAGGCGGTTCTTGACGGCGAATTTGTCGAGACGGATACGTTGCGGCGGTTCTGGGGACCTGTGCTGCGGACGGATGGCTCGGAGTCTAACCGATCAAATGGTTGGGAGCGCCAACATAAAGACGGCATCCTACGGATTGGTCATGGCGGCGGCGCGCGTATTCATCTGTTCCACTATATTCCCGATGCGGACCCAGAACGATCCGTGACGGTTATTTTTCTCAATAATGGGGGTTCAACCTATTTTAATCATAGGGGGTTTGGGGACGCATTGGCAGATATCGTCCTCGCAGCTGACTGATCCCGGAACGGAAGGGCTTGAAGCTTTTAAGCTGCTATTTCCTCAGTTCGCCCGGCTTATCGTGCGCATGTTTGACTGAGAATGTCGCTGCGCGACTGTTCACAAAGCCGAGCGTCGTTTCCGTAAGGGCATAGCGTGAAGATTGTAAGCGGACTGTTCGGCACACCGAATCTGTGAACACTCGCATCCTCCTGCTTGCGACTCGGTCCCTAGCTCATTAACAGGCGACAATTTGCTTTGTTGCCCTGACGCTAAAGAGCCGAGTTTTCTATGCCCAAGCGTACCGATATCCACTCTATCCTCATCATCGGGGCCGGGCCGATCATTATCGGACAGGCGTGCGAGTTCGACTATTCCGGGGTTCAGGCCTGTAAGGCGCTGCGTGAGGAGGGCTACCGGGTCATCCTCGTCAACTCCAATCCCGCCACGATCATGACTGATCCGGACATGGCGGATGCGACTTATGTCGAGCCAATTACGCCGGAGATCGTCGAGAAAATCATCGCCATTGAAAAACCAGATGCGTTGCTGCCGACCATGGGCGGTCAGACGGCGCTGAATTGCGCGCTCGCGCTGGAACAGATGGGTGTTCTGGACAAATATGGCGTGGAGATGATCGGCGCGAAAGCTGACGTGATCGACAAAGCCGAAAACCGTGAGCGGTTCGCCAAAGCCATGACCAAGATCGGGCTTGAAAATCCGCGCGCGACCATTGTCACCGCGCCGACGCGCGAAGATGGCGAGGTGGATATTACGGCGGGTGTCGCAGAGGCTATGGCGGCGCTCGATTTTACGGGACTCCCCGCCATCATTCGCCCGGCCTTCACCATGGGCGGCACGGGCGGCGGCGTGGCTTATAATGTTGAGGAGTATCGCGAGATTATCCGCTCTGGCCTGTCTGCGTCTCCGACCCATCAAGTGCTGGTCGATGAGAGCCTGCTCGGCTGGAAAGAATATGAGATGGAAGTCGTGCGCGACTGCGCCGACAATTGCATCATCATCTGTTCGATCGAGAATATCGATCCAATGGGCGTGCATACGGGCGACAGTATCACCGTCGCGCCCGCGCTCACCCTGACCGACAAAGAATATCAGATCATGCGCGACGCCAGCATTGCCGTCCTGCGCGAAATCGGCGTGGAAACGGGCGGATCGAACGTGCAGTTCGGGATCAATCCAGAGGATGGCCGCATGGTCGTGATCGAGATGAACCCGCGTGTGTCGCGCTCCTCCGCGCTCGCCTCCAAAGCGACCGGTTTTCCGATTGCTAAAATCGCTGCCAAGCTCGCCGTTGGCTATACGCTGGACGAGCTCGACAATGACATTACCGGCGCGACGCCTGCCGCGTTCGAGCCGACGATTGATTATGTGGTCACCAAAATTCCGCGCTTTGCGTTTGAGAAATTCCCCGGTGCCGAACCCATTCTGACGACGGCGATGAAGTCTGTTGGTGAAGCGATGGCGATTGGCCGGACCTTTGCCGAGAGCTTCCAAAAGGCGCTCCGGTCGCTCGAAACAGGGCTGACGGGTTTGAACGAAATAGACTTTGATACATCCGACCCGGACGCGCTTAAGGCGGCGCTGAAAGCGCGTCTCTCCATTCTCGCGCCCGACCGTCTGCTCGTCATTGCGCAAGCGTTCCGTCACGGCATGAGCGCTGAAAAGATTTTCCAATATACACAGATCGACCCTTGGTTCCTGCACCAGATAGAGATGCTGCTAAAGGCCGAGAGCTGGCTCTCGGAAAACGGTCTGCCCAAGACTGAATCTGAATGGCGCGCGATTAAGGCGGAAGGATTTTCCGACGCGCGCATTGGTGAACTGACCGACACTAAAGAATCGAAAGTTCGCAAAGCGCGACAAAAAGCAGGCGTCCGCCCGGTCTATAAACGGGTTGATACCTGCGCCGCCGAATTCGCGGCCAAGACGCCCTATATGTATTCGACCTATGAAGCGCCGAGCTTTGGCGGCGTCGTAGAGAATGAAGCGCGCGTGTCTGACAAGCAGAAGGTTGTCATTCTCGGCGGCGGCCCCAACCGAATTGGGCAAGGCATCGAATTTGATTATTGCTGCGTCCATGCCGCCTACGCGATGGCGGATCTCGGTATTGAATCGATCATGGTCAACTGCAATCCGGAAACCGTCTCAACCGATTACGACACGTCCGACCGGCTCTATTTCGAACCGCTCACCGAAGAAGATGTGCTGGAGCTGATCCAGGGCGAGATGGCCAGTGGAGAGCTGCTCGGCGTGGTCGTACAGTTTGGCGGCCAGACACCGCTCAAACTGGCCAGCACGCTGGAAAAGGCAGGCATCCCCTTGCTCGGCACGCCGTCCGATGCGCTGGACCGGGCGGAAGACCGGGAACGGTTCAAGGCGCTGGTTGAAAAACTGGGTCTGCGTCAGCCGAATAATGCCATCGCCCGTACGGTCAAAGAGGCCAAAGAGGCGGCAGCCACAGTCGGTTTTCCGCTGGTTCTGCGTCCCTCCAATGTGCTCGGTGGGCGCGGTATGGAAATCGTGGATAATGATGCGGAGCTGAACCGTTACGTCACTGAAGCCGTCAAAGTCTCCGGCAAATCGCCGCTGCTGATCGACCAATATTTACGCGATGCGGTTGAGGTTGATGTCGATGCGATTTGTGACGGCACGGACGTATTCGTCGCCGGCATTATGGAACATATTGAAGAAGCTGGCGTGCATTCCGGCGATAGCGCTTGCTCGCTGCCGCCCTATACATTGTCCGCCGATATTCAGGACGAAATGCGCCGTCAGGCGAGCGCGCTCGCGTTAGAGCTCGGCGTTGTCGGCTTGATGAATATCCAGTTCGCCGTGAAAGGCGACCTCGTTTACCTCATTGAGGTCAATCCGCGCGCGTCCCGGACGGTGCCATTTGTCGCCAAGGCGATTGGTCTGCCTGTCGCGAATATTGCCGCCAAGGTGATGGCCGGAAAGAAACTGTCCGAGTTTGATCTGAGCACACGGCCGCAGAAATATATCGCCGTGAAAGAAGCGGTCTTTCCGTTCGCCCGCTTCCCCGGTGTTGACACTGTGCTCGGCCCGGAAATGCGCTCGACGGGGGAGGTGATGGGCTTGGCCGATACGTTCGGCGTGGCCTTCGCTAAGTCACAACTGGGCGGCGGTGTGACCTTGCCGGATACGGGCACGGCCTTCATCTCGGTCAAAGAAGAGCATAAGCCGCTCATGGCGGAGCTCGCGCGGGAACTGATCGAGATGGGCTTTTCGATCATGGCGACGGGCGGCACGACCAAATATCTGCGCGCGCAGGGGATCACCGTCGATTACGTCAAGAAGTTCCACGAAGGCCGCCCCAACATTGTCGATGCGATGAAGAATGGCAAAGTACAGCTCGTCTTCAACACAACCGAAGGCAAACAAGCGCTTAAGGATAGCTTCTCCCTGCGCCGCACCGCGCTCGATCAGAAAATCCCCTACTTCACCACAGCCGCCGCCAGTCGCGCCACAGTCGAAGCGATCAAGGCGTTGAAAGAAGGCGGCTATGAGGTGGAGAGCTTGCAGAGTATCGCGGCTGGGTGACGCAGCCATTCGATCCGGGGGATCGGATGACAAGGAGCCGAACGGCTTAGCCGTTCGGCTTTACTGATTGAGCCGTTCGCTTAAGCTCACGGTGCTTCGCTATATTTGATTATCAATCAAATGTTTCGGCTGCGTCGAACCGCTAACGCACGCCCAAATAAGCTGTCTGCCCATCCCGTTCCACGACTAGCGCGTAGGGGCCTTCATTGGCTTCGATGAAGGTCTCAAAGCTTTTCAGGTCCGTGACTTTTGTCCGGTTGATCCGGCGGATGATGTCTCCGCGTTGCAAGCCGGCCCGAGCCGCACGGGACGCCCGACGGACATTGGAAATATAGACGCCATCATTGCCGTCTCGCAGGTCAAGATCATCCGGAATGCCCGTGATAGTCGCGCCGGAGAAGCTCTGCATAGACGGGATATCGTCGGCGACAGAGGCGTCCAGCACGTCATTATCGTCGTCAATGGCTTCAACCGTAATCCGTGTGGTGCGGCGTTTGCCGTCACGAATATAAGTGATGTCGGCCTCTGCGCCCGGCGAGAGCAGGCCAACCGCATTGCGGAGATCCGAACTGTCTTCCATCTCTTCGCCATTAAATGCCACAACCACGTCGCCCTCTTCAAGACCGGCTTTTTCGGCAGGGCTGTCTTCCGTCACATTGGACACGAGTGCGCCGCGAATGGATTTAAGGCCCAGACCTTGACGTAATTCAGGTGTAATATCACCGATCATCACACCAATCCGTCCGCGCTTAACTTCGCCAAATTCTGTCAGCTGCCCCATAACGGAGCGGATGATGCGGGTCGGGACGGCAAAGCCGATCCCGGCGCTGCTGCCGGATCGCGATACGATGGCCGTATTGATGCCGATCAGCACGCCGCGTGAATTGACCAGCGCACCGCCGCTATTGCCGGGATTAATCGCGGCGTCGGTCTGGATGAAGTCGGAATAATTATCCTGCGACGCCCGATTGTCGCGGCCAAGCGCCGAGACAATGCCGCTGGTGACGGTGGAGGACAGGCCAAACGGGTTACCGACGGCGATCACATAATCGCCGACCATCACATCGTCTGTGTCCGCTATGTCGAGCGCTGTGAGGTTGCGCGCATCGATCTTTAGCAAAGCGAGATCGGTCTGCGGATCCTTGCCCACGACCGTCGCCATAAATTCGCGGCGGTCTTCAAGACGGACTTCAATTTCGTCAGCGCCGTCAATGACATGGTTATTGGTCAGGATTAGACCTTCGCGCGCATCTACAATGACGCCTGAGCCGAGCCCGGCCCGGGGGCCGCGACTGCGCGGATTCTGGCCGAAAAAACGCTCAAACAATTCGCGCTGATCGTCATTCATCTGATTGCTGGGACTCTCAGTCACCGTGCTGATCGAGACGACGGCTGGGGTCACTTTGGCCAGCAAAGGGGCCATAGTCACGACGCCCCGCTGTGAATCGAATGTCATGGATGAATTGTTGTTGCCGAGCAGCTGAACGGGCTGGAACGTCGGCGCGGTTTGATCGGGCATGTCCACAAGCACTTGGGACATGGCGACGGGTGTAGCGATAAGGCCGATGGCGGCCACAGATAGAATAAGAGCCTTTTTCAAGGGAAACTCCTTCGCGAGACAAAATTGGTAATCTTACGGAAAGATATGAAGCGAAGACTCTGAACCGCAAGTGTATGCGGCAGAAAGTGGCGAAGGTTTAAGGTTGTTCAAACTTTCGGGATATCGTCCAGCCTAAGTCATGGCCCGTCCGAGATAGGTATAAAGCTCTGGCATCAGCGCCGGTGATCCGCACGCCACGAGCCGTGGGCCATCTTTCGGATTGCCGCCATGCCAATCTGTAATCACCCCGCCCGCGCCGATTACGACGGGCATGAGGGCCCGGACATCGCAGGGTTTCATCCCCGCTTCGATCACCAGATCCATTCGACCTTGGGCGAGCAGAACATAGCCAAACGCGTCAAGACCGAGCCGTGAAAAGGCGACTCCGCTTTGAATGATCTTATAGGCAGCCAGTTCACCGGGGCCGAACATGCCAAAGGGCTGGGTGCAGCCAAGGCGCGCATCGGAAAGCCTGTCGATGGTGCGGACTGACAGCGGCGTCGATGTGCCATCGTCATGGATCAGGGTTGAGGTCGGCCCATTCAGATTTTGGCCTGAAATATCGCCTACGGCACGGATGCCCATCGCGGGCAGATCAATCAGACCCAGCACAGGCTCGCCGTCTTGTGACAGAGCGATCAGCGTGCTCCAGACGGGAACACCTGCGACGAAGCCGCGCGTGCCGTCAATCGGGTCAAGCGTCCATGAAAAGCTATTAGAGCCGACATGGTCCGGCAATTCTTCGCCTTCGATGGAATCATCAGGAAATTGTGCGCGGATCAGGCGGCGGAGTACGCGTTCCGCCTCAATATCGGCCTCAGTGACCGGATCATATCCGGGCTTTCCCTCGGACGGGGCCTTATTTTGCGCGGCAACGCCTGAGCGAAACAAAGGCAAGGTGATGGCGCGCGCCGCGTCCGATAATGTGTCGAAGAAGGCGAGGCGGTCAGAAATAGCGGTCATGCAGAGCGGTTAAGCCGACATCCGCCAATTTGTAAGCCCGTCCTCGGATTTTTCCAAGGACGGGCATCAATCCTTATTGCGCGACGAGGCGCAGGGCTGGTTTCGTGGCGGCTTCTAACGATTTAGCCAGATCAAGCAGATGTTTGCGCGGCGCTTCACCCATCGAATAATAGGCACGCACCAAATCCATCGTCTCTTTTTTCGACAGCACGTCAGAGGCGATATTGGCGGGGTCTTCACCCAGATAAGCATCACGCGCCGAGAGGCCTTCGTAAAAATATTGCACCGGAACGGAGAGCGCTTCGGACAGCTCAAACAGGCGGGCTGCCGAGACGCGGTTGGCACCGCACTCATATTTTTGAATCTGCTGAAACCGGATGCCGACTTGTTCGGCAAGCGTTTGTTGGGTCAGCCCTAATAGGCGGCGGCGGCGGCGTAAGCGTTTGCCGACGTGAAGATCGATGTCGCTGGTCATGTTACTATCCTCGAATTGCGTCTCGCCTCTTAGGAGAGCAATCGTCGTGCCAGCATCGCAGGGGTTGTTCGCGTAAAAAGAGAGCGATTTCGGCCATTCCGACTCGCCTAACAGGGTTAATCAGCGCGAATCTGGCTCATCAAACGCCCTTCTGTGTCGTTTTCGGACAGGTCAAAGGTCGGAATAAGCCCCTTTTACTGGGCTGCGAGCGCCTGAGGGGCCCGGCTATCGATAATTTGACTCACAATATGGGACAGGCGATCAACCAGCGCGTCATAGCCGCGCTTAGGCGCAAATGTGATCGGATTAAGATAGAGATCGCGATTGATTTCGATCTGGATCACTTCGACGCCCTCGTCAGGTCGCCCATAATGTTCCGTCACATAGCCGCCCGCATAGGGATAGTTCACGGCCACGGATAAATCCTCAGCCTGTAAAATCTGCCGCAGGTTAAACAGAGTCTCGGGGTGACAAGACTGTCCGAACCGATCGCCGAGAATAATGTCGGGTCGACGCGACCCCATTGGCGCGAAACCCGGCATGGAATGGCAATCGACCAGCAAGGCCTGCCCAAAATGCGACTGGGCCTCATCAATCAACCCTCGCAGAGCCGCATGATAAGGATGATAGAGCTGCTCGACCCGGGCCTTTGCATCGGCGCGGCTCGGCGGGCGGCGATAAATCGGCGTGCGCTCACCAATATGGGTGGGGACGACGCCAATCCCCGCTTGGGCGCGGGCGCTTTCTTTGATCGGTCCATCGCTCCAACATTGCGGCAGTTCGTCGGGCGCACGGTTCACATCGACATAAGATCGGGGGAAGCGGGCTCTGAGCAGAGGGGCGCCCGCCGCCACAGCGCCTGACACCAGCCGATCCACATACATATCTTCGTTTCGGCGCAATTGCGCGGATGACAGGATCGATGCGCTGCGAAACGCTTGCGGGTAGATATTGCCGGAATGGGGGGAGGCGAAGATGACGCCAGCGCGCCAATGGGCGGGCCGCACAATCTCATGACCCGGGGTGAGCGCGCGCAAACATTCCGTGGCTTCGGCGCTGAGCGCGGGGTTTCGCGGATAAGGATTCTTCATTACCCAATAACCCTAATAGAAAGATTGGCGCTTAGTCAGGGTTTTTTAAGTCGCACCGGTCTATTCATCTGCGAACATGCGTCAGGATCACGACCCAGCTATGGGACGATCAAGCTGGCGTTAGGGATTTGATTTGGCGCTCGCAGTGGCAGCGTTTTTTGGGTAGCCTTCAACGCAACGAAGGGTTGGGATTAGACTATGGCGACGATTCTCTATGCCGAAGACGATGCAGATATGCGCCGTTTCTTCGAAAAAGCGTTGGAAAAAGCGGGTCACAGTGTGATTGCCTGCTCCGACGGTGAACGCGCCTTGCGGGCGCTGAAATTTGCGGATGGGGCGTTCGATCTGCTGCTGACCGACATTATGATGCCGGGCGTCGACGGGATTGAACTCGCCAAACAGGCCGAAATCCTCTCCCCAGGCATCAAAGTCATGTTCATCACAGGCTTCGCCGCCGTCGCCATGAGCGACGCCCGCGCCGCCGAACAGACCGTGCTAAGCAAGCCCGTGCATCTGCGCCAGTTGGTGAGTGAGGTGGATCGGCTGATTGCTGCGTAAGTAGGTTTGCTTCCCAATAGGGTCTCCGACCTCGCGTAAGCGAGGCGGAAGCAAACCTTGCCGGATCGGCATGTGTCCCAAAGGACGCAAGTTGCTCTGAGTGTTAGAGCTCTTACATGGTTTAGAGTGTTTTATTCAGTTTGTTTTATACCTTGACCGCGAATTGCTGACATGGTGCGATCATGCTGCGATGGAGTGAGTCGGTCTGCAATAAAGAACATATGGAGAAACATCGCAGTGGTTCCATCGTCACCAAGATTAACTGCGGCTGAAGACTTTGGATCGTTAAAAGCTTGTCGCCCTAAGATATTTTCTTTTTTTTCCGGTAGCGGCTTTCTTGATCTTGGATTTGAGGCTGAGGGGTATGAGACAGTATTTGTCAATGAGAACCATACCCCATTCTTAAAAGCGTATAAGTATGCTCGCGATGATCAGGCGCTCAAAGAAGCTTTAGATTTGGATGATTACAAGCCTCTTTACTCATCTTCCTCGATCGAAAATCTGTTAGATGACCCTGCAACGGATGGACTTTCAAAACTTGTGAAAGAGGCATCGAAGGTCAGAAGTGTACCTTTTGGTTTCATAGGTGGTCCTCCCTGCCCCGATTTTTCCGTTGGCGGTAAAAATCGAGGTAAAAGTGGAGAGAATGGTAAGCTGACAGAAACCTACGTTTCTTTAATTTGCAATATGCAGCCAGATTTTTTCCTTTTAGAAAACGTAAAGGGTCTAATTCGAACGAAAAAACATCGAGAGTTTTTTGATCAGCAAATCAGTAGATTAAAACGTGCAGGTTATTCTGTCAGGTTCGACCTTCTCAACTCTTTATCGTTTGAGGTGCCTCAGGACCGTCACAGGGTCATTGTTTTTGGCTTGAGGAAAAAATCTGTGAAGAATGCCGAACGTAAGATTTCAAATTTTTCTTGGGAAAAGAAGTTTGAGCCCGATGCTATTCTCTCAATGCCTTGGCCAAAAACAACAGACTATTCAGAAGGTGGTTCTGTACCCCCACCTAATAACGTTCTCCTGCACATGACAGTTGGTCACTGGTTCAATGCAAATGATGTGCAAAATCATCCAAATGCACAAAGTCACTTTCAACCGCGCGCGGCGCTACCCAAATTCCAATCGGTTCCGGAAGGAGATACCGATAAAAAGTCTTATAAGCGCCCTCATCGTTGGAGGTATTCCCCGACTGCCGCTTATGGAAACAATGAGGTCCATCTTCACCCTTGGCTACCAAGAAGAATGTCAGCAGCTGAAGCTTTAGCAATCCAATCTATGCCACCAGAATTCAGTTTTCCGTCAGACATGTCATTATCAAACATGTTTAAGACAATCGGAAATGGAGTGCCTGTCCGTCTTCATATAAAATGAGACAGATTTGAGCCTGAGCTAAGCGAGGGTTTGCTCACCATTGGTGTTGTTATTTAAGCGGCTGCTTTGCGATATTGCAACCGTCGATGTTCGATCGTTTTA
>Ga0163216_101043_pt1 | contig 22757 bp, 4 predicted proteins | sample SynspAceP_FD_167610 | JGI IMG/M metagenome (GOLD analysis project Ga0163216, IMG submission 167610) | Saline lake microbial communities from Ace Lake in Antarctica - Synechococcus sp. Ace-P (Illumina Assembly) | ecosystem: Environmental > Aquatic > Non-marine Saline and Alkaline > Saline ...
CCGCCAACAGCCAACAGCCAACCGCCAACAGCCAACCGCCGACCGCCAACAGCCAACAGCCACCCGCCAACAGCCAACAGCGAACCGCGAACCGCCAACAGCGAACCGCCAACAGCCACCCGCCAACCGCCAACCGCCAACAGCCACCCGCCAACAGCCAACCGCCAAAAACCAACAGCCAAAAACTGTGGAACTGATCTGGCGACTCTCCGCCTCCATGGGTTATGTCATAGAGGACACGCGGTTTTACAAAGATTGTGAGGCCGCCCACCTTCGTTTCCACGCACACCTGTTTTCGGCGCTGCCGATCGCGACGCGTGGAGGGACGATCGACAAACAGCCATAGGCAGGGAGAGACCGCCGTGCAAACGCTCAAAACATCCGCCATCGTTGTTCTCATGATGACCGTTCTGTATGGAGCGTATGTCTCGATGACGACGCCGCCCGATCCGTTGCCGCCGGGCGTGGACACGCTGTTGGTGGAATCCGGGATGGTGGAATTGCCGGACGATTTCGCCGATTTCGGGATCGAGGACGGGACTCTCGAAGGAACAGGCGGTTTCGCAATGGCGTCGGTCGATGAAATGGATCCGATGAATCTCGGGGCGGCCGAGGGGTTACCGAATCCGGCAGACTCCTCGCTGAGTTTCGATTCACTCGACGACGATTACGCCGCCATGGGATCCACCGACGCGTCCGCAACCGATCCGGCGGGCTTGGCGTCGCCGGCGAATTCGTTCTCAATGAGCGATCGCGATTCTGGGACGCCTCGACCGATGGGCCGTTTGCCTGAGGTAGAGGGAACCGCCATCGGGACTACCATCCTGCCCGAACCTGGACGCGACTACCCAACGACTGGGGCCGCGTTCGCGATGCCGGACCCCGCCGAAGCGGTGACCCAGGCGGAACCGACTCGTCAGAATTCCTCGCCCGTTTCCATGGATTTTTCGGACGCGAGTGATTCGACGTTCGGCCCAGGATCACCGGGCGGGACTCCGGCCATGCCGGCCGGCAACGTCCCCGCAGCGGGACTTGCCAACGCGATCGCGACCGCCGACCGGCAATTCCAATCCGACCGCCGCCGCGAAGCCCTCGCGACGTTGAGCCTGTTTTACGAAACACCGAATCTGACCGTCGAGCAACGCGAACAGTTGCTCGTCCGTCTCGATCCGCTCGCACGTGACGTGATCTACTCGCCCGAGCACTTGTTGGAAGAACCGCACCGCGTCGGGCCCAACGAAACACTCATGGACATTGCGCAAAAGTACGACGTGCCTTGGCAATTGCTCGCCAACATCAACGGAGTGAGTGACCCGGTCACGGTGTTGCCGGGGACGGATTTGAAAGTCGTTCGCGGTCCGTTTCGCGCGGACGTGGATTTGGTGAACAAAGAGTTGACGTTATTCCTCGGCGATTTGTACGCAGGCCGATTCCCCATCGGCGTAGGGAGTGACCCGATTCCGCGAGAGGGAACGTACACGATCCAAGAAAAGAAATCGGCGAAAACCTATTACGACATGGCCGGTACCCCGATCCCGCCGGGCAACCCTCGGAACCCTTACGGAGCGATGTGGATCGATTTGGGCCAAGGCATTAGCTTGCACGGCAGTCCGCAACCGAACGATACGACCGACGAGGGCTGCATTAGTATCGCAGGCAATTACTCCCGAGACGTGTTCGGGATTTTGTCTGAAGGTTCGACCGTCACGATTCGCTAAAAAGAGTACCGCGACGCTCCGCGTCGCGAAATTGGGGACTTCTTCTCACAACGCGGAGCGTCGTGCTACAAAAGCAGCCCCTCCGGGGTCGATTGCCAAACCCGTTTGGACGGCAACTCCATCGCCGTCAGCAATCCGCCGCCGTAGCAATTCGTGTCCAAACAGATCAAATGTCCGAGATCGACAATCTCGCCTTGGTCGTTCGCCGTATGACCGACGACCGCCACACGCCCGCTGAAATGGGGCTCGGGAACACCCGCCCGCAGTGAATGCCACCTCAACAACTCCGGCGGTTGCTGGTTCATTTGTAAATTCGGGTCGTAGGCCGCGTGCGTGAAGAAGTACTCACCCTGCTCGAAGAAATCGCCCAAAGACTCGTAAAACGCCAGATGTTCGGGCGGCAAAAAATCCAAATCGCCGTCGAAACCGTAGCTGTCGAGCGTCTCCACACCGCCATACCGCAACCACGCATGATGCGGCTCGTTGCCGTGGACGACGTTGAGCATCATTTCCTCGTGGTTGCCTAGTAACGCGACGAGCTGGGTTTTTTTGCCGTATTCCAGCAGCGTATCGACGACGCCCCGCGAATCCGGGCCGCGGTCGACGTAGTCCCCCAGGGTGACAATCACATCCTCCGGTGTCGGGTCGATCGCCGCTAGCAGCGTCCGCAACGGTTGGTTGAATCCATGAATATCGCCAATCGCGATGAGTCGTCCGTTCAAGTCTTTTTTTCTCCCTATGACACAGTACCCCGCCCACTTCGGCTATAATCGAAGAGTACAAATCGTCGCAGAAAACGTTCGAATGTTAAGCCCACTAAGTTTTTGCCCTCCTTCCATCCCCCACGGTCCATCATGAATTCAGTTGACGAACCGACGACGACCGAAGTTCCCGGCGGATCGCCTCATGGTTCGGATTCGAACACGGGGGGCTTGCGCTCCTGGATGAAAAAGCCCGAACAGCTCTGGGCGAAAATGACCGGGCGGAAGATCCCCGTCAACTCCGACGGCGAGGACGAGCAATCGATTTGGGATAACAACGAAACGATTGCGATGCTCGGCAGCATGCAGGTCCACATCATCATTTTTCTCTCGCTGGCCCTCGTCCAATTCCAACAACCCTATGACGAGAACGCCGTCGTGGTGCTCTCGCCGCCACCGGAATACGAAGAGAAACTCGCCGTGATCGAAGAGATCGTGGTCAGCGACACACCGCAAACCGAAGTCGGTGCCGACGCGATGGCCGAACTCGACATGGCCGAAGCCTCCGCAGACATTTATGCCGACGTCGCCGACATTCCGAACCCGATCGATTTGCAGCCCACTGATTTAGGCCAAATCATGGTCAATAAAATCTTCAGCCAACCGGTCGCCCCTCAAAAACGCTTGAACACGCAAAAGGGCAGCACCGGAGTCGGTGTCGCCGGGGCCAAAGGTGCCGTCGACCAAATCACCGCCGAGATCATCCTCGCCTCCGAAGAACGGCCGACCCTCGTCGTGTGGTTGTTCGACCAGAGCGGTTCGCTGACCCGCCAACGTACGGATATCCGTGATCGGTTCGACCGGATTTACGACGAACTCGGGATCATCGCCGGCTCGGGCAAAGACAAAAGATTCAACGCCGACGATCACCGTATCCTGACCTCGATCATCGGGTTCGGCGACAGTGTCGAGTTGTACACTGAGGAACCCACCGCGGATCTCGACGAGATCAAGAAAATCGTCAACAACATCCCCGTCGACAAATCCGGCGTCGAGCGGGTGTTCACCGCGATCGAGTCGGCGGCCAACGAATTCAAATCACTGCGTCGCGATGTCGGTCCACGCGGTCCCAAACGCAACGTGCTGTTCGTCGTGGTCACGGACGAAAAGGGGGACGATCACAACAAACTCGAAAACTCCATTTCGTCATGTCGCAAACTCGGCATCCCGGTCTACGTCGTCGGCGTGCCGGCCCCGTTCGGACGCGAGCACTCGTTGGTCAAATACGTCGATCCGGACCCGCAGTACGACCAGGCTCCGCAGTGGGCCCAAGTCGATCAAGGCCCGGAAACGTTCTTGCCCGAACGCATTCAATTGAGTTTCAGCGGTAATTTCGAAGAGGAACCGGTCATCGACAGCGGTTTCGGACCTTACGGCTTGACACGTCTCTGCTACGAGACCGGCGGCATCTATTTCACCGTCCACCCCTCCCGCAACACGTCGCGGGAAATCCGGCGAGGCGAAATCGAAGCCTTCACCGCCGACATGCGGTTTTTCTTCGACCCGACCGCAATGGTCCGCTATCGCCCGGATTATCTCTCGCAGCAGGACTACGTTAGCGCTGTCAAACGCAGCCCTTTACGAATGGCACTCGTCCAGGCCGCCACGATCCCGAACGTGACCGGCATCCAACGTCCGAAATTGAAATTCGTAAAAACCAGCGAAGCGCAACTTGCCGGCGCGTTGACCGAAGCCCAACAGGACGCCGCCCCGCTCGAACCGACCTTGATCCGTTTGGCCGCGACGTTGGAACAAGGGATCGATGGACGCGAAGAGGAGCGGAGCCCGCGCTGGCTCGCCGGATTCGATCTGGCCTACGGACGTGTCCTCGCGCAAAAAGTCCGAACGGAAACCTACAACGCCGTCCTCGCCCAAGCCAAACAGGGCATGGCGTTCAAGGATCAAAAGAACAACACCTGGAACCTCGAACCGAGCGACGAGATTAACGTCGGTAGTAAATGGCAACGCGAAGCCGACACGGCACGCGAGTTCCTCAACCGCGTCGCCAACGACCATCCCGGAACCCCCTGGGCGTTACTGGCCAAACGCGAACTCAACGCGCCGATCGGTTGGCAGTGGGAGGAATCGTTCACCGAAACCCAGCCCCGCAACATGGGCGGCGGCGGTGGCAATAATAACAACGTCCCCAGCGACGATAAAAAACGGATGCTCCAACGAGCCCCGAAAAGACCCATCCCGAAACTCTGAGCAGTGTAGGCCGGATGAAGAAGTGTTTACGACGCCCATCCGGCAGAACTATTCTTCCTCCAACCAGCGCTCGATCCAGGGGGATGCCGGACCCACGCCGAAGCGGCTTGCTCCGGCCTACGCGGCGACGTCACGTCCCGCAAAACGTCCGGTAATCCGGTCCATCGAGCCCCGCCGGTTCACGGTACTTCGAATCCACTTCCGATTGCGTGAACGGATCACGAACTCGGCTCAACAGACCGTCCCACGGTTTCCAATCGTTCTCACCAGCCGCCGCGAGTGCGGATTCCACGAGATGGTTTCGTGGGATGATTGCCGGGTTGTGACTCCGCATCGCCGCCGCGGCCTGGGTATCGTCAAACCGGTCACGGGAACGTCGTTGTTGCCAAACCGCGTACCACGATTTCAAGGACTCCAGCGACGCGTTGTCCGCGTCGGCATTCTGCTCGATCAACCGAGCGCGGGCGAGTCCGTCAAACGTGTTGGTGAAATCCGCGTTCGCATTCGTCATCCAATCGAGCAACGATCCCGCGAGCACTTCGTCAGCCTCCTCGACATCGCCCAACCCCAGTTTGGGACGCATGCCGGATAACCAAGCGGTTTGATATTGTTTTTCAAAACCGTGCAGCACCTCCGTAGCCGATTCCACCGCCGCGTCGGAATCTTCGTCGATCAACGGCAACAGTGTTTCAGCGAACCGAGCCAAATTCCACTGCATGATCACGGGCTGGTTCCCGAACGCATAACGGCCTTGCTGATCGATCGAGCTGAACACGGTTTCGGCGTGATAGCGATCCATGAACGCACACGGCCCGTAATCGATCGTTTCACCGGCGATCGAAACGTTGTCCGTGTTCATCACCCCGTGGATAAACCCGACCAACATCCAACTCGCGATCAATTCGGCTTGCCGTTGCGAGACCGCTGCGAGCAACCCCAGATACCGATCGTCCTGCGTCGCCAATTCGGGGAAATGCCGATTGATCACGTAATCCGCGAGCGTCCGCAAACCCAGGGAATCCTCGCGACCGGCCGCGTACTGAAACGTTCCCACCCGGACATGACTGGCCGCGACCCGAGTCAGGATCGCACCGGGCAACGGCGTTTCCCGATAGACCGATTCCCCGGTCGTGACGACAGCCAGCGCACGCGCCGTCGAAATTCCGAGCGCGTGCATCGCTTCGCTGATCAAATACTCACGCAGCATCGGCCCCAGGGCCGCCCGTCCATCCCCGCCGCGTGAATACAGCGTCCGCCCCGCGCCTTTGAGTTGGACGTCGACACGATCACCCGAGGGTGTGATTTGTTCACCCAACAAGATCGCGCGGCCATCGCCCAACATCGTGAAACCACCAAACTGATGCCCCGCGTAGGCTTGCGCGATCGCTCGGCTACCCGGTGGCAACACGTTCCCCGCTAACATGCCCGCCACCGCGTCCGAACGCGTTTCGTCTCGGTGCAGTCCCAGTTCCCCGGCCAGCGTCTCATTCCAAGCTACCATCGCTGGCGCCTTCACCGCAGTCGGTTCGGCGTCTTGGTAGAACGCCTCGGGCAGCCCCGCGTAACTGTGTTTCAAATTCCATCCCGTCAGGGGTGGATCGACTGCTGGTTCGGAAGGTATTGAATTCATCATGTTGGATTGTGCGTAGCGAGGAAGTATCGGAGGGCTATCTGCCACATGATTGAACACAGCGTGTTGTTTTAATCGTTCCTGATACTGACTCAACAGGCCCTCAAGCAGGTCAGCGTTTTCGGGTGCATCACCCGCACGGCCCCGTGCGAATCATTCGAGAGCAACGCGCGACAGCACCCCGCCGGTGCAGCGATCGTACCATTTTGAAATGGTTACGCGGCACGGGTTTCTTCACCCTCCTTAAAACAGATGCGTCACATCATTGTCTCGCGTCCGAATCTGAGTCCGATCCGTTAGCGATGCGAAGAACGCGTCCACACCACGATCGCCATCAACGAGGTCAACTGCTCCGTCATCTTTCGTCGCGTCGGTCAATTGATCAATCAAACCGGCCAGTCGATCGGCGGCCGAATCGGGACTGTCCGACCAACGCGTCAATAGCGTGTCGCGGTCGGTCTCGCCATCGATCGTGCTGAGATGGTCGCTGATTAGCAAATCGTCATCGCGTCCGCCATCGAGCCGGTCGATGCCGTATCCGCCGATCAAAATATCGTTGCCGTCTTGGCCGAGCAAACGATCCTTACCGACACCACCGTCGAGGAAATCGTTCCCGTCGCCGCCGCGAAGTTTGTCATCGCCAATCCCGCCGAACAAAGCCACCGGGATCGTCAATCCGCGGTCGGTGCTCAGGTCATCGTCACCGGCACCGCCGTGCAACTCAATCCGGCTGATGTTGTCGTACGTCACTCGCGTCCACGAACCCCGGCCGTTCTTCGTCAGCACCTCGACGGAATCCAGTTTGCGACGGACCCGGTTCAAACGAATGTCGTCATCGAGATCAGTGCCTCCAATCACTAGAACCGACATCATCGAACGATCCGGGTCGGCGGTCAAACCAACCGACGCAAACGTGATCGGCAGACTCGCCGACCCGAAACCGGCTTCGTTATCGCTGAGAGAAACATGAGCGGTGAGATCGCCGGATGCGGGCGAGGTGAACGTGAACGTCTCACCGGTGCCTTTGGCGATCGTATTGCCGTTGGCGTTCTTGATCTCCCAAACCAAGACCGCAGTCGCGGTTCCAGGTAGGTCTGCGATCGTCGCGCCGAGTGTGATCGGTTTGCCGATGATCCGGTCGCCCGTCGGCGGATTCACGTCAACGGTTCGCTGCACCGGGGTCACCGGATCGACAGTACCGGGATCATTTCCGCGGTCGCTCGGAGGCGTGGTCGTGACATTCCAATCCGCTGTATTGCCCGCCGAAGCGGCCGCGTCGAGTAACAAACGTTGCTCGATCGACGTGGTGTTTACGTTGCGATGGACGCCGAGAGTCTCACCGAGATCGAGCCGTGGGGTATCCGAACCGTCGTCGAAACGAAGGTCGCCGGGAGTACCGAACAAACGATCCCGCCCATTGCCGCCTCGCAGCGTGTCGGTGCCCTCGTCGCCGTGCAACACGTCGTCACCGGTTTGACCGAGCAATTCATCATCGCCGTCGCCGCCACGCAAGTCGTCTTCGTTGACATCCAAATTGACATCTCGAAGAGCGAAGTCATCGAAGAACGCGTTGGACGCGTTGTCGACGTACCCGAGCGAATAAACCGAACCACGCAACGAGTGATAGAACCCGGTATCGTTCGTGTAAACGGGACTGACGATGGCCCCGTTATCACCGAGCAGCACGTCGTTGCCGCCGTCGCCGAGGATCTCGTCGCTCTGGAAGTCCCAATTGCCGTCGATTTGGTTGTGACGCGACTCCGGCAACAACGCCTCGCTGCCCTCGCTCCGCAATCGAGCGCGTCCGAGGTAGTTTTGATAGTCGTCGGCAACGTCCTCACGTGCGGCGGTCACCGTTTGAGCGAGGAATTCGCGAACGTGATTGTCGAGTTCGCGTTGCTCGATTTCGTTGGTCGGCGTGTTGAGCACGAGCGGACGGACGAGAACGCCGTCGTCACCAATCAAAACATCGTCACCGAGTCCGCCGCTGATTTCGTCATTGTCGATTTCGCGATCGACACGAGGGACTAGCGCGATCCGGTCCAGCGGCGTGCGAGTCGCCAGTTCCGAAGCGACCCCGAGCACACGAGCGGCACGGCGTGATTCGAGGGCATCGGCGTGAGTGTTCGCGGACGCAACCAGCGTGCTGTTGAGCGTTGCCAGTTCGGTGTCCGTCAAACCAACGGTTAATGGCGTTTCCGGGAAATCGCCGATCGTGCCGGTGATGATCGGCATCAGAATGCGGGCGTTACCACCCACAATCGTGTCGTCACCGGTCGAGTTGGCATCGCCCTGCGTGTCGCCGTGGATCGTGTCTTCACCGATGAACAGTTCACGCAGCCGTTCGTGGCGAACGTCCCTCGGCGCGATCGCTGGCAAATTCGGTCGGGCGTCTTTGGCATCGGCGAGCAGCGCGTCGATGTCACCGAGATGGGCGACACCGACGAGATTCATCGCGTCGACGGCGAGCGTTTCCAGCGTGGCGAGATGAGATTGCAACGCAATCGCGTTCTCGCTCGCCGTGCCCGGACCGGGCAAACCACGGGTCGCCGGCAATTCATAGGTGCCGTTGTCGCCGATGATCGTGTCATTTCCCATCCCGCCGGACAATCTATCACTGCCGACGCGGATATCGCCACCGATCGACTCACCCTTAATCGATTTGCGAACCAAATCATGGTCTTGAGCCAAACCTTCGAGGGCCTGCATGATCCCCGCGATCGCGATTTCCACGTTGTCGAGCGCCGAATCAATCGGATCGATCCCGGTTTGCAATTGATTGCCGACGATCAACGAGTCACCGAACACGAGATCGTCATCGGCACCGCCATCGATCGTGTCGTTGCCGTCGAGTTCCCCGGCGTGGCCGAAGAAGTGAGGCAGTGCGAGCAGCGAAGGTGATAACGAAACGCCGCCGGTCGTGGGAATGGCATCGTTATTGGCCAGTTCCGCGAGTTCCGGATTCACGCCCGAGACACGGTCCCAACGCGGACGACCGGCGATCAGATCGCCCACGCGGGCGACCATTTCGGGAACAATTACGTGTCCATCGGGATCGAGCTTGAGTTCCAATCCGGTCCAATCTCCCGCACCGGCGTTGACGCCGATCAACCGGATCGCGTCGAGCATTTGCGGCAGATCGGTCCAGGCCGGCGACAGGTTGATGCCTTGATCGCCGACGAGCGTGTCGTCGCCTTCATCACCGGAGATCGTGTCGTTACCACGATCGCCGAGAATGATATCATTGCCCTCGCCGCCGTGGAGCGTGTCGTCATCGGCGTCGACGAGGTCGATCAGGACCGCAACGGTTTGCCACAGACCGGTCGCGTTGTCAGTTCGTTGGGCACCACCGGGCAAATGCACGCCCGAAAATACGATGCGATCGGCCGCGAGCAGTTTCGCAGCGAGGTCCGCTGGCGGGTTTTGCAACGTGATCGGATCGATCGGCAGAATGTCACTGACGCGTCCGATCTGTTCGGTAACAAGGTCACGGTGCCAGACGCCGTCTTGATTCAATCGCGGAGTTCCGTCGGTGTTGAACGCACGCAGAATCTGACCGGCATCGCCGAGAATGAAATCGACGCCCACGCCACCGTGGACCGTGTCACTGCCGAGACCACCAATGATTTCGTCGGATTCATCACCGCCGTGGATCGTGTCATCACCACGTTGGCCGATCAGAATGTCTTGAGCACCATCGCCGTGAATCTCATCGTTGCCCGTGACCAGATCGCGGTCATCGAACGCGTTGATGTCGCGAATGACAATCGCGTTCATCGGTACGAGATAATTCTCCCACGTTCCGAGTTGAGGTGACAGCAACGTTCGAGTGATCAAACCGTTGTCACCTAAAATAACGTCTTCGTGATCGCCGCCGTGAATGACATCATTTCCGTCGACACCGAAGGGAACGTTATGTCCGCCGACAATATCGTCTTGGCCGACACCACCGCGAATCGAGTCGTCACCCTGACCGCCGAAGATAAAATCATCGCCCTCGTCGCCGTCGATCGTGTCGTTGCCGCCGCCATCGGTCGCGGTGATGAAACGAGAGATCGTGTTGCGATCGATGACCCGATTGAAATCGATTTCGCCATGATCGCCGAGAATCACATCGTGAGCCCCGCCGCCATGGATTTCGTCGTCACCGGTGCCGCCGATGATGATGTCGTTGTCGTCACCACCTCGCAAAATATCGTTACCACCGACGGTCGGATCGATCACGATGATTTGATCGAGCGTGGAGGCGTCGGTGTTTCCGAACAAGTAATCGAGTTTACCGTTGTCACCAAGGATGCGATCGAATCCGGCATCCCCCTCGATCGTGTCGTTGGCCGATCCGCCCAACAGCACGTCGTCGCCCGATCCGCCACTGATCGTGTCATCGCCACCGAACTGAGAGAACGTGGTCGTGATCAAATCGATCGTACCCGCGGGCGCACCGGGGATATCGGCATCGAGCCCGAGTTCGATCCGACCGTTGTCGCCCAACACCACGTCATCATCGTCACCGGATTCGATGTCGTCATTGCCGGCACCGCCGAGAATCACGTCAGGCCCAGCAAACGTGCGGATCGTGTCATTCCCACCGTCACCGTGAGAGATCGTTTGAATCGTCAGTAGCAATCCGGTCTCGTCAAACAGTGCTTCGCCGGAATCGCCCAACACCACGTCACCTTCGAGTGAGGTGCCGCCGTTGATCCCATCGTCACCGATACCGCCGACGAGCACGTTGCGAGCGTTGCCCGCCGTAATCGTATCGTTGCCACCGATCGTGGGATCGGTCGACGCGATGCGGGTGATGATTCCCGTCGTGGCGTCAAACGTCGCGATACCCTCGTCGCCGATGATCACATCGGGAACGTTGTCCGAACCGGCGAGCAAGGTATCACCTTCGGCACCACCGATCATAATTTTGCGACCCGCTCCGGCCGTGATCGTATCCACGCCGCCGATACCCGAGGCGATCGTTTCAGCCGTCACCAGAATGCCGAAACCGTCGGTCGCAACCACGTTGTCGACATGCGAGAACGTGGTCGAACCGGAATCACCGATAATGATATCGAGTCCCGTCTCGCCGGCTTGATCGAGAATCTGTCCGTCGCGAGAGTAGTTAACGAAATCGGCACCGAAACCGCCGAAGATCCGGTCGTCGCCGAAGTTACCCGTGATTTGATCGCTGCCGCCAACGGACGTCGACTCGCTGCGAGCGTTCATGACCGCGCGACTGGTCAGGAGCAACAATGCCGTCGAGGCGATCGTGTCATCATCGAAATCAGTGGGCGTTTCGTTATCGTCGAACGGGCGGATCACGCCGAGCGTGATGCTGCCGTGATCGCCGAAGATCAAATCGTTGCCGTTGCCGCCGAACAGATTGTCGTTACGGTTATCAGCATCACCGCCGGTCATGTCGTCGTAATTGAACGCGTGATCGTCGATCGTGCGATACAGCGTTTGTTGATCGGCGCTCAACATCGTATTGACATGCACGATCTGCAAAACCGAAACCGCCCGGTCCATTCGTGTTGATAAATCCGCGTTGAGGCCCGAGTCACCGAGAATCGAATCGTGGCCATCGTTACCGAAGATCGTGTCGTTACCGCCACCACCGAGCAACAGGTCGTCGCCCGAGCCGCCGTTGATCACATCGTTGCCGAGCCCACCATAAACGGTGATCCCATTACCCGAGGTGATGTTGAACACGTCGTTACCGGCGTTCGCAAACCGAACCGCGTCACCGGTTCCGACATCGCCGGGTGCGGCGTAGCGGACTCCGTTTTGGAACGTGTCGCCGAGCAAGATCAAGGGTGCATCGGTATCGTTTTCTAAATCGAGATCGCCGTCGACTCCGCCACCGGTGACGGTGAACGTATCGCCGCCCATGATGCCGGTACCGAGCAAAGTATTGCCGCCGCCGTGGATGACCGTGATCGCACCGGGAGCGGTGGAGTTGACGGTGATGTTGTCGTTGCCACTGCCCAACAGAATCTCGACAATTTCCAGTTCGCTGTAATTGATTCCGGCTGGCAACGTCGTGTCCGGGTCGCCGTCCTCGCCTTCGATCGTGACCGGCGTGCTGCCCATGGCGAGGCCGGAAATGTTCGTCGCCGTGACGAGCAGGGTGTCATCGGTGATCGACGCATCGTTGTAGATTTCCAAACGGTCGGTTTGGGTGTTTTCGTCCGTCGGATTGACATCGCGATCCGCAGCGACCGAGGTTTCGTAGGGCAGCATGATCGCACGGGCGATCACCTCGTTACTCGCGTCACCGATACCGCCGATGAAGTTGATCGCACCCTGAATGCTGGCAGTCAAGTGAGCGGAATAGGCGAACGAGAGTGCGGGTTGACCGGTCGAAGAGAACGCCGAGTTGCCCTCGACCGTAACCGTCACCGGCGTCGACCAATTCGCGGCGGTGAAGCGGATGAAGTTCGGCGCAATTCCGACACCGGGCATCATCCCCGGAGCCGTCAAGATGACTTGGCCGTCGTCTCGCAACGGCACATCAACCACGTCGTCACCAATCAGTTCTTTCGTCAACCGGATCGTGTACGTGTCCGTGAGTGAACCGTCTTTACTGACCAAAGTATCGTTATCGGATTGGACGATGAGAGCGCCCGCACTGTCGTTGTCGAGTACCTGGATCGTGACATTGGAGACGACGAGATCAGCAGGATCCGGAACGAACTCGGTCGGGCCGGAGGTGATCGTATTGGTCAGTGTTCGCGTTTTGATGTTTTCAATCGCGACATCGTTGATCGCCCGCACGGTGACGGTTTGAGCCACATTCCAATTGACCGGCGTGAACGTCAGTGTGGTGATTTCGTTGCCCGACGAATCGTAGAATACGACCTGGGCGACGTCGTCATCGGGGACTTCTTCACCCAGGGTTACGGTCACGTCAGTTGTCGGCGGACTCGTCAATTGGACAGTGTAGGAATCGTCGACCCGATCGGCGGCGCCGTTGCCTTCGAGAACCAGCGTGTTGCCTGCGGTTTCGTTAATAATCAGGCCGCCTTTGTCATCATCGAACACCGTCGCCTGCACGTCGGAGAGTGGGAACCGATAGAAGTCGGCTTGATTGGACAACACCGAGTGGTTGATTTGATCGAGACGTTCACCTTCAGCCGACTCGTCGGCGACACCGCGGACCTGGACCGTGTACGTTTTGTTCCACTCGTTGACGTCACTACCGTCGAAGACCACGACGGCGGCGTGGACCCAGGTCGTTCCGCCGTCGATCGAGATTTCCAGACCGGCGCCTTGGTTGTTGTTGGCGTCGAAGTCATTGGTCGAGGAACCGGCGGCGGAGATCGTCACGTACACGAATGCTTCGGTAAAATCGTAGTTCTCGTCGGGGGAGCCGTCGTTCTTTTCTCGCGGGATGACCATCGAGATCGTGTAGCTGTCGATGATGTCAGGTTTGTGCGTGGACACCTCCACCACACTGGTCGACCCGCCCGTTTCGGCGATCAAGATCGCACCGACGACCTTGGTCTCGACACTTCCCGTGCCGCTGCCGGCGACGGTGACCGGGATTCCAGGGAAGACGGCGAGATCGTAGTCCTGGTTCGTCGTACTTTCGCTGCCGTGATTGACGATCGCGGATGAGCCACGGTTGTCTGTTGAAACGATTGTTTGGGTGACGTCGCCACCGATGATGACCGTGTCACTACCGAGACCGCCGATGATCGTGTAGGCCACACCGCTGCGGGTGCCGAGCACGTAGAACGTGTCGTCGCCTTCGAGTCCGTCGACCTTGACCGCCTCTTCCACGCCATCAATGGTGACGTTGAGACCGGCACCGAAGACGCCATCTTCGTTAATCACGAAATTGTCGGCACCTTCGGTTCCGACCGCTATCACCGTGTCGGTTCCCGCACCACCGTTAATACTGACGGGGGCGTTGATGTTGTAGCGAATCGTGTCTTCCCCGTCGCCGCCTTCAATCACGGTTTTGCCATCAATGATGAACGCGCGGATAATGAACTCGTCGTTCCCGCCTTCGCCTTCGAGCCGGATCGCGGCTTTGTTACTGAACACGGTGAATCTATCACCGCCATCACCGCCGTAGATCACCATCGGCATCGAAATACCGGAACTGAGGTAGTTCGTTCCGGTCAGAGCGAGCAGCGTGATATGGTCCTCGGGGAGCACACCACCGGTCACGTTCGGGTCACCATTGAACACCTGTCCGATTTGGAAAGTGTCCTTGCCCGCGCCGCCGTCGAGCGTGGTGATGACGGAGTTGTCGTCACTGACAAACGTATCGTCACCGGCGAGCGAGTTCACTCGCATCCGGGCGTTGATCGAATCGGTGTAGTCAACCCGCTCGAACGAATCGTCCAACCCGTCGGAGTCGTTGACGTCGTCGCTCGTCTGCAACAACGCGACAAACTTCTCGCGAAGCAAAAACAGATCATCGTTCGCCGTGCCGACGATCAACAACGAATCAACACCATCATCGGGGGCACCGGTATCGTTAATCGAAATGCGTTCGGTACCGGTTCCCGACAGCGTGATGTTGTAGACGTCCGTGCCACCGGTGGCGTCGATGTAGTAACGGTTTTCGTCGAGATACTCGATGTTGATCACGTCTTCGTCGTTGCCGCTGGTAAGGCGGGTGATCGGGGCGGCGATGTTCTCGAACAGATCGATTACGCTGCCGAGATCGTCGACGTCGCCGAGGTCGACATTGAGGATGAATTCACCGCTCGCGGTGACCGACGATACCGGATTCGAATCGCCATCAACGGAGGCGTTACGAGAAATACGAACGCTATCGCCGATGTTGAATGTCACGTTTCCTGAGTGGGCGATCACGAGACTGCCCACGTCAATGAGCAGATCTTCGCCGATCGCGGACGTATCGGGCAACGTGACAATGATGTCTCCGGCCACGGAACTGTGGAAGTCACCGGCGACGACCGATCCGGCGGTTTCAATCAAATAAATGCTGCCGGTCGTGGTGGCACTGAGTCGCTGCGTCGGTTGCGAGTCATCGTCATTGGCAACCGTGTAGGTCGAACGTGTGTCGAGCTGGATCGGATGGGCGAGCAAACCGATGCTGCTGTGCCAAACCGCGTCGATCGCATCGGCGGTGCCGGCGAGCAACGTGATGCTGGTCCCGATCACGTCATTGGCGTCGGTGTTGTCCGCGTCGAGTAGATTCCCTGCCGCGGCGAGGCTGACGTTGCCGGAATTGCTAATCACCTGTTGGACCATCAACGGCCCGGCGACTTCCGCGATCCAAATTGATCTCTCGGCCGTCGCGTTGAGCCATCCCGAACCGTCATCGCTCGTGTCGATCAACAGGGTTTGGGTTGCCTCACCGATCGTGGCGTTGTTGGCGGGAGTCAATGCCGCGTTGACGCTCAGCGTGTCGGTGATAATGTGCGCGTCGGTATCGGGAGCGATCAAGCGTCCATCGAGCACACTGCCGGTCGACCGAATGGTGGTGGCGGCGTCTGCGGCGTTGAGTTGGATGAGCAACAAATCACTCAAGACTTCGATTTGAAAAACGCTGCCGTCGACGTCCAACGCGAGTTTCTCGTAGGTGTTATTTGCGAGATCGGCGGCGTCTTTCAGATAGCTGCCGATCGTCGTCGACACGTCACTGCGCAGATACGCGTTGCCGCCCACGTCCCCGTTGATACCACCGAGAATGACGCCGGTGATGGCGTCTTGGACGGCGTGCGAAATCCGCAGGTCGATGGGGTTGGTGAGCGAACCGACGTTGCCACCGAATTCAAGGGCGAGTTGCGGTGCAAACACGTTCCAGTCCGTCGGCGTGGCCGAAGGGGAACCGTCGATGAGGTTGCCCGTCGCGGCCAATCGAACGACCCCGAGGGCTTCGAGTTTGCCGATCGTCAGGTTGCCGGACGTGACCTCGATGTCCATGTCGCCACGCGAGTAAGCACGTGAAACGGTGAGGTCGCCGTAGGAGATGTTCGTTCCGTTGACATCGAACACTCCGTTGCCCTGGATGACTCGGAACGAGGCGTCCGACGATCCCGACAATTCACCCGAGGCAGGCACGAGGACACGCAGTGGAGCGTCGTTATCACCGATTCCACGGATGATCTTCCCGTTGAGGTTCACATCGTTGCCCGCGATGATCGCCGCGCCGACACCGGTTCCCAAGTCGACGAGATCGCCGATCGTGCGGATGCGAATGCTGTTCGCCGAAACGATTCGCTCGACGAATAAATCGCCAGCGGCGTTGAGTGCAACGTCGCCGTCGGCTTTCACGAGTAGCGTGCCGTTTTCACTATCGTTGTGGGAATCGGAATCGAGCGTTTGAATGTTCACGTCGTCCACGATTTGGATCGTGACGCGTTGCAGGTCGGCGGTGTCGGAAATCAATTGCCCGTTGATGAGTGGCAATGGAATCGTCGCGCCATTGACAACGAATTCCCAGCGGTCGGTGTCGGTGAGGTCTTCGGTTGCGAAAGTGATATCCTCACTCGAATCGGCATCGCCGGCAACGAAACGATAAATCTCCAGTGATTGAGCCGGTGCCGTCCCGACGGTGAAGACAACGGTTTGGCCGCGCTGCACGTTGGTCGGTGCCAGGAACGTGGCGGCGTTGAAATCAGGGCCGAGTTGACGCGGCACGTCCACATGACTGTCGTGAGCGATCGGCATGAACTGCCAACGGTTCTCGTCGGTAAAATCCTCGGTCGCGAACGTGAACGTTTCGTTGTACGCGTCGTCGGCGCCCTCGATGAACGTGTACAAACCGTAGGACACGGTGTCGTATTCGACCAGCACCACGTCACCGTGAGTCACCGTTTGAGCGATGGCGTCGTCCGTCGTATTGAAATCAATCGCGACGGCGGTGAAATCTGAACGCGTGCCCAGGTCGACGTTGTCAAACGAGAACGTGCTGAGTTCGGTTCCGGTGTAGAGGTACGTCGTGTAGTACCGGCCGATGATGTCATCGACAGCGGTGCGTGCGAGGAATGATTTGCGTTCACTCCACTCGTCGAGTCGGGTTTGGAAATCGTTCGCCGATTCGCCAGCGCCTTGCACGGGCAGCCCGAGACCTTGCGACATGTTGAACGTGCGGACATCAGACAATTGCCCGATCCGTCCCGACGGTGGAGCGGCGGGATTACCCGAGCCGTTGACGATCAAATCAATATCGACGCCGAGAATGTTCAACGTCTCGGAGGTGTCTGCGGCTGCACCGGAGCCGATTTGTTCGGTGTGCGGATACAAGAACCGACGCAGCGGCCCGGCCATCGGCGAGGCGAGCTGGCTCGAGGACAACGCCCGATCGGTTCGACGCGTTTGACGATCGTCGAGCTGTTCGTTTTGCTGCGTCGAGATTAAAGGATTGGTAACCGTGTTGGTTTCACCAAGCAAGAAAATGTAATCGAGGTCGTAGTCACTCGCCCGGATCGTCTCGGTCAACCGATAGGTCTCGTCGGTGATCGTCGCGGCGTTGGTCGTGTAATGAAAACGAAGAAATTGGAACTGTGACAGATCACCGAACCCACCATCGATTTCCGGCAGGTCGAGCGATTTGCCGTGCAGCAGCGTCGTCGAACCGTCGAACGGAGTTTCCGGATCGAGGTGCGTCGGGATGATCGCGGCGTCGGCTCGGGTGATGCCGAGTTTGAACGTCGTCGCGGTGGACTCGGCGACGTAATACGTGATCCCGTCACGCAGCCCCTGACGGGTCGGATCAAACGCACCGGTATCCGACGGAATCGGTGTGGCCAGTGGCAAGACTTTGGCTTTTATGCCGGTGTAACGAACGAGGTTGCCGGCGGCATTGATGGCGTAATCGCCCGGCAGGAACTCGACGCGTTCGGTGAAGTTCATTTCACGAGCGTCCAGACGCAGCGTGAACGCGGTGAATTTTTCAGGGTCGTTGAAGTCACCCGATTGCAGATCGAAATCTGCTTCGCCGGCGCCGATGTAACTCAGGAAACTGCCATCATTGAGCTGAATGATTTCGTCGGTAACCAACACAACGCTCTGCGTATCGTTGGCGTCTTGCACGTGCGTGATGGTGAGCGATTGCCAGTTCGCGCCCGTCATCGCGTCTCGTGAAGGAACCATTCCGATTGCGAACGTGATCTCATCGCCGTTGGACAACCCGTGGGCCGTCGTGGTGGTGATGACATCGGTTTCCCCGTTCATTGACGCGATGCGGATCTCGGTGGCGACGTCGCGGCGGATGCGATAATCCGATGCCTCGACAGGACCGCTCGGGTTGAGGTTGACCTTCGTAGACGCAGCCGCGTTCGCGTTGGTGGTGGCGAAACCGACTCGCTCGGGGTGCGCCGGGTCGACGACGGCGAAGTAAACCGTATCGGGGATCAAACCGAGAGCAACGAAGGTTGTTTCGGTGATTTCGAAAATAACCTGGTCGCCGGTCGTGAGCCCTTGATCGGAACCGAAGATCAGTTCATCGCTCGCGGCATCGACGGCCGAGGCGATCGAGGAGGTTCGGTTGGCCGATCGGGTGTTGGTCCAGTAATTGTGGTACCGCTGCGTGATTTCGTTTTCGAGATTGATCATGCCGTACTCGACGGCCTCGCGGGCCTCTTTGTCAGTGATCGCAAGTTCGGCGTTGAGGGCGTTGAGTTCCTCGAGTGTGGGGCCGGCGAGGACCTCTTCGATGCCATCGGTGATGTCACCGTGGAGCGTGGTCAGGTAGACGCCGCCGTGCAGCGATCGGACTGCGATGTCTTTGCGATATTCCGACGCGGGTCTGCCTTCGCTGGTCGCGTCGGGGTCACCGAGGTCGGCTGAGATTTGGCTGGTGTAACTAACCGGTGACACCAGCACGAGGTTGCCGTTTTCTTCCTCGACGTGAATGTCGAGTTCGGCGAACGCGGACAGACCACCGGTGCCGTGGATGTTGCTGTCGATTCGGACTTCGTTTTCATAAGAACCGATTCTACCGGATTTCGTTCGCAGTTCGATGTGATTGCCGCGGATGTGCCAATTGGTATTGGGTTCGGAGGTACCCATCGTGTCACGTGAGCTATCGGGCAACACGGCGATGCCTTCGGCGGCGGTGATGAACACGTCGCCGGTCGAATCGATTCGGTCGATTGTGATCGTGCCCGGCGTGGCAGCGGGTTCGCCCTCACCACCCATGGAGAATGCCATGGGAGCGGGAATCGGTTGACTGAGGTCGTTGTGGCTTTGATCCTGTTGACGTTCTTGAACGAGTTCGTTGGTGATGCCATCGACCCGCACCGTGCCACCCGCCGAGACGACCAGCGGTCCGTTGTCGGTTTCCACGTTGACGTCGATACTGCCACCGGTGTGCAGTTCCGGGGTGACGCCGTAGACGCCAACGGTTCCCGCGCCGATGATATCGCGTCCGGCATTGAGATAAATCGTGCTGCCCTCGGGGGCGTCAATATCGCCTTTGAGGATGATGTTGCCACCGGACGTAATGCTGATTTTCGACGTCCGGTCGCCACCGATGAACGACACATCGATCGGGTAGTCCGCTTTGAGCGTGTGGGTGTAGTAATCGGTGACACCGGTCGACGTGGTGACTTCGGTGTGAACCGTTTTCTTTCGCAGCCAACCGCCGCCGGTGGTCCAGCGACGGTCGTTTTGACTTTCGTTCTGGAAATCGCTGCCGACGACGTTGGACGGGAAGATACCGTTGACGATCGCCGGGAAAGCGTTCGCTGCCACCGGGCTCCAAACATCGGTATCGCGATAGTCCTGTGTCGAGAGAGCGAGTTCCACGTTCACTTCACCGACGTACCGATATTGAGTTGCCCCGTTATTGAGTCCACCGTGATTGTCACCAACGATGTAGACAAACGTGTCGGCCCGCATTTTGACCGTGACATCGGGCGCCTGGTGGTATTTGATCGAGTAGGCTTTCCCTACGGCGGCAGGGATGTACCCGGCCTCATCCGGACCGACGAGAGATTCGGATCGAAGGATCGGAAAAGCGTCACGGAAGTTGACGGTCTCCCATCGGAACGAGCGGTCTTTGACAAGAAAATCGCCAAACGCATTGTCACCGAACAGGTTGAAGGAACGTTTTTCAAACTTCTGCACGACCACCTTCGTTTTGTCTTGGCCTTCGACCCAAATGTACAGCAGATTCGGTGCCGGATCGGTATTGCCGAGCTGATTCGAAATGCCCGGGCGATACTGCATCCCCATCACAGGAGAACCGGAGGTGCCGACGTTGACGACGTCCGTCGACATGGCCGTGCCGGGGTGCTCGTGGTAATCAATCCGAGAAATCGAGTCGATCTTACTCGCCGTTCCCGACTCGCCTGGGATGAGGTTGCCCACGTAGTTGCGGGCGACCATGCCTGACGAGGACATCGTGTAAATCGTTTTCGTCAAACTGTTCGTGTCGAGCAAAATGATCTCGCCGACGCGATCGGTCGTCGTGTCAATCTCATTCAGAATGACGTCGTAACCGCTCTGATTGTTGATCGTGACGTTGGCGTGTCCGTGGGCGGCGACGATGCGTCCGTTACCCGTCGACATTAAACGCCCAGCGAGCGTGATCCGGCCGCCGGTCGGATTGACCGGGTTGAACACGATGGCCTGTTTGGACGCATCGAAATATCCGCTGACAGGAACCGATACCGGTTCCTCATTGCTGGTGAATTGGATGCCACCGAGACCGTTGCCGTGACTGTCGATGAGTGAGGTCGTCGACGAAGATTGACGGAACGTCGAGGGCACATTGACGGTGACGGTATCGACGCCACTTTGGATGAGGCCGTTGATGTTGAGCTGACGGGCGGTGATCGAAATCGCACCCTGGGCCGTGATCGCGGATTCGTTCTCATCGATTGACTCTTGAAGTGTCAGCACCGAACCGGGAACCGGCAGATAGAACGTTCGTGTGAAGCTGCCGAAGAAGAACCGAAAGTGAACAGTGTACGCGCGGAACTCGGGAATGCCGACTTGTTCGGCGGTATCGAAGGACTGAAACCGAGGCGAACCGTCTTTGTTGAATACGGCGCTGCGGAAGTGCTGATAGTTAAGATATTGGCGTGGGTCGCGGTTGGTGTGCAACCAGTCTTCGCTGTTGAGATTGAAATCTTTACCGGCCTCAATGTTGACCGACGCACCACGGATCTCGCCACTGACAGTGATGCTACCGAACGCGTTGACGATATGAACGCTGCCGTTTTCGTTAACAACGTCGCCGGTGATGTACAGATCGTTCGGTGCGGTGAACGTCGGTGCCTCTGGTAGTGGAGTACCCACGAACAGTTCGGTATTCGGCGCGGCCAAGCCCGCGTCGTCGACGGTCATCGTGTTGTTGGTAATCGTGATCGTCGAGGTGCCGAAGGCGAGCGAGTTGTTTCCAGTGGTCGCTCCGTCGGGTCCGGCGGACGCGTCGGGCGTTTGGTTCGGGAGCACCTTTCGATAGTTGTGGTAAACGAACCCAGGGTCGAACTGCACGAGTTCATCATCGATCACAACAACACGTCGGTTGTCCCGAACGATGGTTTCACCCACGATGGGAATGAACGGCGTGTTGTTTTCGATCGTGATGCTTGATTCATCCCGTGCCCTCACGTTCGGGTTGTATACGAACGGGGAGGCCGCATCGACGTAAACGGATCCGGGGGCGGCATAGATATTCGGTAACTCGATGAACATCGCGTCGAGTTCTTCACGGACGACGGTGATGGTGCGCGCCGCACCGATCGGGTTGCCGTTTTGATCGAGATCTTGAATGGTTCGCTGCTCGGTCAGTCCGAGGTCGTTCAGTGTGTTGTCAATTTGCGCGAGTTGAATTTCATAACGTGCGATCGCTTCGGGGTTGTTCCCGTGCGACACCATCCAACGCAGCACTTCCTTGCGTTGGTTCAGCAACAGGTTACCGACGTTGCGATACGACAGCGTCGGCATGTCGATGTCGGGATTCTTAATGACATAGAATTTACCCTGCAGGCTGGCTTGGAAGACCGCCGTTTGTCCGCTATCAAATGTCGCGGTTTTGGATTTGAGATCGTTGAGCTGCGCCGTCGAGTAGCCGCTGAGATCCTCCCACATCGTCGCATCGGAATAATTGATGTTCTGGAGGACGAGTTGTTGATCGTCGAGGTCCGGACGGATGTTGCCCTGCCCGTCGACGGGCCGGTAACCGTACGCACGACCGGGAACGCCTCCGTTGTGATTCGTTCCTTCGACAGTAACGATGTTGCCGATGGAGACATCGACCGCGATTTCGTCGACAACGAGAGTTTCGAACTCGTAGGGGATCTCGGTGTCGAGGTTCAGACCGAGGAACTCGGCGAATTCGTAATCGTTATCTCCGATGACGAAATTGCCTTTATTCGGATCGAGGTAACTGCTCAATAACCACGGGGCAGCCTTCAAGCTGCTGAGCCGTGGGCGGAATTGGTTGCGACCTGAAAGTTGGCTGTGCGGCGGGTGATTTATTTGGATCCTGCCGCAATCTCCCGGTCGGCC
>Ga0163216_101046_pt1 | contig 22679 bp, 20 predicted proteins | sample SynspAceP_FD_167610 | JGI IMG/M metagenome (GOLD analysis project Ga0163216, IMG submission 167610) | Saline lake microbial communities from Ace Lake in Antarctica - Synechococcus sp. Ace-P (Illumina Assembly) | ecosystem: Environmental > Aquatic > Non-marine Saline and Alkaline > Saline ...
CCCATTGGCCGCCATTGCAATTCTGATTGTCATTGGGCTGACATCCTTGATTGGCCGAAAACACTTCCGGACCGAGATGGGCACGCAGCCCAAAAAAACATAACGAAATTCAAATATCACCAGATCTGAAAGTCAGCCCATGCGCCAACCGAATTTTCTTCTGTTCATGACCGATCAGCATAGGGCTGATCATTTGGGTTGTTACGGTAATTCGATTGTTCAAACCCCCAATATTGACGGGCTCGCAGAGCGCGGACGGCGCTTTGACAAGTTTTATGTGGCATGTCCAATTTGCATGCCAAACCGCATTGCGATGATGACTGGCAGAATGCCCGGTACCAACGGGTCGCGGCATAATGGTATTCCACTGGATCTTGACGCCGTGACATTTGTCGATCTGCTTCGATCTGCAGGTTACAAGACCGGCCTGATCGGCAAGAGCCACCTTCAAAACATGACCGGCCGTCCCGTGAGCAATGCTGCCTGCCAGCAAAATGCCGATCTGGCTGAGCCGCCTGAAGACCTTGGTGATGCCGTTCGTGAACGAAGGGCTGGGCCAGCATATGAGGCGGAGATGATGAAGCAGTGGGCTGAAAACCCGGATCGGGAGATCAGACTTCCCTATTACGGATTTGACCATGTGCGCTTTGCAAACGGACATGGAGATCAGGTTCACGGCCACTATGACCGCTGGCTGCAGGACAGGCACACCAATCCGGAAGCCTTGCGCGGTCCGGAAGCAGCCCTGGAAACGCCGGGTTTGCAAGCGCCGCAGGCGTGGCGCACCTCAGTACCCGAAGAGCTTTACCCAACCAGTTACGTTGCGGATGAAACACTCTCGTTTCTGGATGAGTTGGCAAAAGGTGATGAGAACCAACCCTTTTATATTCAATGTTCCTTTCCTGATCCGCATCATCCGTTTACGCCCCCGGGACGTTATTTTGATTTATATGATCCCAATGACATACCGCTCCCTGAAACTTTCAGGACGATTGGAAAGGATGAGCATCCATTCCTCACTGCGTTGCGGTCCGATACAATCAACGACAAAGCTGACGATGCTGGACCCAGACCCTTCGTGACGACAGATGCAGAGGCGACCCAGCAGATCATAGCTTTGACCTACGGCATGATAACCATGGTTGACGATGCTATTGGGCGCGTTCTTGAAGGATTGCGAGCGCGCGGCCTTGATGAAAATACAATAGTTATTTTCACCAGTGACCACGGTGACTTCATGGGAGATCACGGATTGATGTTGAAGCATGGGCTTCACTACGATGGCGTTTTGCGCGTCCCCTTTATCTGGTCTGAGCCTGAGGAACCAAGCGCCAGCGTCAGCCAACAACTGGGCGGCACCATTGATATTGGCACAACGATATTGGCGCGCGCTGGATTGGCACCTCAAAACGGCTCTCAGGGGATGGATATCATATCTGAGACCGGGTCCAACGCGTTGGCATCCCGGCAGGGCATGCTGGTTGAAGAAGATGAACTGGGCATCCATCTTGGCAGAGATGAGGGCATGCGGACGCGCACCTTTGTGACCGGGAGATGGAGATTAAGCCTGTTCGATGGCATGGATTACGGAGAGCTTTTCGATCGGGAAATTGATCCGGGTGAGACCCAAAACCTTTGGAATTCACCTGCGCATGCCCAGCCCCGTGCCGAACTGATGGAGCTAATGCTTCGAGAGATGATCCGCCTCGGTGATACCGCGCCTCGACCCACACATGTAGCGTAAAAAGAGTACAGCCATGCGTCAGAGAACGACTGGTCTTTGGGAATATGACAGGAGCGAAGCGACTGATGGCTTTACCCTGATCAGCCCGCTTCATACCCAACAGACTTACCTCATCGATATGAGCGGCGAAATGGTTCATTCCTGGTCACACCCGTTTGTTCCTGGAAACTATGCCTATCTGTTGGAAAACGGCAATCTTCTGTGGTCCGGCGAAACACCCGATGGCCCTCGACCAGGTGGCGGCAAGGGTGGCCTATTGCGCGAATACAGTTGGGACGGTGACATTGTCTGGGAGTATGCCGATGATCGCCAGCATCATGACTTCAGACGGTTATCAAATGGAAACACGGTTTATCTCGGATGGGAGCAAATGCCCGAAGAGGCTGCGTTTCGTGTTCAAGGTGCCGAGCCGGGCACAGAAGATGATCAGGGTGTTATCTGGGGCGATTTCCTGCGTGAGGTAACGCCTGATGGAGAGACCGTCTGGGAATGGCATGCGCATTCCGGCATGCAGATCGATAAGTTTCCGTTGCATCCCATGAGCACGAGAAAAGAGTTCCTCCACACCAATGCGGTGACGGAATTGCCAAACGGCGATTTTATGGTGAGCTTTCGCAAAAACAGCTGCATTGCAATTATTGAAAAAGCGACTTCGCAACTGGTTTGGCATCATCAGGATGACAGTTGGGGGCAGCAGCATGATTGCACGATGCTTCAGAACGGAAACATTCTTCTGTTTGCAAATGGATTGCACGTTCCGGGCGGCGTACCATTTTCCCGGGTTGTTGAATTTGATCCGAAATCCGGGCAGGAATTCTGGACATATAAGGGCGCACCGCCATACACTTTTTTTAGCCCAAACATTAGCGGCGCTCAGAGGCTTTGGAGCGGAAACACATTGATATGCGAAGGTTTGAACGGACGCATATTTGAGGTCACGTCCAGTGGCGATATTGTGTGGGAGTTCGTGACGCCGTGGTTTGGTCCGTTCATGGGAGGTAAGTCCAATTCGGTCTTCCGAGCCTATCGTTATGCAGCGGATTCAACGCAAATCAGAGGGCGACTTGGGTCAAACTGAGTGTTTCAAACTGCTGGCAGGGCGATGGTGCTTATTCTATGATTCAATAATCATGAAAATTGCTTCAGGGAATTGTCGGTGATGCAAAGTCTCGCTCGTGGTCTGAGTGTTCTTGATTTTATCGCACGCAGTGAGGGTGTGACCTTCACGGCGATTGTAGAGGCCACGGGCTTGTCGAAAGCTGTCGTCCACAGGATCGTCGCCGAGCTGTTACGCAGCGGGTTTGTATTCCGTAACCGGTCCAACAAGAAATTTTTCGGGGCACCGTTGATTGCCGCGTCGCCCAGTGGCTCCTACGCCAGGATTCTCCTCAGCGCCGCGTCACAACCAATGGACTGGCTGGTGAAGAAAATTTCTTGGCCGTCAGATCTGTTTATCCATGAAGGACGGCAGATGGTGATGATTGAATCGAGCCGACCATCCTCTCCGTTTCACCTGCGGTGGAGCCGTATTGGAAGAAATGCACCGATGCTGTTGTCCTCGGTTGGTCGGGCATTGCTGGCGGCAATGCCGCCGGAAGAACGCCAGACGATATATGACGAGTTGAAAGCGGAAGGCGAATGGAAGAGTCAAATTGGCTGGCTGAAGCGTCCATTGGATCACATTATCGATGAGGCCTCGGAGCGCGGATATGCTGAACGCGAACGCAGCTTTGCCGGTCCGGTTCTGGAACGCAGCGGCGAGACCTCCTTTGCCGTTGCAATCAGGGCAGGCAGCATCATTATCGGGGCAATTAATATCTGGTGGCCATCTTCGGCAGATCCGGATCAGACATTTATCTCCAAGTTCAAAGAACCTCTCCTGGAGTGTCGATCAAAAATTGAAACCAATCTCAGTAGTTGTGATTAGGTTATTCGGAAGTCTTCCAGAGCTTTCTTTTCGCTTTTCACCAAGTCTTTTGCAGCGCAGCAACTTGCGCGATTTGGCGTGATCCGGTAATCGCTTGTCATGACAACACATCCAGATTCCATATTGATCGTCGATTTCGGCTCTCAGGTAACCCAACTTATTGCAAGACGGGTACGTGAAGCCGGGATTTATTGTGAAATTGCTCCGTTTCAAGCGGCTGAAGAAGCTTTTGAACGGATGCAGCCAAAGGGCGTGATCCTGTCCGGTGGACCTTCATCCACGTCGGAGATTGATTCCCCACGTGCGCCGCAGATTGTCTTTGACAGCGGCGTTCCTGTGCTGGGCATTTGTTACGGTCAAATGGCCATGTGCGTACAGATTGGCGGCCAGGCTGAAGGGTCCGATCATCGCGAGTTTGGACGCGCCTTCGTGGATGTCAAAAAGGCTTCTCCCTTGTTTGACGGTGTCTGGGAGACCGGCAGCAGCCACCAGGTTTGGATGAGCCATGGAGACCGGGTCATCTCGTTGCCGGAAGGTTTTGAGGTTCTGGCGGTGTCCGAAGGGGCGCCGTATGCGGCTTATGCCAATGAAGCACGCAAATATTACGGCGTGATGTTCCATCCCGAAGTTGTGCATACGCCTGATGGCGGCAAGCTTCTGTCGAATTTTGTTCATAAAATCGTTGGTCTTGAAACCAATTGGAGCATGGCTGGTTACCGCGAACGAGCGGTGCAGACCATTCGTGATCAAGTGGGCGATGGGCGTGTTATCTGTGCGTTGTCAGGCGGTGTGGATTCATCGGTTGCTGCGCTGCTGATTCATGAAGCCATTGGCGATCAACTGAACTGTATTCTCGTTGACCATGGTCTGATGCGCAAGGACGAGGCTGCCGGAGTGGTGGCCATGTTTGAAGAGCATTACGATCTGAATTTGAAACTTGTTGATGCGTCAGATCGGTTTATCGATGCGCTGGAAGGCGAAGCAGACCCTGAGACAAAGCGCAAAACGATTGGCCGCCTGTTCATTGAGGTCTTTGAGGAAGAGGCCAAGGCCATTGGCGGCGCAGACTTTCTGGCGCAGGGCACGCTCTATCCCGATGTGATTGAAAGTGTTTCGTTCAGTGGCGGGCCGTCGGTCACCATCAAGTCGCATCACAATGTCGGCGGTCTGCCAGAGCGCATGAATATGCAGCTCGTCGAACCGTTACGCGAATTGTTCAAGGATGAGGTGAGGGCCCTTGGCCGCGAATTAGGCCTGCCAGACAGTTTTGTCGGGCGCCATCCATTCCCGGGGCCTGGCCTTGCTATTCGCTGCCCAGGCGGCGTGACACGCGAAAAGCTGACTATCTTGCGTCAGGCCGATGCCATCTATCTGGATGAAATCCGCAAGGCGGGTCTGTATGATACGATCTGGCAGGCATTTGCAGTTCTGCTTCCGGTACAGACTGTTGGCGTCATGGGCGATGGCCGAACTTATGAATCCGTTTGTGCCTTGCGTGCCGTCACATCAGTGGACGGAATGACCGCCGATTTTTACCATTACGATATGAATTTTCTGGGCCGTGCGGCGACTCGGATCATCAATGAGGTGCGGGGTATCAACCGCGTGGTTTATGATATTACTTCAAAGCCGCCAGGCACGATTGAGTGGGAATGAGCCCAGGCGTGTTGTGGTCACTGCAATAACTCTGCCCTGCGTATTGTCGCATCTTTCCGTGACCAAAGCTCTTCTTTCAGCTCGATGCCGTGACCATGGGCTTGATTCAGTTTGACCATCCCGCGTTCGACGGTCGGTACTCCTTGCGCTAACTCGGGATACCAACCTGTGTAGAAGGCGCGAACGCTTTCCTGTATCAGCGCGTTTTTCAGATGCATCGACAGATGGGAGGACGCGGCGTAAACCACTGGTCCGGTGCAGTCGTGCGGCGCGACAGGTACTTTGTAGGCCTCTGCCATGCCAGCAATCTTGCGCGCTTCGGTGACGCCGCCGCACCATGATAAATCCAGCATGACAACGCCTGCAGCGCCGGTTTCCAGATATGCCCGGAAGGCGGCCGTGCCATTCAAAGTTTCAGATGCGCAAATCCAGGTTTTGCAAACTGTCGCATACTCTGCCAGATCGCCAGGTGTATCCAGCCGAAACGGATCTTCATGCCAATAGGTCTTGAAGGGCACCAACTCTTGCGCAAGCCGCTTTGCCATGGGCAGTGACCACAGGGAGTGGAATTCGACCATGATATCCATTTCATCGCCGACTGCGTCTCGTATCTGCTCAAACGGCTTGAGAGCGGTGCGCAATTCTTGCGGCGTAATATCCAGGCCACCTGAGCGTTCAGCTGCAATATCGAATGGCCAAATTTTCATGGCGCTTATGTCGTCATCAAGTAGCGATTTGGCGAGCGTGCCAGCATCTGTCAAAAATGCCTCAAGATCCTCATAAGGCCCTTCGCTTTTGTCGGTGTTCCAATTTTCGACCGATTGGCCTTCGCGGTTTCGGACATATTTGTAGCCAGCACAGGTATTGTAGGTGCGGATTGCATCACGAGACCGGCCGCCCAGCGCGTCGGCCAGCGGCAGTTCTATTGCTTTGGCAAACAAATCCCACAGCGCAATGTCGAGCGCAGAGTAGGCACGTGTCTCAACGCCTGCACCGCGCCAGCCAATGTAATCGCCCAACTGATTGATACAGTCCTGGAGGTGCATTGGGTTTTTGCCCAGCAGTCGAGGGGCGCACCAATCGTGGATATAGGCTTCCACAGCGGACGCCCCAAAAAAGGTCTCACCAAGCCCGATTACGCCTTCATCAGTCTCGACCACCACCCAGATGATATTGGCAAACTCATCAAGCCGTAGCGTCTTTATGGCAGTGATTTTCATATCTTAGCGCCCTGTGATTCCAGGGAACGTAATCAGCATCGCCAGTGCCAAAATCTGTAAGCCGATAAAGGGCAGAAGGGACCTGAAGATTGTGGCCAAAGAGATGTCGGGCGGCGCCACGCTTTTCAGATAGAACGCAGCGGGCCCAAAGGGCGGCGACAGGAACGAGACTTGCATATTCATGCAGAACACGACGCCAAACCAGACCGGATCATAGCCAAGATCAGTAATGATCGGGACGAAGATCGGCATCGTTAAAAGCGCTATACCCACCCAGTCCAGGAACATGCCGAGCACAAATAGGATAAGCATCATGAACAGCAGGATTACCAACCGGTCTTCGGATATACCGGTAATCATTTCTGAGACGAAATTGATGCCACCCATGAGGTTGAAGACACCAACGAGCGCGCTCGCACCAATGCCGATCCACACGATCATGCCTACGGTTTGCAGCGTTTGAAGGGCCGCGCCTTTCAGCAGAGCGAAGGAAAATTCGCCGCGTATCACAGTTGATAGCAAGACGCCTGCAACCCCCACGGCGGAGGCTTCGGTGATGCTCGCGATGCCGCCATAAATTGAACCCAGAACACAGGCAACCACCAGCAGTGGCAGGAACAGGCCTTTGAGCAGGCGCAGCTTTTCGCTCGTTGGCACTTCATCATCCTGCTCAGGAACCGGGGCAAGTGATGGATTTAAATGCGCGCGGATGAGGACGTAAGCGACATAAAACCCGGCAAGCATAAGGCCTGGCAAAAACGAAGCGGTGAACAGGTCACCGATGGAGACATTTGCGGTCAGACCATAGATGATCAAAACAATCGATGGTGGCACCATCGTGCCAAGCGCACCACCGGCGCAGACCACGCCAATTGCCAAATGCTTGTCATATCCAAGCCGCAGCATTTGCGGCAGAGCGACCAGCCCGAGCAGCACAACTTCGCCGCCGATGATCCCGCTCATGGCTGCCAGGATGACCGCGACCACGATGGTCTGAATGGCAACACCGCCGCGCAGCCGTCCACCGACAAGGCGCATGGCATCAAACAAGTCACGCGCAATGCCGGATCGGTCAAGGATCGCTGCCATCAACACGAACATTGGCACCGAGACAAATACGAAGGAGGAGACAAATGAGTAAACGCGGCTGGTGATCAATGGCACCACCATTGGGCCAAACCAACCAAGCGCGAAAATGAGCGCGACAAGAAGCGTGACATAGGCCAGCGGGATGCCGGTCACCAAAAGACACAGCAGCATGGCGAACATCAAGAAGGTGCCGCCCTCAATGCCGAGCGACTGAAACGAGCCGAAAAGTTCCACTAAGTGCGACCTCTGGCGTAATTATAGGCAAGGATGATGAATTGGACCGCCATCACGGTCAGAACAACCAGCAGAAAGACTTTGATTGAGCCGGGGTAGACAGGATCCCAGGCGCTGCCTGTGCGCTCCAGCCGGAAGCTGCCGTCGGGCCGGAAGGCCGCGCGTAAAACCATCGTGTAGGCGGCCCATGCAAACATGGCACTCGCCGCGGCACAAATGATAGAAATGACAATATCGAAGATGCGTCGGATGCGCGGTGGGATGGCATCATAAATAAGAACGACGCGGATGTGGCGGTTGCGCGCGGTGCAATACAGACCGCCATAAACGAACGCCACACCGCACAAGAAAATGGTTGTTTCATGCGCCCAGATCGTAGGCGCGTTAAAGACGTAACGCAGTATGACCTCGTTGATCAAAATGAGCATCGACAGTACAATGCCAACGGCAAACACAATGCCTAAACGGTCAATCCAGCGGCCCAGCCAGCCCGCTTGTTCAATCGCGCCAGGGTCGACAGGTACGTGCGCTGGTTCTTCAGTTTTTGACAAGACAATTCCCCATGGAAAACGGGTCCCTACGTAACAAGAACCGGGCAAAGCGCCCGGTTCCTGTTCGGCTTATGCTTATTGCATCAGGCCATTTTCTTTGAGGTATTTGGTCAGAACGTCATAGACCTTTTGTGCATTGTCAGAGCGCGCGGCCACTTTCGCCCATTCGCCTGTGGCGATTGTGCGGAACTTTGCGCGTTCTTCAGCAGGCCAATCGGAAACAGTGACGGTGCCACCCGCTTTTGCGGCTGCAACAGCTTCCAGGTCCCTGGCAGCAAGTGCTGCAACTTGGCTTAGTGAGAATTCGCGTACGCTTTCTTCCAGCGCAGCTTTCACATCATCAGACAGGCCATCCCACTTGCCTTTGTTCATTGAGATTTCGACAAGCGGCATGGAGTGGAAACCGGGATAGACCGGATGTGGCGCTACATCGTGCATGCCTTGCGCCTGATTGGTGGAGAACACTGAATAGTCAGCCGCATCAATCACGCCCTTATCGAGGGAAGTGAACACTTCGGAGCCGGGCAGGTTGACCGGTGCCGCGCCAGCAGCTGCAAAGACCTGCTGAACCAGGCCTTCAGGTGCACGCATCTTAAGGCCTTTAAGATCGTCAACTCCGTTAAGTGGTTTTTTGGAAACAAAGGCTTCAAGGCCCGGTGTTGTCGCGCCGATGAAATGGAGACCATAAGGCTCTACCAATTCATTCATCAGTTCTTTGCCGCCGCCGTCATTCATAAAGGCGAACATTTCATCCGGTGACGACCATGCCCCCACTGGATTGGCGATCAAACCGAAGGCTGGATCCTTGCCCGCAAAATAAGACGTATCAGTGATGTGTCCGTCCAAAATGCCGGCCGCAATAGCGTCTTGCGTTTCGTTGTGGGCAACAATGGATTCGACCGGAAGCAACTCGATGGCCACTTTGCCGCCGGTCTTTGCAGACACGCTTGTGGCCCAGCCCTGCTGCAGAATGAAATTGGGGTTGCCTGCCGGATCAGATGACTGGAATTTGAGCGTCATTTCCTGAGCGCTGACAGATCCTGACATCGCGGCGCCGATAAGACCGGCAAAGGCGAGTTTTGAGATTGATTTTAACATGCGGTTTTCCTCCATTACATGTAGTTTCTTCGGTTTTGCAGTCCCGTGTTGGAGCTGGGGCTGCACAGGCCTGCAAGACCCTGCGCGAAGCACGGTCTGGCGGTTGGTTGGCGCGCCATCATCTATCTTCAGCGGATGCGTTTAGACATATTAGCGCGGTGTGGACTTGATTTTTTCTCCCACCCACAACAGAATGATAGCGCTATCATTTGTCAAGAGGCAAATTTGACTTTGTGCTTATTGTTGTTGGATAAGCCAATTGTTTTGGGGGGAAGATGAAATCAACTGCGGTCACGATCGCCGATGTGGCACGCGAAGCTGGCGTGAGCCCTATGACCGTGTCGCGGGCGCTGCGCGAGCCTGAGCGGGTATCGGCCAAAGCGCTCAAGCAGATCACCGCAGTCGTGGAACGGTTAGGCTATGAGCCTGATCCCTATGCGCAAGCCTTGGCCGCCGGTCGCACCAATGTCATAGCTGTGATCATTCCATCTGTGACCAACAATGTTTTCGCAGATGTTATGCGTGGTATTTACTCGATTATTGAAGGTACGCGCTGGCAGGTGCAATTGGGCAATTCGCGCTACTCACCTGACTTGGAAGAGGCACTGGTCCGGACATTCTTGCGCCAACGGTCGGCCGGAATGATTGTCACTGGCATTGATCAATCGGCCGTAACACGGCAACTGCTTTCCGATGCGCCTTGCAGGGTGGTGCAGATTATGGAGCTTGGCGACGCGCCCATCGATATGATGGTCGGGTTCTCGCAAAGAGAAGCGGCGCAGGCGGCGACACGGCACCTGTTAGACAGTGGCTACAAGCGACCGGGCTTTATTGCAGCGCGGATTGACCCGCGCACACAAAGACGGCGCCTTGGATTTGAGGACATCGCAGCACAATCAGGCGTGTTTGACCCTAACCGGGTCATCACGACGCTGGAACCGTCGAACGTGACACTTGGTGGTCGGTTAATGGCGCAGATGCTAGAGCAATCGCCTGATACGGACGCCGTGCTATGCAACAATGATGATCTTGCGTTGGGCGCATTGTTTGAGTGCCAGCGGCGCGGCCTTGCAGTTCCCAATCGTATTGGCATTTGCGGTTTTAATGATCTTGAAATGATGGCAGCTGCTTATCCAACCGTGACAAGCGTTAAAACCTATCGTGAAGAAATGGGCCGCCAAGCCAGCACGATGCTGTTGCAGACCTTAAACGATGATGAACCAGCTATGCCGGTCGTTGATTTGGGGTTCGACATCATCACCCGCGAGAGCACAATTCGAACATCGGATGATCAACCGGGTTAAAGCGACATAGCGTTCTGCCTGCCGACGCGTGGTTTATGACAACCTCACAAAGCTTGCAGTGGTCAGGCAGAAATGTGGGTCTTCAGTCTGGTCGAGCCTGCTCAGTCTCATCAAGGAGTTTCGTGGCAATTTCGGCCATTTTCTCAGATGTTATGCGCGCGGCACGGGTGAGAGAGCGTCTTGTGTCGATATTAATTGAGACATTTTGCTCATTCAGCACGCGCTCTCGTAATGGAACAAAAACGAGTGTTCCGGAGTCCAGTTCGGGAAGCACGTCGAGCCGAGAGGTTATCAGAACAAGTTTTCCAAGGATTACGGCCTGCTTGAGTAATTGTAAGGAATTTGTAATCAGCATTGGCTCGTTCTGGGAGAAGAACCATGCATGTCTATTGTCGAAGTACTGCCTGATGGGCAGAATGGAGCTTTGTGAGGCTGTTGGGTGAGCGCTGATGTCCTGCAGAGTAACCTCGGTTGCCTGACCCAGTGGATGGCCGGGAGCGACAGCGCAACCAAAGGGCAATTGCCAAGACCAGACGCGATGCTGAAACCGGCTTTGGGTGAGGTTGAAGGCGACCACCAGATCCACCGTTCCTTCATCAAGCGCCTCTGCCGCTGCCGCCGGGGTCATGATATCCACTGAGAGACGAATGCGTGGATGATTGTTTTGCAACCAGTCTACAAGCTCTGGAAGCAGCCCATTTACCAGACTGTCCATTGCGGCGATTCTGACCGTTCCCTGTTCCAGACCACGCATGTCCCGTAGTTCGTTGTCCAGTCGTTCAGCATCTGCACGCCAGCGTCGCGACATCACGACGATTGCTTCGCCTGCAACCGTGAGGCGCATGCCGCGAGGATGACGTTCGAACAGTTGAGTCTGACTGGAATCTTCCAGTGAATGAATCTGGCGGTCAATTGCGGAAGCGGCTATGCCCAATGCACGTGATGCCGCCTGCACCGAACCGTGTTGTGCGACCGCCTCAATATATTGCAATTGGCGTGGGACGAGATGGAGCGGCATTGTTTAGTCCTTCGATCTGCACATCAACGCTGCATTCTAATTTTGAGAATGCAGCGTTATATATTTTATCATGGTTGGCAATTGAGTTCTTGGCTAGCTTTCCCTGAAGCGACTGGTTGGTCGCAACGAGATGGCGATGGTGAAAAGGTTGAAAATGCCAAGTATCAATGAACTCAATGCTGCTTCTATCGATGACGCCACAGCGATGATCTTGCCCTTTATCGAGCGCTCACCCGATACAGCTGCAAGGGTTGCAGAACGACGACCCTTTGTCGGGCCGCAGGCATTGATTGAGGCTCTTGGGGCAGAGATTTTCTCGCTGGATGAAAAAGCTTTTTTGGACCTTGTGCGCGGTCACCCGGTGCTCGCGCCAGCCGTGCCTGATACGATGACGTCGGAGTCGCAATCTGAGCAAGCCCGTCTGGGTCTAATAGATGCTGACGCGGCGACCAAAGCTCAGCTTGCCGAAATGAACCGGCTCTATAATAAAAAATTTGGCTTCCCTTTTGTCCTGGCGCTCCACCAACTCGACAGTCTTGCCGATGTCATGGAGGCATTTATGCAGCGACTGGGCGGATCACATGCCTCCGAGGTTTTAGCAGCTCGGGCAGAGATTGCGTCGGTCAGCCGTGCGCGCGTTTATGCGGCCTTCAGCTCAAGGGAGACAATTGGCATATGAGTGGGGCCGGCGGAATATCGCTCCACGCTGTTGACGTGTCGACAGGTCGGCCTGCTGAAGGCCTTTCTGTTCGGCTGTTGCGCATAAATGATAGTGGCTGCGAATTGATCGCAGCAGGCATTTGCGGAAAAAGCGGTGCGTTTGATCATCCCAGCGTGCGCGGAGAGGGCATTAGCGCAGGAATTTATGCAGCAGAGTTTGACGTTTCGCAGTATTACACAGCTCAGGGAACAGATTTGGCGAACCCAGCGTTTCTAGGAATCGTACGCTTTCAATTTGGGGTCGCCGATCCCTCTCAGCACTTTCATTTGCCCTTCAAATTTACAGCCTGGGGTTATTCCCTGTTTCGAGGGGGACTGTAACGTGAAGTCCGAACCCCTTGCAGATGAAAGCCCGGATATTGCGAGCGCACATTATAGCTGGTGGGCGGCTTCGGGTGGTCTGTTTCTGGCTTTGGTGAGTCTCTTTTTTATGTATGGCGGGCTTGCTTTGGGGCTCGGCTCACCCTTTCGTCCCGGAACAGGGGCCTTTCCCTTTTTTACAGGCATGATCCTGTTGGCATTCTCGCTTACGATCATCTTTCGTGATCTGCGCGGTGATGGGTTGGCTGAAGACCCTGACTGGATATCATTCTTTGCTATTGGCGCTGCGCTGTCGGTGTTTGCGCTTGCAGCCGGGCGGCTTGGGCTGGTGCCAGCGGCGTTTCTCACCACAGTCATTGCCAGTCTGCCGGATAGAAGCCTGCCATTGTCTGGTAAGGCCATTCTCGGTTCTGTCGTCGCAGCAGGGTGCTGGGTATTGTTCATCAAATTGTTGGGATTGCCATTTGATGCCTTCGAGTGGAGGTGGTGATGGATATTTTCTCGAATTTCGGCAACGGTCTGCTGACCGTTCTTCAACCTGAGAACCTGCTTTACTGTTTCATCGGCGTATTTCTGGGAACCTTCATTGGTGTGCTTCCTGGAGTTGGCTCTATGGCCGCGATTGCGATGATCCTGCCGCTCACATTCTATCTGGAACCAACCACTGCGTTGGTGATGATTGCCGGAGTTTATTACGGCGCCGAATATGGCGGCTCGATTGCCTCAATTCTCATGAATATTCCAGGCACACCATCTTCCTCGATCACCTGCATCGATGGCTACCCGATGGCCAGGCAGGGCAGGGCAGGTGTTGCGTTGTTCACCACGGCGGTTGCCTCCTTCGGAGGTGGGATGATCGGCATGGTGGTGATGGCTGTGATGTCGCCAGTGCTTGCAAAGCTTGCCCTGTCGTTTGGGCCGACGGAGTATTTCGCAGTGATCCTGCTTGGACTTGTCGCAGCCTCAGCAGTGAGCAATGGCGGTGCGCTCAAGGGCATTGCCATGGTCGTTGCCGGACTGATGCTGGGCACCGTTGGTATTGATCTCACCACTGGTGATTTGCGTTTTACACTCGGGGTGCCCGAATTGCGTGACGGTGTGAACCTCGTGATTGTGGCGATGGGTTTGTTTGGGGTTGGCGAATTGATCGCGTCAATTCGCGCGAACAAGGATGGCCGTGGTCAGCAGAAAATCGACTATGCGCAATTCTATCCGACGCGTGCAGAATGGAAAGCGTCAATTGGCCCGATCTGGCGCGGAGGCGGAATTGGGTCGTTCTTCGGTGCTTTGCCTGGCACTGGTCAGACGGTTGCTTCTGCCGTCGCCTATGCGATTGAAAAGAAAGTCTCAAAAAACGCGGCCAATTTTGGAAAAGGAGCGGTTGAGGGCGTAGTGGTGCCTGAAGCGGCCAATAATTCTGCCACTCAAACAGCTTTTATTCCCACATTGACGCTTGGCGTTCCCGGCAGCGCAAGCATGGCGCTGGTCATCGGTGCTTTGATGATCCACGGCATTACTCCAGGTCCGCGTATTCTCACTGAACACGCGGACTTGTTCTGGGGACTTGTTGCCAGTTTTCTGGTTGGTAATGTGATGTTGTTGATCCTGAATATTCCGTTGATAGGGATTTGGGTGCGGCTTTTACAAATCCCCTACAAATACATGTATCCGACCATCATCGTGCTGATTTGCATGGGCGTTTACAGCCTGAATAACAACGTCTTCGACATCTGGCTGACGCTGGCCTTTGGGATTTTTGGTTATCTGATGCGGCTGTATCGGTTTGAGCCAGCGCCGCTGCTGATCGGATTTGTACTCGGCCCGATGATGGAGGAGCACATGCGCCGTGCCATGTTGCTCTCACGCGGGGACCCAATGGTTTTCCTTGAACGACCCATCAGTGGCACGCTGATTGGCATTACCTGTTTCCTGTTGGTTTATGGGCTCTTCAAGAGCTTCCGCCAGCACCGTCATGGTCGTGTACGACCCCTCCCAACTACCGAATGAACCCTAGTGAAAGGTATTCCTCCCATGAGTTTCAATGTTTCAATTTCGCGTCGCGCACTTATGAGCGCGGCCATTGTCGGGGCGCTAATGCTACCCGGCAAAGCCGCTTTGGCAGATCCGGGCGCCTGGTCTGATGAGCCAGTCCGGATCGTGGTGACTTTCCCACCTGGAGGGACGAGCGATCTTGTTGCACGTTTGCTCGCCAAATATCTTGAGACCGAGTTTGGACAAAAAGCGGTGGTCGACAATCGCCCGGGTGCTGCCGGAACGGTGGCTGCCGATTACATTGCCAAACAGGATGCTGACGGCACCGCGCTGATGATTGCCAATAATGCGCCCTTCACAATTGCCCCGACCCAGTTTGAGACGCTTCCATATGAGCCAATGACGGACTTTACCCATGTTGCCTATATCGGTGCATCCGCACCGGGTCTGTTCGTCAAGCCGGATGCCGGGGTTGCCACGGTTGCCGAGTTCGTCGAACTGGCAAAAACGCAGTCTGTGTCTTACGGATCGAGCGGTGTGGGATCAATCAGTCATATTCTTGGTAAGGCGGTTGATGCCGAACTAGGCATCGAAACCCTGCATGTGCCTTATCAGGGCAGTGCGCCTGCTATTCAGGATTTCCGCGCCGGTGTGCTTGACACATTCTATGACATGGTGGCTCAGAACAGCGAGATGATTGAAGATGGTGAAGCGGTCGCCATTGGTATTGCAGCAGCTGAGCGTTATCCCGGCATGCCTGATGTGCCGACGTTCACAGAGCAGGGCTTTGATATTGTGATCGAAAACTGGGTCGGTTTGACTGGTCCGGCAGGTATTGACCCTGTTGTTGCGCAGCAGATTCACGATACAGCGCTGGCTGTATTTGCGTTGCCCGAAGTCAAGGAACAGATTGAGGCTCTCGGCATAACGCACCGCGCCCTGAGCAGCGCCGAATACACTGAATTTGTCGAAACACAGATGAGTGTATGGAAACCATTGATCATCGCTGCTGGCGTGCAGGGCAAGTAGCAATTTGAATCGATCGTACAGGACTTGTAAAATCCGGGCTGCGTTGGCGGCCCGGATTTTGGATTTTGGAATTTGACAGGTTGAAGACTTGTCAGCTGCTGCTTATTCCAGCGCCCAAAATTACCAGCAGAATACGTAAACTGCCCCAACTTGCCTGGTGAACAGATTTTTTTTCATCCTGCGTGTGTTTTGCTTCCTACTAAAGTAGTTGGGTTTTAAGTGATTGATTAAATTAAGTTTTATAGATATTTCTGATCGCGAACCTCCCTCAATTATTGACTGTATTGGGTTCATAATTCTCGTAACAAGAATATTTTGTTAGATTTCCCTTGTTTCCGAAAGCGCTTTCGGAATAGGCTCAGAAAGCGCTTTCGGAAAAGTGGCGCGGTGGTCAATGAGCCACCATTGGGAGGAAAATAGTGACACAGCGCATGAGTTTGAAAAAGCTTGCCGCACATCTCGGTTTGACTGAGGGAACGGTTTCGCGCGCGCTTAATAATTATCCGGATATCAGCCAAAAGACCCGTGACCGTGTTCAGCAGGCGGCATCTGAACTGGGCTATCGTGCAAATCCGTTGGCTCGGCGATTGGCGACAGGGGTTGCGGAAGCGGTTGCCTATCTGATGCCGGAAAACCACTCAACTATTTCGGAGCCATTTGTCGCACAGCTTCTGGCAGGTCTGGGAGAGACCCTTTCAGAGCGTGGCTGGGATTTGCTTGTGACACAGTCTGTTTCCGCAGAAGAAGAAGCGGACATGTTGCATAAGCTGATCACGTCTGGGCGGGTCAGCGGCGTGGTTTTGTCGCGCCCGTTGAAGAATGATGCCCGGATCAAGCTGCTACAAAAGGCGAAGTTTCCATTCATCGTGCATGGACGCTCGGTCGAGTATCAGGATTACGCCTGGTACGACGTAGATAGCAAAGCTGCCTTTGTGGCTGCCGTTGATCATTTGGTTGCACTTGGTCATGCGCACATTGGGTTTATTGGCGCGCCAACCTACTACAATTTCGCGCAGATGCGTCTTGATGGCTACAAAGAGGCCATTGTCAACAATGGCCTTAACGTTGATCCTGATCTGATCCAGATTACAGAATTGAGCGACGATGGTGGCGAATTGGCTGCAGGTGACTTGCTGGATCGCAAGCAAGCACCAACTGCGTTCCTTTGTGTGACTGATACCCAGGCGTTTGGAGCCTTGGCAGCTATCAGGGCGCGGGGTCTTGTGCCTGGCAAGCATGTTTCCGTCATCGGTTATGACGGTTTGCGCTTTGGGCGCCATACAAACCCACCGCTGACAACCATGGCTCAGCCACAATCGCATTCCGGACGGCAGCTTGGTGACATGCTGCTTGCCATCATTGATGGCGGTGATCCGAAAGACTTTCAAGTACTTCGAAGCGCAGAGTTGATGCGCCGAAAAAGCGATGGCCCTGTTTGGGTCGAGCCGTCAGAAACTATGTCAAAAACCTGGGAGGAACAGACATGAAAAACTTTACTAGGATTACAGCGGGCTTGATGCTCTCTGCATCCGTTTTCTCAACTGCGTGGGCGGACGAAATCACACTTTGGACGATGGAAGAACAGCCGGAGCGCATGGCAGCTCAAGAAAAGATTGCTGCAGCGTTCAACGCCAAAACCGGCCACGTGGTGAAAATCGTTCCTGTGACTGAAAAAGATATTGCAACACGCGCGACTGCTGCATTTGGTGCGGGTGATCTCCCGGATATTCTGAACCACACGGTTCAACATCTGCTGCCATTTGCGTCTGCAGGGATGCTGGATTCCGGCGCTGCCACTGAAGTCGTGGAAGATTTGGAAATTGGCTCATTTGCAACTGGCCCGATAAATATGGCCAAATCTAATGGGGAAATCGTCTCTGTACCGGCCGATGGTTGGACACAGTTGGTTGTGTATCGTGCTGACAAATTTGAAGAAATGGGCCTGAACCCACCCAAAACCTTTGATGACATTAAAGCTGCCATTGATAAGCTGCATAACCCACCGGAAATGTACGGTTTTGTGGCTGCTACCAAGATCGACGAAACATACATGATGCAGTTGATCGAGCACATTTCTCTTGCTGCGGGATACTCTCCGGTTAATGCAGATGGCTCCATCAATGAAGACACAAGCAAGCTCAAAGACGTGCTTGAGTTCTACAAAGTGATTGCTGATGCATCGCCTGAAGGTGATTTGTTCTGGAAGCAGTCTCGCGAGCTTTATCTGGGTGGTAAAGCGGCCATGATTATCTGGTCGCCTTCTTTGCTCGATGAACTTGGTGGTCTGCGCGATAGCGCACCAGTGACCATCAATGATGATCCAACAACAAAAGATCTGGCAAAAGATACCGGTTTCGTGACTGTGTTTTCCGGTCCGGGCAATGCGGCAGGCGCGGCCTATGCAGATGTGCGGTATCTTGGAATCACAAATGACGCCAACACTGAAGTTGCACAGGATTTTGTGAAGTTTGCCCTTTCTGAAGGCTATGGCGACTGGCTGGGTATGGCCCCAGAAGGCAAGTTCCCGGTCCGGAAAGGCTCCGCAGCTGGTAAAACGGATTACGAAACCATGTGGTCCAGTCTGGATGTTGGTGTCGACCGCAAAGAACCCCTTAGCAATATCTACCCGAAAAAGGTGATTGACGACATCGTTGCCGGACTTTCCGTGGGTGACCGTTGGGGTGTTGCTGACGGTCAGTTGGAAATGGCTTCCAAGCTCGTCAATGCGCGTGTGATGGCTCAGGTGATCCGCCAGTATATTGATGGCGAACTGGACATTGATGCCGCTGCCAACAAAATCGTTGAAGGCCACAAAGGCCTTTAATCGACCGCATAAAAGCGGGCGGCAAATAGCTGCCGCCCGTCTTCAGGATGCAAGGGTTGATCATGACTGACACTTCGATCCCACAACCTCCAAAACATACCGGAGCGCTTGCAAACCGAGAAAAACGGTTAGCTTACACAATGTTGATTCCAACATTCCTGATCGTTATCGGGATTGTGCTGGGACCGCTTCTGGCAAACTTCTGGATCAGTTTCAAACCGGTGCAGCTTGCCGATTTACGTGCAGCTCAGACCCTTTCCAATGAACGACTGCGGCCACGGCCCGAGGCTGCTGGTGAGGAGGTTGTTCTTCAATACCGCATTCGCAATTCCTCGCAAAAGGAACCGATCCAGAATGTTGTCATGCAAGACACCATTCCAGTTGGTCTTGCGCTCGATTTGAACGATGAACGCTGCACGCTGGATGGTCAGAGCCTGAGTTGCGCATTTGGCACCATTGAAGCTGCCGGGCGGTTCAATCTTGAAATTCCGGCGGTGGTGGATCAGATCTATCTGGATGCAGGCGAACGCCCGCGCGATCACAAGGCCGTATTCACTGGCGATTCAGAAAATATTCTGACTTCCTTTGAATTCACGCTCGATAATTTCCGCAAAATTTTCAGTTCTGATGATTTTTGGAGCGTCCTGCGTGTCTCGCTCTATTATACGGTCTTTGGCACCCTGGGCGCTCTGGTTCTGGGCCTGTTTGCAGCACAGATTCTCAATACTGCCTTTAAGGGGCGCAATGTTCTGCGCGGGCTTTTCCTGTTCCCCTATGTGGCGCCGGTCATTGCGGTTGCCTTTGCCTGGGTGCTGCTGCTGGACGCAGGGCCGGGCGGTACATTTAACGCGATGCTGATGCAAATGGGGGCAGTGGAAGGGCCCATCAATTTCCTGGGGCAGAGACACGTAGCGATTTCAATTCTTGGATTTACGTTCAACTTCCCCATGGCACTCACAACCGTGATTGCTTTTGAAGCGTGGCGCTATTTTCCGCTCTCATTCCTGTTTATTCTGGCGCGAATGCAAAGCATATCGACCGATATGTATGAGGCAGCTGAAATTGATGGTGCTACGCCGCTCCAGCAATTCTGGTACCTGTCGTTGCCGCAGCTTCTGGGCATCTTGTCTGTCCTCTTTCTGTTGCGTTTCATTTGGACCTTTAACAAATTCGACGACATCTTCCTTCTCACCGGTGGTGCTGCGGGAACGCGCACATTGACGGTTGACGTTTATGAGCAGGCTTTCGCAGTTTCCAATCTGGGCGCGGGCGCGGCTGTAGCCGTTGTCGTTTTCATTGTGCTGCTTTTCTTTGCTCTGATCTTTTTCAAATTCTCACCCCAGGATGAAGGCTGATGAAGTTCGGAACAGTAGATATTTCCGCAGTTCTTATTGGCGCAATTTGGGGCGCCATATGGATGATTGTAACCGGCATTGTGCTGATGCTTGTGTCCGGATTGATCGTTTCACCACTGGTCGGATTGGCTGCTCTTGCGGGCGCCATATGCGGCTTTGTGTTTTTGATGCTGCAATTCCGTTTTGGCAATGCAATGACAGCTATTGGCGCGCTGACACTTCTTGTACTTGTCCTGTTCGCCGTGTTGAGTCTTGGCCAGCCATTTGGTGTCGGCCTCGACCAGAAAACGCTTTACCAACTCATCGCAATGGTTTTGTGGGCCGGTTTAACAGCGCTGTCGATTGGCATGTGCCTTTTGGGCTACCAATCTGGCTCCGCCAAACGTTACAGAATGGAGTTGCTGCTGATCAGGCTGCTGAAAGGGCTTGCATTTGTTTTCTTCACAATCATCGTGGTGCTTCCATTTTATGTGATGCTGATGACAAGCTTCAAAAGCCAGCAAAGCCTGTTGGCTAATCCTCTGGATTTTTCCATTGATTTTGGTCAGGGGTTTGAAAGTTTGTTCCGGTCCTATGTGGAACTGTTCACTCAGTACCATTTTGGCTCGTTCCTGATGAACACAGCGTTTGTGTCTGTTTGTACAGTGATCATCACATTGGCATTTGCGATACCGGGAGCCTATGCGGTGGCGCGGTTGCGTTTTCCGGGGCAAGCGTTTCTGTCACGGTCCATTTTGCTGATCTATATGGTCCCAGCCATTGTGCTGGTCATTCCGCTTTACGCTGTTTTCTCCCAGCTTGGTCTGCGCAACTCGCTGACTGGATTGTTGATCGTCTATCCGGCAACAACAATTCCGGTCGCGCTTTATATGCTGCAGGGCTACTTCCGGGGGCTGCCTTCTGAATTGGAAGACGCCGGTTTGATGGATGGGCTTTCACGCTTGGGTGTGATTGCAAAGATCACAATGCCCTTGTCTCTACCGGCTCTGGCGTCGGTGGCGCTCTACGTTTTCATGATCGCGTGGAACGAGTTTTTGTTCGCCTTCATGTTCCTGGATGATCTGGATCTCTTCACACTCTCACGCGGGGTAGTGTCCCTCAATTCATCAGAGGTCCCTCGGCAACATTTGATGGCAGGCGCTGTTGTTGCGACGGTTCCGGTTCTGGCGATTTTCCTTTGGTTTGAACGCTTCCTTGTTGCGGGTCTGACTGCCGGCAGTGTGAAAGGCTAAACTATGTCTCGTGATCTCGATCAGCAGGCGATAGAAGTATTGCGCCAAAATGACCGTGGTGGCTTCACTGTGCCAACGGCCAGATTGTACCCCTATCAGTGGAACTGGGACTCAGCATTTGTGGCCCTTGGCTTCGCAACATTTGACGGTGATCGGGCCTGGCGTGAGCTGGAATTACTGCTGGAAGGGCAATGGGCCAATGGCATGGTTCCGCACATATTGTTCAGGCGCAACGATCCAGATTATTTTCCAGGCCCTTCCGTCTGGCGGACTCCTGCCCATAAGAATGGTGGCGGTCTCTTTCCCTCAGGTGGCGTTTCCCAACCACCGGTGCTGGCCTCAATTGTTCATTGGTTGGTGCAGCAGGATGGCAATCATGACCGCGCTGCTTTGCTGTTTGAAAAGCTGATGCGGTGGCACCGTTGGTACCACACAGATCGCGTTCCGAACGGCCATTCCGTTGTGGCTACAGTCCATCCCTGGGAGACAGGGCGCGACAATTGCCCTGATTGGGAAATAGGTCTTTCAGCGATGCAGATTGACCCGGATATTGAGGTTTACGAACGTAAAGATACCGACCATGTCGATCCCACGATGAGGCCGAGCAAAGAACAATACGACAAGTATGTTTCGATGATAAAATTTGGTCGCGATCACAATTGGGATCAGAAGATCATTACCAATGATGGGCCATTCGTGATGGCTGATCCTGGAATTCATTTCATGTTGTTGCGTGCGGATCGTGATCTTCTGGCATTGGCAAAACGTCTCAATAGAAATGAAGCCTTTGCGGAAATCGAAAACTGGATCGCCGCCGGGGTGAAGGCCAGTGACATGTTCTGGAATGATGAAATCGGGGCTTTTGCGGCCTATGATATTCGTTCTGGAAAGCGGTCAGACGGCTTCTCCAACGCCAGTGCGCTCTGTTTTTATGCAGACGCGGGATCAGATTATCAGCGGATGCGGACATTGGAAAATATGCGCCGGATTCAGACCAGAGCGAAGTTCATGATGCCGAGTTGGGATCCGGATGCTCCCTTGTTTGAGCCACAACGCTATTGGTGTGGTCCTGTATGGCCGCAGATGAACCACATCATTGCCAAGGGCCTCAATGAGCACGGCGAGCATCAGCTTGCTGAAAAAATGCGTCTGGATATTGCCGCGCTTATCGAACAATCGGGATTTTACGAGTGTTTCAATCCAATAACGGGCGAGGGGTGCATCGGGGCGAACTTCTCCTGGACCGCAGCTTTGTGGCTAGCGTGGGCATCGCCGAGAAACAACGCTGTAGCAGCTTGAGGAAAGAAAAATGGGTTCAATTCAACTGGAAGCCGTTGAGAAATGGTTTGGCAATGTTCAGGTCAT